>Ga0209828_1003539_pt1 | contig 11855 bp, 7 predicted proteins | sample MaitaG_FD_187429 | JGI IMG/M metagenome (GOLD analysis project Ga0209828, IMG submission 187429) | Marine algal microbial communities from Maine, USA - Maine_Asex2 metaG (SPAdes) (version 2) | ecosystem: Host-associated > Algae > Red algae > Unclassified | place: Maine, USA | collected 2015-01-05
TATCAGGCATGCTCTGCATTACATCGGCGAGATATCTGGCGAGGTTAGTACCGATGATTTGTTAGATAATATTTTTGGTAATTTTTGTATTGGAAAGTAGGTAATATATGGTTCACAAAGATTAACTTGAATATGAAGAATGTTATAAAAAAGTCTATATTGATAACTGTTAGATAAATCATGATGCTTATTTTCTGTATGGCGATTTTAAAACTTATTTAATTTTTAAAAAAGAATGAATGTCTAATTTAGAAATAGTAAAACTCAATAACGATAGTCAAGGTGATATAATCGATGCTGGAGATGGAACAGAATTGGAAAGCACAGACTCGACTGAATCATTAATGGACAAACCCTTTGATCCAACTTTAATAAAAGTTGAAACGAAAATACAGTCCTTAGACTCACTAGTTAAACGAATAGACAGAGGCAGTATTCAGATGAATACTGAATCGTATTTTCAAAGAAGGGATGATTTATGGGATAGAACCAAGCAGAGTCGATTAATTGAATCTATTCTTATAAGATTCCCATTACCTGCATTCTTTTTTGACGCTAGTGATGACAATAAATGGCTCGTAGTTGATGGATTACAAAGATTAAGTAGCATTAGAAATTTCGCAGTTTTAAAAAGCCTATCTCTTTATAAAATGGAATTTCTAACAAGACTTAACGGTAGTAAATGGGATGAATTAACCATTGATCTTCAAAGGTCAATAGAAGAGACTCAAGTTGTAATACATAAAATTATGCCTGGCACACCAACAGACGTAAAATTTAATATATTTAAACGAATTAATACTGGTGGATTAATCTTAGAATCTCAAGAAATTAGACATGCCTTGTTTCAAGGACGACCAGCAACTTTTGTTTTAGAATTAGCACAAACAAATGAATTCAAAACCGCAACAGGAAATAGTATTTCCTCCATACGAATGCTTGATAGAGAGTTTACGACTAGATTTTTGAGTTTCTACCTGTTAGGAGTTGAAAAATATGGAATTAAAAAATATGGAAAAGATATAGATACCTTTATGAGTAAAGCTATGGCAGAAATAAATTCAAAAAGTGAAATTGAATTAGACTCAATAAAAAAAGCATTTCAATCTGCAATGAAATTAGCTAACTCAATTTTTCAAGATGAAGCTTTCAGGAAGATAACAGAAGGGTACAAAAGAAAACCTCCAATTAATAAGGCCTTATTTGACAGTATATCAACCCAATTTGCTTTGCTAGATACAATTAGTTCCGATATTTTATTAAAAAATAGTGAGAAATTTAAGGAGAAATTAAAACAGGAACTATCTTTCAACGAAGAATTTTTTAGGTCAGTATCGAGCGGAACAGGAGATAAGAAAAAAGTGAATTTTAGACACAATTTTATTAAAAAATTGATAATAGAAACCATAAGTAATAAATGATAGAATACTTAGAAGTCAAAAACTTCAAATCAATAAAAGGCAAAAAATTTCAGTTTAGAAACCTAAATATTTTACTAGGTTTGAATGGGCAAGGAAAAAGTAGCCTCATCCAAGGTTTATTATTATTACGACAAAGTAATGATTTAAGGAATAATTTAGGTTGGTTAAAACTTAGAGGTGATTATGTAAATATCGGAAATAGTAAGGATGCATTTTATCAATATGCTAAGAAAGACAACCTACAACTAATTTTAAAATTTAGAGATAAGCTTCCTATCCCATTCTGTTATGAATATAAATTAGAAGAAGACTATTTACGAAATATAAAAATTAAAGAAATTGATCTGGAAAACGAATTAAAAAGTTCCACTGAAATTTCAGGTTTATTTTCTGATAATTTTCAATATCTAAGCGCATTCAGAATTAAACCGAAATCAACTTATCCAAAGAGCAATAATGATGTTGTCGGAAATCGAAATATTGGTAATGATGGGAAATATTCAATTCATTTTATTGAAACTTACCATGATGAGGAAGTAGCATTTGAAAATTTATTTCATCCCAATTCATACTTAGTAGATGAACTACTTGAAAAAACTATAATTAATAAAACACTCATTAATCAAGTCAACCTTTGGTTAGGAGAAATATCACCAGGCATTAATGTTAGAACAACATCAATCAACCAAGATGAAGTCTTACTTGAATATGATTACAATCAACCGAATTACGGAACCACAAACAAATTTAAACCAGAGAACGTTGGATTTGGAATAACTTACGCATTACCTGTTATTGTTTCATTGCTGTCTGCTAAACCGGGAGCACTTATTATCATTGAGAACCCTGAAAGTCATATCCACCCAAAAGGTCAGGCAGAATTAGGCAAGTTAATAGCTTTAGTAGCTCAAAATAATGTTCAAATAATTATTGAAACACACAGTGATCATATAATTAATGGGATTCGAGTAGGCATTAAAGAAGAAAAATTAAATAAAGAAAAAGCTACTATCTTTTATTTTAAGAAAGTTGTGAAAGAAGCTGAACAATATAGCAAGATAATAGATATAGGAATCGATTCCAATGGTACATTAAGCGAAGAACCTGACGGGCTCTTAGACGAATGGGGAATTCAGCTTTTAAAACTGTTCTGATAATGAGATTAATATTTAATGAACTCTCATTCTATCCATTATGTAATTCTATTAGTGAGGCAGAGGAGAGATTTCTACAATTAGTAAAAACATTTAAGCGTGCTACTGCAAGATTTAATTTCAAAAAAATAATTTTCCAAAAGGATCTCCACAACGTCGAAGTAATTAATGGTTCTAATTTTTTTGAAGTCATAGAGTTGCTTAAAAATAAAGATTTAAAAAAGATATTATTTAGCTATTTAACTCCTCCGTACTTAGATGATTTTTCAGAATCAGACTTAGACCAATTCTACACGAGTGACTTTGTGATTTCTGATGAAAATTGTCCGACAAATGAAATACCAGTTGGATTGCCTCTTGCTTTTATAACAAACAAACTAGCCATCAGCCTAAATTCTGATAATTATTGGAAGAAAACTATAATTATTTTAAATCGATTAGGAGAAAAAGCATCAGAATCTGAGGTCTACAACATATGTCTGATTGGTGATTTAGATTTAGAGGACATAATAAACTGGGCAGAAAATGCTCTAATTGATATAAAAACTGAAGAACAGCTAATATTATACCTTAACTACTTTAAATTTCAGGTTTCATTTAAAGAAGGGTTCTTTGATGAATTAATGAATTGGAAAACTTCGGAAACTAAAATATTTAAATATATCCTCACACTTATGAAAGATGTCCAGTTGCATCCTTTTTCAGGTGGAATTGGCCATACCGAAAACTTAAAAAGTAGGGGGAAGGAAGCATCTAAAAGAATTACCAATAAATATCCTGATGGCGATCGATTAAGCTATAGTATTACCAATGATGTATTATTATTTATTTCATGCAAAGGACATTATAAGTTTCATTAATTCCATATAAGTAAATCAAAAATCATATTCACTAATTTCACGTTAGTAAATAAAATCGTCTTCGTTGAAACAATACTTTTCCATATTATTCACCCTATTTGTTATTTGCGCAATAGCGACCTCTTTTATGAATGAGGAAAAGGATGATATTTATGTTATCGATAGTAAATCTGACTTAGGTCAAAAGCTATTTTTCGATCCTATTCTATCCAAAGACAAATCTATATCATGTGCCAGTTGTCACAAACCAGAGTTTGCATTTGCTGATAATAGAAGTTTTTCTTTAGGGATGGATGACAGCATCGGCACTAGGAATGCACCATCTATTATGAATATGCTAAGCAGACCTTATTTTTTCTATGACGGGAGAGCAGCAACACTTGAGGATCAGGTGATCACACCTATCGAAAGTCCTATCGAAATGAATCTTCCCTATGACATTGCAGTAGATAGAATTCAATTTAGCGAGGATTATCAAATCTTATTTAAAAAAGTATATCAATCAAATCCCGATTCATTTAACATCGCTAATGCCCTCGCAGAATTCCAGCGTAGTCTCGAAAGCAATGGCAGTGCCCCTCATGACCTATGGTTAAATGGACAAGATACATCAGCCATGAGTGCTTCTCAACAGAGAGGTAGAGACATGTTTATCTCTGATGATTTTAGATGTTTCGATTGTCATTTTGGTCCAGATTTTACAGGGGATGAATTTAGGAATATTGGATTATATGACGGAGAGACTTTAGTGGACAAAGGTCGATATGATATCACAAAAGACTCTACAGATCTCGGTAAATTCAAAGTCCCAGGCTTAAGGAATGTGGGCCTAACAGCTCCATATATGCATAATGGTATGATGGAAACTTTAGAAGAGGTTATGGATTACTATAGTAATCCTTATGATTTTGTGGAAGCACCCATTAATACGGATTCCTTGATGATAGAACCACTTAAGCTATCCGACAGACAGAAGGCTGATTTAGTTAACTTTTTGCATTCTCTGACGGATAAGAATTTGCCTAATCAAGAAGAGTAGATTACTATTCAGCATACAATTGGTACAACAATTGTCTATTTTCATCAACCAATACGAGGGATTATGTACATTTTAGTTGATAAGCACAAAATGATATCCTTATTTCCACCCTTTTCCTTATATAATTAAGAACTTTATAGGCTGTAAAACGTCATACTATAGCCTAATAATTTCTATGTTTCTTACTAAGACAATATCCCAATATCTCAATAGTGATGTCAGTTTCAAAAAATTTAAATTAGCTAAGTCTCTTAGTCAAAATATTGAAACTCTCGAATTCCAAAATGATGCTGACCAGCGACTAATTAAGTGTTATATAGCTGGAGAAGAAGCTATTGTGGGATATGACCCATCTAATACGATCTCGACATTAGTATGTACGTGTGATAATACTGAGCCTGATGACTGTGTACATGTAGTGGCAGCATTATATCTCCTGCTCAATACTCCAGATAGCAGAATTCTACAGAATAGAGTCAAATTCGAAGTGGTGGAGCAGCCTATTCTCGAAATCGCAAGAGCACCGTATACTCACTATAGGATACTGCCACATATAAGCAATGGGGTAAGCAATCTAATATGGGATGGATTATTTACGAAAACAAAGAATCAATATTTTGTCAAATATGAAGTTACAGCCATTCAACTCAATAAGTCTTCAGAATTAGAAATCCAATTAGCGGCTCCAAGATGGGGATACCATGGAAAGAAAGAAGAAAATCCAATCGTATATATAAAGAAAGAAGAAGATAAATATTCCATAAAATGTAATACTTGTGGAGAAACAAGTGCACTACTCTGTAAACATCAACTTGCAGCATTAAAAGATAACAGCGTCCACAGGATCTTAGCCAACAATAAAAAATTAAGCTACCAAGTGGTTTCTCAGCACTTTATGGAAAAATTAGAAATGAGCCAAAAGCTATTTGATATAGCTTATACATTGGAGCTTAAGGGAGCAAATTATTATGCCACCGAGGTGGAAGAGGTCATGATATCGACCGACGAAATCCTAACCGTCCAAAATCAAATAAGCAACAATCAAATAAGTAAAGATGGCCTACACCATCTATTAGAAAATAAATCGAAACTTGAAAGCGAAAATTGGGCGAATGCTTACTTATGGAACCTAAATTATAAAAAACAGCAGATACCAGGCTTACATATTCTAAAAGGTAAATCTGTCAAAGCCAATAATAAGTTAGGGTCTAAAATCAACATCGAAGAAACGCCTCGATATTTTTCTAGTGATCGATTAGATTGGTATAATGAACTGACAGAGAAACACATAGCTACTGCAAATGCAAATCACAATAATGCTCAAAATTTCCTTGCTTTCCTTCAAGACAACTTAGATCAACTGAATCGAGACATACATTATGTCACTAACCAACATATAAGTGATTACGCTACACCGAGAAAGTCTGATCTACATCTGATCTCTTTTCGAAATGACAGGATCACTATGTCAATGGAGGTGCAGGAAGATGATGGATATTATCTACTCAAAACCAGATTATTTCTCGCAGAAAAAGAAATAAGTCCGGTAGATAACTGGAATATGTGGCCGATATTCTGTTATAACAATGAGAAAGTAGCGTACCTATACGACTCTAACCAAGTCCACTCTCTACTATCTTTCTGGACGGAAAAACCAATCATCATAAAAGAAAAAGATCGGATACACTTACTCAACCTTTTTTCTAAGATAAATGGTCAGATCACAGTCGATTATCCAGAAAGTTTCCAGCAAGCAACCAGAGAATTATCAGGTGGTGAGAAGCACATCTATCTAAGTGAAGCGGGTAACTATATTGTATTTACACCTAAGTTAAGTTACGATGGGCAATTATATGATATACTTACCCCAGATGAATATGTCCCTCAGAACATAGATGAGAATAATCTGCTTGTAACAATAAATCATCAAGAAAAAAATGACTTTATCAATCACTTGGTAGAAGTCAACGAACATTTCAGTGAGAGCTATCAGGCTACAGGCCAATTCTATATATCTGCTAAGGACTTTATAAAAGATGCATGGTTTCTTAATTTCTATGAATCCTGCAGAGAGAATGATATAGAAATATTTGGACAAGAAAATCTTAACAATTTTAAGTTTAATTCTAATAAAGCTCAAGTTTCTACGACTATTGCATCTGGCATCGATTGGTTTGAGGTAGATGTAGATCTCAGTTTCGGCGATGAGAAAGTGGCCTATAAATCATGGATAGAAGCGATCAAAAATGATGAGAAATTTGTCAAATTAGGAGACGGAACCATGGGACTCTTGCCTGATGAGTGGTTTGAAAAAATAAAGACCCTCTATCAGATAAGTGATAACGAAAAGGATGGTCTTAAGATTAACCACTTCAAGTACGGTGTTGTAGAGGAATTATTTGATGAGGTTTCTGAGGATGAAAGTTATATCGAATTAAGGACAAAATTTGAAAAAATTAAGGAAGCAAATTTTAGTCAAAAATTCACTTTACCTGATTCTATTACAGCAGAGCTTAGACCATATCAGATGGAGGGTTACCAGTGGTTATGTACATTAGATCAGATAGGATTTGGTGGATGCTTAGCAGATGATATGGGTCTTGGTAAGACGATACAGATGATATCACTACTCGCATACCAGAAAGAGCTTGAGAGAGGTTACAGCTTAGTAATCGTACCTAGAAGTTTATTATTTAATTGGGTCGCTGAGATCGAAAAATTCTGTCCTACCCTCAGTTACTACATACATCATGGACCTAAGAGAGACCGCAAGATTATCGGCATAGAAAAATATGACCTTGTAGTTACAACTTATGATACCGCGACAGTAGATATAGAATATCTTAAGGACATTACATTTAATTACATCATCTTAGACGAATCTCAAGCGATCAAAAATCCAAACTCAAAGAGATACAAAGCGATGCGAGTCCTGCGATCTAAGAACAAATTTGTCATGACAGGTACACCCATAGAGAATAATACATTTGATCTCTATGCACAATTCAGTTTCATCAATCCTGGAATCTTCGGTGGGCAATCTCACTTTAAAGATAGATTCTCTACACCTATAGACAAAGAAGGAGATGCTGAATCTGCGATACAACTAAAGAAAATCATACACCCCTTCTTGCTAAGAAGAACTAAAGAACTGGTAGCTAAGGATTTGCCAGAAAGAACTGAAAGTGTCATCTACTGCGACATGGGTACTGAGCAAAGAAAAATGTATGAAGAACTTAAGAATAGAATTGCCAGTGATATCAAAGCAAGTGTAAGCGACAATGGAATTGCTAAATCAAAGTTTAAAATATTAGAAGGTCTATTAAGGCTACGCCAGATATGCAACTCACCTCTACTGCTGAATAAGACACTAATGCCTAATCAATCCAAATCTGTAAAAATAGATACACTTGTAAATATTCTTGCTAACGAACTAAGCAATCACAATGCCTTAGTATTCTCACAATTTACAAGTATGCTCGCCCTTATCAGGCAAGCCTTAGATGATCAAAATATCCCTTATGCATATCTTGATGGTCAGACAAGAGATCGAAAATCGGCAGTAGAGAAGTTCCAAGATAATGACGATATAAAAATTTTCTTACTCAGTCTAAAAGCAGGAAATACTGGTCTGAATCTCGTGAAGGCAGACTATGTATACATAGTAGACCCGTGGTGGAATCCTGCGGTAGAGGCTCAGGCGATAGACCGTACACACCGTATAGGTCAGGATAAGAATATATTTGCCTACAAGATGATATGTAAGGATACCATAGAAGAAAAAATCGTGGAACTACAAGTGAAAAAGAAAAAAATTGCAAAAGATATCATTGCCAGTGATGAGAATATATTTAAGTCATTAGGAAAGGATGACTTGCTGGGTTTGTTTGAATAGTGTTCTATATATTCTGTATGTTGTAAATGTTTCTATATCCACTGATGCAGATATTTTTAACAAGATATGAATAAGATTTATATTGGTGTCTTATATATTATTTGTGAAGCCCATGTTACAGACACTTCATATATAAGGAGATGATTATATTTTCGTAATTCATCATTATACTAAATTCTAAGCAAATGACTAAACATCACCAAAAACTATGGCAACCAAGTTCTGAGTTCTTACTGAGCTCTAATATGCAGCAATACCAGCTATGGCTATCAGCTAACAAAGGCTTAGACTTCCATAATCACCATCATATATGGCAATGGTCTATAGAAAATATAAGTGACTTCTGGGAGTCGATATGGCAATACCATAAAGTCATAGATCACGGCTCTTATGAAAGCGTGTTAGCGAATGAGCAGATGCCTGGCTCTGACTGGTTCTGTGGTTCTATGATTAATTATGCAGAGCATGTATTCCGAAACAGAACTGTAGACCATCCAGCACTCATATTTCAAAATGAAACTTCTTGTGATAGAATGTCATGGAGTATACTAGAAGATAAGGTATATGCCATACAGCAATTCCTAATCTCTAATGGAATCAGAAAAGGAGATCGTGTGGCGGGATTCATCCCTAATATTCCAGATGCTATCATATGTTTCTTAGCCGCTAATTCTATAGGCGCTGTGTGGTCGTGCTGCTCGCCAGATTTTGGTGTAGAGACAGTCGTAGATCGATTCTCTCAGATCGAACCTAAGTTATTATTCGCAGTAGATGGGTATCAATATAATACAAAGCATTACGACAAATTAGAAGCCACTGAATACATCAGAAATAATATTTCCAGTATAGAAACACTCGTTCTTATTCCATATCTCGATTCTGACGCAAAACTACCTAACAGTGTCAATATTAATGATATATATAAAAGCGATAGAGGAGATAAACAACTAACATTTACACCTGTAGAATTTAGTCATCCGATATGGGTACTCTATTCTTCTGGTACTACTGGTAAGCCTAAGGCGATCACACATTCTCATGGCGGTGTACTATTAGAACATCTCAAGTACCTATCCTTACACAACGATGTCAAGCGAGGAGAGAATTTCTTCTGGTTCTCGACCACAGGATGGATGATGTGGAATTTTCTACAAGCTAACATGCTTTTGGGAGCAGTCCCAGTATTGTATGACGGCAGTCCCGGCTATCCTACGCTGGATACACTATGGCAGATGACAGAAGAGTTACCTATCCATCATTTTGGTACCAGTGCCCCATTCTTGGCTGCTTGTATGAAAGCAGAATTAAAGGTAAGTGACAAATATGATATGAGCCACCTACGATCTATAGGTTCGACAGGATCACCCTTAGCACCAGAAGTATTCGACTATATATATAAGCACATATCTGAAGATGTGTGGTTATGCTCTATGAGCGGTGGCACTGATGTATGTACAGCATTCGTGGGTGGACATCCTTACAAGCCTGTACATAAGGGACTCATACAGTCACGAGCCTTAGGCTGTGCACTTAAGTCCTACAATGGAAATGGAGAAGAGATGATCGGTGAGTTAGGTGAGATGGTCATAGAGAAGCCCATGCCTTCCATGCCGATTTATTTTTGGAATGATGAGAAGAATATTCGATATCATAACAGTTACTTCGCAGACTATCCAGGTAAGTGGCGACATGGAGATTGGATTAAGATATTCGATGATGGATCACTCATCATACAAGGAAGATCAGATTCTACTCTTAACAGAAAAGGAGTCAGAATCGGGACAGCAGAAATCTATAATGTTCTGGACAAAATATCAGAAATCAAAGATGCCGTTATTATCAATATAGAGCAAAAAGATGGTAGCGATGTCATGCCTTTATTCATAGTTATGGCTGATGGCAATCCATTAAGTGAAACTGTAAAGACAAAAATAAAAAGAGAATTAAAATCTCAATGCTCCCCTCGTCATGTACCTGACCATATATATGAAGTCGGTGATATTCCTTATACATTAAGTGGAAAGAAAATGGAAGTGCCGATTAAGAAAATATTTATGAAAATGGATATGAGCCAATCGATGAATAGAGATGCTATCAAAAATCCTGAGGCAATAGATGCATTTGTAGAACTATCTAAAACTTTAGACTTAAGTCAGATTTGATACAAAGAGATGGGTATAATTAAATCAATAATCTCAATATTAACGAAATCTCCAATCTAAATATCCTTACCTTTGCAGTGATGGAAAGTAATCAGAAAATAGAAGTCATAGATATTGTCAAGGCTAAAGAGAAAAAGAAGAAAAAACGAGAGTTAGACAAAGGCATCCTTAATATCATAAGGACGACTATGAGAAATAATATAGAACTCACTCATATAGCCGATAACAAAGCAAATGTTCTGCTAAGTCTCAATGCTCTGATGCTCACATTCTTAATTCCATTTGCGATTCCATATATAGATTTTGTGAAGGAGTACAAGCTGTTTCTGCCCCTTACGGTATTAGTAGTAACCTGTTTTATTGTCATCTATCTTTCTGCATTGGTCTTAAAGCCTGGTAAGTTTTTTCATAATCAGAAGGCTCTCCAAAAAGGCAAATACGTAAGCCCTTTCTTCTTCGGTAACTATTATCAGATGAATAAGGAAGAATTCATGACATACTTTAAAAATGCTCTATCTAAGAAAGGACTTATTAAAAGTCATATTGCTGAGGACTTGCATTATATTGGTTCTCGATTAGGTCGTAAAATGACTCTTATTAGAATAGCTTTTAATATATTTATGATTGGTCTATTCATTTCCATTTCTCTCTCCGTTTTCTTATTATTTATCTACAGTCATTAATATACCCCACTTGAGTTATTACAAAATTGCCATTGCATTTCTGATATCTATCCTTCTGTGCACAACGATCAGTACAGCACAGAAAAAAGGTAGATATAATGATGGTCCATATATACAAGAAAAAGGAGATGAGATAGAATTAAGATGGATCAAAAATGGCAAGCTGAAAAAAGAAGAGGGACCAGTTAGCGATACCTGCATATTTAAAGTAAAAGGACTTCCTACCGTCGATCTCACAGATCTTAGCTTTGAAAAAGACATCCCGACACAGTACGATAGTATTGGTCGCTTCTTAGCGATTAGTGATATACATGGACAGCATGACCTGTTTACAAAAATATTAAAAGCTCATAATGTCATAGACAGCTCCTTGCAATGGAGTTACGGTTCTGGTCATCTCATGATTGTAGGTGATATTTTTGACAGAGGAGATAAGGTCACTGAGACCCTATGGTTTCTATTCCAATTAGAAAAAGAAGCCTTAGCAGCAGGAGGTCGAGTACACGTATTACTGGGCAATCATGAGCTAATGGTACTCCATGATGACATCAGATATATACACCCTAAGTATAATTACACTTCTGGTAAGATGAGAAGACCATACTCTGACTTATTCTCTAAAGAAACAGTATTAGGAAAGT
>Ga0209828_1003541_pt1 | contig 11851 bp, 13 predicted proteins | sample MaitaG_FD_187429 | JGI IMG/M metagenome (GOLD analysis project Ga0209828, IMG submission 187429) | Marine algal microbial communities from Maine, USA - Maine_Asex2 metaG (SPAdes) (version 2) | ecosystem: Host-associated > Algae > Red algae > Unclassified | place: Maine, USA | collected 2015-01-05
AACGCTCAACTACGCACTCGCGTGTCTCGGCCATGGCGAGATGCTGGTTGTCTACCCCGAGGGTGCTCGCCAAGAGGGCCCGCGTATCAAACCGGTGTTCGAGGGAGCGGTGTGGTTGGCGGCCCGCTCAGGCGCTCCGATCGTGCCCGCTGGTATTGGTGGCTCGCGAGCCGTTATGGGCATCGGCGTCAAGATTCCACGCCCACACAAGGTCGTGGTGTGCTTTGGCGAGCCCATCGTGGTTGGCGACCCTGACAAGCCTGGCCGGGTCAAACGATCTCGACTCGAAGAGGTAGCGGCAGAGCTTCGTGAGAGTTTGCAAGTCGCGTTCGATGATGCCCAAGTACGTGCCGGTACACCGAACCGTGCATGGTCGCCCGACGAGCCCGGGATCGATGAACGTCTCGAACCCTGGACTGACGACGACTGACGAGCGCCCACCCAGCCTCCACCCAGCGACCGCTGCGCCCGATCATCGTTACCAGCGGCGATCGCGATGGCGTCGACGCAAGGTTGGCCCAACGCGTTGCGATCGAAGCGTTAGCTCAGCAACTAGGTAAGGCGAGCGAGCACTTCGCTTGCACCGACATGGCGATCGGCGCCGATGCTGTCGATCATGGGCCCGCCAAGGGTCACCGAAGCTGCCGAAGCCAGCGCGGTAAGCAGATCCCTAATCGGTGGTGGGGGAGGGAAGTACTCGTCTTCATCAACAACTCGCACCTCGTCAACGCCACCATCGGGGGCGAGGCGGGCAATAACTGCTTCGACCAGCTCTTCAGGGGCCGAAGCACCGGCGGTCACGCCGACGACTCCACCAAGATCATCGGGCAGTTCCTCAGCGGAATTGATGCGTAACACTCGATCGCAACCGCTTTCGGTTGCCAGCTTGGCGAGCGCCAGCGTGTTCGATGAGTTGGGCGATCCAATAACCACCATGGCGTCACAGCGCTCAACGAACGAAAGCAATGCGCTTTGGCGATTGGTGGTCGCGAAGCAGAGATCGCTGCGACCGGGTGTCCACATGTCAGGGAAACGCGCCTTGGCAGCGTCAGCGACATCGCTCCAGTCGCGATGCGACAAGGTGGTCTGGGCCAGCAGAGCGAGTGGTTCGTCGAAGTCGGGCAGCGCCGCAACATCTTCGACCGATTCGACCCGGTCGATCGAGTCGGGGGCAACCGCCATCGTGCCAACGGCTTCTTCGTGTCCGTCGTGACCGACGTAGATGACGCGGTAGCCCTTGCCCGTGCGCACCCGTACTTCGTGATGCACCTTTGTCACCAGCGGACACACCGAGTTGACGGTGAAACTGCCGGTCTGCTCGGCGGCGATAACCACCTCGGGCGCTGACCCGTGGGCACTAAGCATGATCGGTGAGCCGGTCGGGACCTCGTCGATGCTGTCGACGAACACCACGCCCTGCTGCTCGAACCGACGCACGACCTCTTGGTTGTGCACGATCTCGTGGTAGCAAAACACCGGCGCTGGGAACGTGCGCACCATCGTGGCCAAGGCCTTGATTGCCATCTCAACGCCAGCGCAAAATCCACGAGGAGCAGCGAGCAGTACCTGATCGACGGGCATCGGTCCAGCGTAGGCGTCATCAGCGGTTTCGCAGGGGCCAAAGCCGTTGCGCCACCGCCCGATCATGAGGTCGCTAGCCTTGCCACCATGAGCGCACCAGTGGTGGTCGAACTCGACCCCGGGTCCGCGGCGGAGCGAGCAGGTCTGTCCGTCGGCGACACCGTCATCGCGCTCAACGGCCAACAACCTCGTGACGTAATCGAGTGGCAACATTTGGTCGACGAAGCCGAGCTTGAGCTCGAGGTCGATCGTGGCGGGCTCATGATCACGATTGACGTGGCGAAGGGCCCCGGCGAACCGCTGGGCGCCCACGTCGACGCCGCGCTCTTCGACCGGGTCAGAACCTGCGACAACCACTGCGACTTCTGCTTCATCTATCAGCTGCCTAAGGGCATGCGCCGCACGCTGTACCTCAAAGACGATGACTACCGGCTCTCGTTCCTGTACGGCAACTACACGACGCTGACCCGCTTCACCGAAGCCGACCTCGAACGGGTCATCAGCGAACGTCTCTCACCGCTGTACGTCAGCATTCACGCGACCGACCCTGACGTGCGCTCAGAAATGCTTCGTAACAAACGCGGCGCGATGAGCTTGCGCTGGCTCGAAGCGATTCTCGATGCCGACATCGAAGTCCACGGCCAGATCGTGTGCTGCCCGGGTCTCAACGACGGTGCCGTGCTCGACCAGACCTTGGCCGGCATCCTCGATCGCTACGACCGGCTATCGAGCGTCGCCGTCGTGCCTCTCGGCGTCAGCCGGTTCTCGCCCAACGACAACATGCGGCCGCACACGTTGGCCGAGGCCGAGGCGGTCGTCGAAATTGTCGAGTCGTGGCAAGGTGTCTTTCGATCGGTGCTCGGGCACCCGATGGTGTATCTGGCCGACGAGTACTACCTGCTCGCCGAGCGACCGTTTCCGCCGCCCGGTGCGTTCGCCGATGTTGAGTTGCACGAAGACGGCATCGGCATGGCCACGACGTTCGGGCAAGAATTTCGGGGCGAGGTCGACGACGCGAAAGGCACGGCGAGCGGCTTCTTCGCGTGGGTCGAAGGCGCTCGCCCCGACGGCTACCGGGCACCCCGTATCGATGGAACTGACCGCGCCGACGGTGCTCAAGCAGTCGCAGTAGCGGTCGAACTTGGACCGCGCACAAATCGGCGAGCCTCGATCGGCATCTTGACGGGCACGCTAGGCGCCGAGGTCCTTGGGCCCCTGCTCGCCGAAGCCGAACCGCCAGCGCCCACGCGTCTCGTTGCGGTGCCCAACGACTTCTTCGGCGGCAACGTCGGCGTAACCGGTCTCATGGTTGGCGAAGATCTGGCCAAAGTGCTGGCCGCTGAGCCTGAAGGCCACCGCTACCTGCTACCTGACGTGTGCCTGTCGAACGGGCAGTTCCTCGACGGCATGACCGTCGAGGACCTACCCCGACCGGTCGAAGTGATCGCAACCGACGGCATTTCACTACGTAAGGCAATTGGGCTATGAGTGACGAGCTATGAGCGACGACCGAGATCACTACGACGAACTCAGTGGGTCGCTTGACGCACTGGTTCCGACTGATCAGCTTCCGACCGTTGCGATCATCGGTCGCCCGAACGTCGGCAAATCGACGTTGATGAATCGCATCGTGGGCCGTCGCATCGCAATTGTCGAAGAACGCCCAGGGGTCACTCGCGACCGCAAAGAAGTTGTCGCAGATTGGCGCGGCCGTTTCTTCGTGATGATCGACACCGGTGGCTGGATGGCGGCCGCCGACGGAGTCCTCGATGCCAAGGTTTCGCGCCAAAGCGAGGTTGCCATCGAAGAGGCCGACATCGTGATCTTGGTTGTCGATGGCACAACCGGCGTGACCGACGATGACGCCCAAGTCGCCGACCTGGTACGTCGTAGAACCAAGCCGACGATCTTGGCGGTGAACAAGATCGATCATGAGCGAATGAAGGCCCAGATCTGGGAGTTCATGTCACTCGGTATCGGCGAGCCGATGCCGATCACTGCAATCCACGGCGACGGGGTTGGCGACTTGCTTGATGCAATCGTCGACGAGTTGCCCGAGATGAGTGACGAAGAACTCGACGCGGCGCCTCCGGTCGTTACCGATCCTGACGCGGCCTATCTCTCGATCTCGATCGTCGGGCGCCCGAACGTCGGCAAGTCGACGCTGTTCAACCGTCTCGTGGGCGAAGACCGGGCCGTGGTGCACGACATGCCAGGTACCACTCGCGATTCGATCGACACTGTCGTCGAAACCGACATGGGAGAAGTGCGGTTCGTCGACACGGCCGGCATGCGACGCAAAGCAAGAATCGATGAAGACACCGAGTACTACTCGATGGTGCGGGCGCTCAACTCGATCGACAAGTCCGACATCGCCTTGCTCGTCATCGACTCGACACTCGGCATCACGCACCAAGATCAGCGGCTCGCCGAACGCGTCGACGCCGCCGGATGTCCAATCGTGGTCGTGCTCAACAAGTGGGAGCTGCTCGATCCCGAACAACGACAAGACGTCGACACCCAAGTCGAACGAAAGCTGCACTTCATCGGCAACTCACCAGTGCTCAAGATGAGCGCACTAAGCGGCAAGGGCGTACATCGCCTATTGCCGGTGCTCGAAAGCACGGTGAGCGACTACCACCGTCGAGTGCCGACCCGAGAAGTCAACAGGGTCATTCGCGCCGCTCAGCAGGCTTCACCGGCGCCTCACGGTGCCCGGGTTTTGTATGCAACCCAAGGTGCTGCGGACCCGCCCACCTTCACGCTGTTTGCAAACAAGACGCTTCCGCCGACCTGGATTCGCTACATCGAGCGGTGTTTTCGTGAGGCCTTTGACCTCGGCGGCGTGCCGATCAAGATTCGTGTGCGCCGACGCTCTGACTGATGCTCGACGCCAAGAGGGGCCCAGCTCGCAGTTCGGGACTACGCTGAGCGAGACATGTCCATCATTTTGGGGATCGCAGCCGTTGTCTGTGCAGTAGCGGCGTTGGTTTTTGGCCGTTCCGCGCGCATGCGCCTCGGTCTGATCGACACGATCGAAGAAGACGTGAAGGCTGCGGCTAACAGCCAGGACTCATTTATTGCCTTGCAGCTGACACGCACGACCTTGCGCAAAGACCTGCACGCGACAGCGCTCTACGCACTTCTCGCGCTCGGATTCATGGTGTGGGCAACCAGCGATGCCGAAAACGGGGGAACCGCATTGGCTCTGCTGGTGCTGGTGCCGGGCGTAATCGCAATCTCGTGGTACCGCGGCACCGTCAACGAGATGGCGATGTCGCGCCAACGCCTTCGCATCGAGAAGCGAGCCGAAGAAGCGCTCGAACAAGAGAACCTGGCCCCCAAGGCGTGGGCCGGCCGTCTCGCCCCTGATGAGCTGCCCGACCTGACCGACTTCGAAGTTGGCCGCGTCTACCAAGCCGGTTCGGGCCTTATGGCTGGCGATTTCTTCGACGTCTTCCGCGTCGCCCCGACTCGGGTCGCTGCTGTTATTGGTGACGTCGCTGGCAAGGGTATCGAGTCGTCGATTACCGCCTTTCAAGCCAAGTATCTGCTGCGGGTTTTCCTGCGCCAATTCCGTGACCCCGCCCAGGCGCTCGAAGAGCTCAACGAGCAGATGAGCGCCACCGGCCACAGCGAAGAGTTCATCTCACTGGTCGTCGTTGTGTTCGACACCGACGCTGGGACGCTGCGATTCTCCTCGGCCGGCCACCCCGCCGCCTGGGTCTGGCACGAACGCGAAGTGCAGCCACTGCGCTCAACGGGCCCTCTGTTGATGCTGTCACCCAAGTCCAACTACTACAGCCGTGAACTCGAACTCGATATGGGCGACATGGTTGTGCTCTACACCGACGGCTTGGCCGAAGCTCGCCGCGGCGATGAGCTGTTCGGTGAAGATCGCATCGCCGCACTGTTGCGTCGTGACCCGACCGTTGCGCCCGATGTGCTGTGCAAGTCGCTGCTCGAGGCGGCTCGCAACTTTGCCGAAGGCCCCGTCGAAGACGACGTGGCCATTCTCGCCGTTCGCCGAGTCTGACCTATGCCCTGGTGTGAACCGTGCGAGAAGTGGCGCGCTCCGAATGCGGTCATGCCCGACGGTTCGTGCCCCCGATGCCGCACCCAAATGCAAGAAGGCGCCGTTGCCACCGAGGCAGCTGAAGCCGCTGAGGCCCGGGCCAGCGTCAAGATCCCGTGGCACTTCTGGGTCATGGTCGCATCTGCAGCCCTTTACCTCGGCTGGCGAGCAGTGCAGGGCTTGATCGCCCTGTTCTAGGGCCACGTTTCTCGGGCCCGCAAGGTAACCTGACGGCGTCACAGCGGGCTGTGGCGCAGTTTGGTAGCGCGTCCGGCTGGGGGTCGGAAGGTCGAAGGTTCAAATCCTTTCAGCCCGACAAGGCAATGAGATTGACGGATTGTCAAGCACGGCTATGCGGCTCCACCGAGCGGCCGGCGAAGGTCCACGCCTATAGTTAAGTCATGTCCGTTGCCGAGATTGACTCTGCGACCACCGCAGTGCGTGCTGCGCTGGTCGGAATTGCGCCCGACCTTCCTGAGTCAGTTCACGCGTGTGTCTTTAACCTCGTCCATGACGAGGATCTCGAGACCGATGTTGCGCTCGTGGTCATGATCCTTGCGTATGACGATTGGGACGATGCCACCGAGCTTGCTTGTGAGCAGGCTTCGGATCTGGCCTGGAGCGCCCTGAGCTCTCTTGGCATCATCGCAGATGTCCTATGCCGCACGCAGGTCGAGCACGATGCAGTCCGCGACGGCGAACATTGGCTTGCGCTGGATGACAACTGCTGACGAGTTTCTGAAGGCAGCGGAGACACTTGCCCACGGTGACACTGAAGGGCATCGGCGTCGCGCAGAGTCGACTGCCTACTACGCCGCCTTCCACTGTGTGATTGAGGCCGGTGTCCTACTCATATTCAACGAACCCGAAGCGCAACGGCGCGCCCGCACATGGTTCGAACATTCGGCGATGAAAACCGTCGCGGCTGCCTTCTCGAACGCTCCGCAACGTCCTTCGGATGGTTCGAACGATGATGTGATGGCCCGCTTCTACGAGCGGCTCACGGCTTGGCGTCAGCAAGTCAAGAAGTACGACCTGCAGAATCCACCGTCCGCGGACGTCCAGAAGCTTGCTGGGATCTTTGTAGCACTTCAGCGGCGTCGACATGCTGCCGACTACTTCGCTCCAGTGGGCGAGCCTCAGAGCGTCCCGCGGACTACTGCGCTCCAGAAGGTGAAAGACGCCCGCCGATTTTGCAAGCTGGTATCGGAATGCGAGTCCCAAAGCGATGGCGACTTCGTGCAGCTCGTGAGCGAAATGATGCGAGCATCCGTCAAGTCTCCCAGGCAGTAGTCCGAGCAGCATCAATCCCCGGCGATGGGTGCGCTCTCAATCGATTCAGAGTGTCGTGCCGGGCACATGGTTCGATAGCTGTCCTGATTGATGATTGGTAGGTCGTTGCGGTGGTTCCGTAGCGTCTCGAAGATCCGGTCGGTGGGCTCTTAGATGTCCTGCTGCCTCTCGGGGTTGGCTTTCAATCGAACTGCCGCTGACCGGTTCTTTGATCCGTGGTGTGGCTCGAAAGAGGCTAGATCAATCGACCCCAAATCAGGAGTGCCCACCTCGGTTCACCACCAACGAGGAGGCAATCCAAAATGATCATGATCGGTATCGATCCCCACAAGTCGACGCACACTGCTGTCGCCATTGATGACAAGGAGGTGGTGCTCGCCGAATACAAAGTGCGGGCGTCATCGAGACAGCTTGAACGGCTGCAGGAATGGGCGAGCGACTTCGACGATCGTCATTGGGCCGTCGAGTCTGCGGGCGGGCTTGGATACCTGCTGGCCCAGCAGCTGGTCGGCGACGGTGAGGTCGTGTTCGACGTGCCGCCAATGCTTGCTGCAAGGGTTCGATTGCTTGGCACTGGTCGCTCACAGAAGAGTGATCCCAACGACGCTCGCTCAGTCGCGATTGCCGCGTTGAGATCGGAAAGGCTCACGAGGGTGTCGTCAGAGAATCACGTCCAGGTGCTGCGGATGCTGGCGAAACGCCACCGCGATATGTCACGAACGAGGGCGAAATCGAAGACCCGATTGCATGCAGTCATGCTGGAGCTGCGGGCTGGAGGGCTGGCCTCGAAGATGTCGGTGAACAAGGCCGAAGTATTCCTCGAGACGGTCACCGTGACAGATGCTGTTGTGCGCCACCGAATGCTCATCGCCCAAGAACTGGTGGCCGAGATCGCAGAGATGGATCAACGGTTGAAGGCCTCAAACAAGCGGCTTGCCGAGGCCGTGAGGGCATCGGGCAGCACCGTGACAGACGTGGTCGGGATAGGCCCGTTCTGCGCGGCCACCATCATTGGATACACCGGCGACATCGGCAGGTTCCCAACGAAAAACCATTATGCGACCTACAACGCAACCGCTCCAATCGAAGCATCATCAGGCGACAACGCACGCCACCGGCTCAACCCGCGAGGCAATCGTTACATCAACCATGCCATCCACATCGCAGCGGTCAGCCAGCTCAGCTATGACAGCGAAGGCCGCCGTTACTACGACCGCAAACTCGCCGAAGGAAAGAACCCGAAAGAGGCAGTTCGGTGTCTCAAGCGCAGAATCTCAGACGCCGTCTACCGTCGCCTCAAAACTGACCGTGTAGCGACCAGCAGTCACGCTGATTGCGCGCTAGCTGAGTCCGCTAGCGCTGGGCCAGCACCGAGGGTTTCATGCTGAGTCGAATCCGTTGCCCATCAGGGTGATGATCGAGAACCCGAGCCTGCACGACCGCCCCGACTGCTGGCCATTCAGACGCGGTCAGCGGCCGTTGCTCGTCGATGATGGACACGACTTCGATCTGGCCCGCCAGCCTCTCACCCAGCGTGATCCAGACGCCCATGGGCAAGTGCGCCAACACCGTCTCTTCGACGAGCGAGCCGATTGCGAATCGTTGCTTTGCCTCGACCCACTCCTCATCAGACAACCCCCTGCCGACGTGATCACGAATCGGTTGCCAACGCTCATCAGGAATCGGGGCCATCAACGACAAGTATTGCACTCACCATCAAATTCTCGCTCGCGCGATTTGCCCTGAACCAAGACCAAATTCCAGCTTGGCTAGATGGGCCCGGGAGGACACCCAGGAACGACTCTGTCTCCAGCGTGGCCGGCTCAACATCCTGATACGCCGACTCTTTGGACAAGTCACTTCCCGGACCCGCCCACAACTTAGAACCCCAAATCGCCGCACGCCAGCGCGGTCAACATCGACGCGCCCTCACTCCGCCGAAACAAAGCCTTGACACAAAGAGGCTTCGATTAGCCCGACAAGTACTGAAAGCATTGCGTGAATGAACAGCTTGGTGTCGTCGAGCTGTCGTCACAACTAGCGATGCTTTTCGATATCTGATCTGTTCGCAGATCTGCGGGCCCGAACTAAAACGCCGCAGCGATGTCCTCGGCACTTGCGTTGCATTGGTCTGCAATGTGTTCTATGAAGTCTTGGGGAGGCGATGCGGCGCTGAAGAAGGCTTCAGCGTCAGGGACGCTTAGCTCGCTGATCCACTCGCCGATGTTCTCGACGGTGCACGCCCAGACCTCATCTGGCAGAGCGGGATTCGTGCTGGGCAACCACGCTGAGATGATCGTGTCGTTGCATGCCGAGAGCGCAATGAGATCGGAAGTTCCCTCGCCGGTGAACTCGATGTTCTCCGATTCGAGGCGATCGATGACACAACTGGTTGCGTCTTCAAGGTCTTCGAGTTTGTCGATGCCCAGTTGGATCATCATCAGGTCGAGTCTGTCGACGGCGATCTCCTGCTCGGTCCGATCGTCAGGAGGCGTACTGGTCGTCTCTTCGACGGCGACAGACGTTGATTCTTCGACCGGTGCTACCTCGGTCGGGGTTGCTACTGCGACGCTCGGTGTGGCGGCTGTCGCTGGCTCCGCGGTGCTTCCACAACTAGCCAAGAGGAAGAGGCTGGCAACAAGAGGGAGCAATATCTGGCGCAGCGAAAGCGAGTTCATGACGACCCGACTCTAGAGCCGGGGGCAGCTAAGGCTCAGCCATATCGGTGTCGTTCGTGGTGGCAGGGGCGCAGCGGAGCGCCTAGCTCCTTGCTCACGCACGCTCAGGCCGTGGGAATCGCAGACCCGAAGCGCAAGAGGTTGCCCCAAGGATCGACATAGGCGCCCTCGGTTAGCCCGTAGTCAGTGTCGCTCGGTGTGTGCAGGCGGCCGCCGGATTCGGCAGCGCCGACCTCGCGCCACTCAGCGAACAGGGCCTTTGCATCGTCGACGTACAGGTACACCGACACCATGGTCGTGAGGGGATCGATGTTGTCGACAAGAGACAGATGCAGATGCACCTCGCCCCGTTGTGCGAACGCGTAGAACGCGCCTCCGTCGTAGGACTCAACGTCGAAGCCGAGCTGCTGGTACAGCACGATGGCGCGGGTCATGTCAGACACGGGCAGCACAGGCGCGACCGAACCGAAACCAGTCGACACACCTGGCGCCGGGTAAGGGCCGCGACGTTTGATGACACAAGCGGCCTCAGGCGACTCTGCATCGATGATTTCTACGACGAGACCATCCTCTATGAACACGGCGTTGTGCACGGTCACCGTTTCGTCACCGAAGTTGGCGACGACCGACGCGACGATGCGATCAGCGCGCTGGTCAAAGGCAGATGACTTCGCCGACAAGCCCTGTTCTTTGAACGTCGTCAACATCGCCAGCACGTTCGATCGAGAAGCGCAGTCGCCCCAGGTGACCTGTTCATGCAAGATCGGTTCGATCGCATCGATGTCCAGCTCAACAACTCCCGCTCGCAATCGATCGACGATGTCCTCTACCTGCATTGGTCGAGTGTTACACGCCCAAGGAAGCAGTGACGACTGGTCGCGTCTGGCTAGCGACGATTACGTCCGGCCGACATCGCGCGTTTGGCTTCGAGGTCGGCGTCGCGCTCGCGAATCTGCTGGCGCTTGTCTTGGTGGCGACGCCGGCGCGCGATTGCAACCTCGATCTTGGCGCGGCCGTCTTTGAAGTAGATCTGCAACGGCACAAGTGTGCGCCCATCGTGGTCGATTGCCTTGCGCATCTGCTCGATCTCGGACCGGTGCGCCAAAAGCTTGCGCTCTCGGTCGGCGTTATGAGCAAATGCTGCGCCCGATGAGCTGTACTGGCCGATGTGGAGCCCGAACAACCAGAGCTCGTTGTTCACGATGCGGGCATAGGTATCAGCGATCGTTACCTTAGATTCGCGTAGCGACTTGACCTCGGATCCTTTGAGCACGATGCCGCACTCGAAGGTGTCGCCCAGTTCGAAGTCTCGACGCGCTCTGCGATTCGACGCAACGACACCGGTCGTTGGTTTCTTCGGTTTCGCAGCCATGACCCAGCACCGTAGCGACTCGCTACTACGGTCGTCACGTGTTTGAGATCACGCCTGACGTCGGTGACCAGATCGTGGCCTGTGCGCTGCGCGAACGTCCGCACGAGGCCTGTGGCATGGTCTCGGCTGGGTTGCACACTTCTGTCGTCGATGAGTTCCACCCGCTGCCGAACGCTGCTGAGTCTGCGACCCGCTTCGTGATTGACCCGGCGTCGATGCTCGACCTTGAGCACACACTCGAGGCATCACGGCGAGTGATTGTTGGCGTCGTGCATTCGCATCCGGCCACCAGCCCATACCCGTCGCCAACCGACATCGCCGACAGCACGACCTACGACCCTGATGGCACCTATGTGCAGCTCTTAGTGTCGTTGCATCAGCCTGAACCCTCGCTGCGTGCGTTTCGCGTAGTCAACGGTGCAGTCACAGAGCTGCGTCTGGTTGTCGTCGATCCTGCGCCGACCGCGCACGACGGTTCAGGTGCCATGGCAAAGGTTGCGAGGATGCCGCAGCCCGGGCCGCCCGCCGACTAGTTACGACGCTGAGCGTCGCGCTCTTCGGGTATCCAGGTCCGCGTTGTCGCAAGCCGTGTGGCAAGCGAACGTTCTGAGGCTCTGCGAGCCTCGAGCCAGATCATGGCCCCTGCGGCAGCGATCGTTAGCGCGACGACGATCCAGATCGCCGACTCGACGCCGGTGCGGGGGAGATCTGCGTCGTCGGAGCTGTCGGCCTCGTCGGTGCTGCCCTGGACATCATCGGTCTCATCGGTGCCGCCAGCAGTATCGGTGTCGTCAGCGCCGTCGGTGGCGCCTGCATCCGCGTCATCGGCGTCGCCTGAATTAGCGTCATCGT
>Ga0209828_1003542_pt1 | contig 11851 bp, 7 predicted proteins | sample MaitaG_FD_187429 | JGI IMG/M metagenome (GOLD analysis project Ga0209828, IMG submission 187429) | Marine algal microbial communities from Maine, USA - Maine_Asex2 metaG (SPAdes) (version 2) | ecosystem: Host-associated > Algae > Red algae > Unclassified | place: Maine, USA | collected 2015-01-05
TTAAGAGCCGCTTTCGTCGTTGGAGTTCCTAGCAACAACCCCGTCTAGACACGAGGCACTTCAAGCAGTTGAGGTTGTTGTCGATTTACCCATAAGCAGAATAGCCACAAGCGCAAATGGCCCAAACATAGCCCCTAGAATGGACCATGTCGGACAATTTCGATTCTTCATCGACGCGACGTAATGGCAAAGAAGTGCAAAAAAAAGTGCAATAGTGATACTGCCTGCAATAATCATTTTTATAACGTCCCTGTTATCCATTCTATTTTGCAGTTGCTATACATCAAGGTTTGATACAGATAACGCATTGCGTTCGATAAATTCTCGACGCGGCTCTACCTGATCACCCATTAACGTATCAAACACTTCGTCTGCTGCAATCGCATCTTCTATACTCACTTGCAATACACGTCGATTGGCTGGGTCCATTGTGGTTTCCCATAGCTGCTCAGGGTTCATTTCACCCAGACCCTTATATCGTGAAATGGTCAGGCCACGTTTGGATTCAGCCAAGAGCCAGTCCATCACTTGTTTGAAATGCACCACTTCCATTTCACGTTCGCCACGCTTGATCGTTGCGCCGTCACTTAGCATGCCGTCCAGCTTCTCAGCCATACTTGCAACCGTGCGGTAATCAGGCGCTTTAAAGAACGACCCTTCAAGCTTCACTTCATAGTCGTTGCCATGTACCCGACGAAGCAGCTTTACACCGAACACCCCTTCTTCTTCGATGGACTCAACCGTATATTTTGATGTATCTGGCAATGTTTTATTGAGTTCATCGATGAGGGATTGACCAAACTTTTCTACTTTGGCTTTGTCATTTAAATCATCTCTACCGATCGGTGTGATGTTCAACATCGACTCAAGAATATCTCGATTAACGTGTCGCTCCATACGATTGAACTGCAGGTTAATTCGCATGTATTCTTGCGCAAGGGATTCTAATCCCGTCTCACTGAGCGCAGGAGCCCCTTCGTTTACATGCAGTCTTGCGTTCTCCATTGCGAGTTGCAAAAGGTGCGCATTGAGCTCCGCGTCGTCTTTAACGTATCGCTCTTGTTTGCCCTTTTTTACCTTGTACAAAGGTGGTTGAGCAATATAGATATGTCCACGACGAATGAGTTCTGGCATTTGTCGGTAGAAGAATGTGAGCAACAACGTTCGGATGTGCGAACCATCGACATCAGCATCAGTCATGATAACGATGTAGTGGTAACGCAATTTGTCAGGGTCGAATTCGTCACGACCAATGCCACAACCTAAAGCGGTAATTAACGTACCCACTTCTGCTGATTGAAGCATTTTGTCGAACCGTGCTTTTTCAACGTTAAGGATTTTTCCCTTCAACGGCAAAATAGCCTGACGCCGACGATCACGGCCCTGCTTTGCAGAACCTCCAGCAGAGTCACCCTCCACCAGGTATATTTCAGATTTAGCAGGATCACGCTCCTGACAATCAGCCAGCTTTCCAGGCAAACCCGCAATATCGAGTGCACCCTTTCGACGCGTCATTTCGCGTGCTTTTCGAGCCGCTTCACGAGCACGTGCGGCGTCTACAATCTTTGCCGTTATCTGTCGAGCTTCGGTTGGGTGTTCTTGCAAAAAGTCACTCATGAATTCGCCAAGCACCGATTCCACACAACCCTTCACTTCACTGGAAACCAATTTGTCTTTAGTCTGCGAAGAGAATTTTGGGTCGGGTACTTTGACTGACAACACGGCCGTTAAACCTTCGCGAGCATCATCACCCGTGGCCGATACTTTTGCTTTTGCAGCAGCCCCACTACCTTCGATGTATTGATTCAAGGTTCGCGTTAGCGCACCACGAAAACCAGCCAGGTGCGTACCACCATCACGTTGTGGAATGTTGTTGGTGAAGCAGTAAATATTTTCTGTATAAGAATCTGTCCACTGCAACGCAACTTCTACCGCCACATCATCTTTCTCACCCAAGGTATGAATGATGGTGTCGTGAACACCTGTCTTCTTGCGATTCAAGTGTTCAACAAACGCGCTGATTCCACCTTCTGCGAAGAACGTCTCTGTCGCGTCAGTGCGTTTATCTTCGAGGATAATCTTTACACCGCTGTTCAGAAAAGACAGCTCCCTAAGTCGCTTAGACAAAACATCAAAATGAAACAGGATATTGGTGAACGTATCTGCACTGGGTTTGAAATGGATGGTTGTACCCGTTTTATCAGTATCACCAATGACTTTAAGATCTGAGACAGGCACGCTGTCTTTGTATTCTTGAAAGTGGTCTTTGCCTTCACGCTGAATGCTTAGGGTGAGCCATTCGCTCAAGGCGTTTACAACCGAAATCCCTACTCCGTGTAAACCACCGGAAACCTTGTAAGAATTATCATCGAACTTACCTCCGGCATGCAGCACAGTCATGATGACCTCAGCGGCTGATCTGCCCTCTTCTTCGTGGATGTCTGTAGGTATTCCACGACCGTCATCAGATACGCTGACTGACTCGTCTGGATGAATGATGACGTTGATGGCACTGCAGTGCCCGGCTAACGCCTCATCTATTGAATTATCGACGACCTCGAACACCATATGGTGCAAACCGGTGCCATCGTCAGTATCACCAATATACATGCCTGGACGCTTGCGAACGGCATCCAGTCCTTTAAGGACTTTGATATTGGAGGAATCGTAACTGGGGGTATCAGCCATGTGTCCATTTTCACTGGGATTAACCCAAGAATTATACTCCTTTTCGTAGCTCTCCGCCGGTCATAGTAAACATTTCAAAATCAATTTCAGGCAGGCTCTGTGGTTCTGTGCTGGTAAGAAAAACTTGGCTATTCAGTTGCGCTATTTGATCCAAAACCTTGCCGTTTTGTTCTTGATCCAACTCAGACGGTAAATCGTCACACAGTACGATCGCAGGTTTGTTTGTAATCTGGTGCAGCAGGATCAATTGCGATAGATGCATGGCGTAAACCAATAATTTTTGCTGGCCGCGCGATAAGATCTGTTTAGCCAAAACCCCGTCAGTGCTTATCTGCAGTTCCGCACGGTGTGGGCCAACCGTCGTGGTTCGAAACCGGCGGCAATTGTTCAAACTTTTGGCCAGCGCTTCACCCAGCTCAATGCCATCAGACCAACCACTGCGATAACTAAGTTCCACGTGGAACATCGTTTCCATGGATTCAAGAAGTTTCACAAGCGTGGTTTGAAGCGAGTTAGTGTAGTTTCGGCGATACATGTCTAATTGACTGCCTGCGCTAATAATCTGTTCATCCCAAGAACAAACTTCAGAATCTGAAAAATTATCTTTCAGACTTTGATTTCTTTGGGATAGGGCGCGTCGGTATATCTTCCAGGCATCAAAAAAGCCATGTTCCACGTGGAACGTTCCCCAGTCGATAAACGAACGACGACCGCTGGGCCCATCTTGAATAAGGCTGTGACTATCTGGGGTAAGGGCTTTAACGGGCAATAACTGCGTCACTGGCGAAATGCTACGGATTTCTTCGTAATTCAGGCGAAGCTCTGTTGAACCATCCCTGTGCCTGCGTAAGCCACTACGATGAGTTTGATCGGTCGAGCGATCTAGCATTTGACAGGCCAGGGTGAATTCATCCTCACCACGAGTGATCAGTTCCTTTGCTTTTCGAGTGCGAAAGGAATGACCAACAGAAAGGCAGTGAATTGCCTCAAGAATGCTACTTTTGCCAGCGCCATTAGCACCGACAAACAGATTAAAACCAGGGGCAGGGGTTAGAACGACTTCTCGCAGATTACGTAATCCACGGATATCGATTTGCGTCAGAATCACAGACGCATTGGCATAACGACATACTTACTGTCGTGGTTTTGTTCTGGAGTAACCAAAACACTGCTGTTGCCATCTTTTAGCACGATTCTGGCGTTTTCTGTTTCTAGCGAATTTAATACATCGAGCAAGTAGGTGACGTTAAAACCTATTTCTGCAGAATCACCGGTATATTCCACTTCAAGCTCATCGATAGCTTCTTCTTGATCAGGATTATTGCTGGATATGGTTAAAACACCTGATTCTAGTGCCAAACGAACACCTCGGTATTTCTCGTTTGACAAAATCGATGCTCTGGTAAGCGACTGCTTCAGTGTGGCGCAATCGATTAGTAGTTCTTTGTTGCCATCCAGCGGGATAACACGGTTGTAGTCTGGAAAACGTCCGTCAATTAATTTGGTGGTTAGTCTTACGTCGCCCATTTTTACTTGCAAATGCTGTGGCGTGACACTCAAGTGAACTTTTTCTTCGGTATCTGCCGAACTAAGTAGCCGTTGAAGTTCAGTCACACTTTTCCGTGGAATAATCGCTCTAACGGGTGTTTCTGGTTCTGCCTCTGTTTCGCATTGTGCGTATGCCAGACGATGACCATCGGTTGCAACGCATGACAGCCTAGCCGAACCAATTTCTAACAGCATGCCATTCAAATAAAATCGAACATCTTGCTGTGCCATAGAAAATGAAGTGCTTCGAATACAGTGATGCAATTGTGCTGCGGTTAAAACGACTTCTTGCGCATCGACCAAAGCTTCAACTTTCGGAAACTCTGCTGCGGGTAGGGTTGCTAGGGTAAAGCGACTACGACCTGAATTAAACTTTACCTTGTCACCGGTGGAATCAAACTCGACGCGGGCTGACTCAGGCAGGTATTTACAAATATCTAACAGCTTGCGTGCTGGAACGGTGACTTCACCATCAGCATCAATATGCATATCCGTTGTCGCTTGCATCTCGATTTCAGTATCAGTTGCTGTAATCGTTAATGCACCGTTATCAGCGTGCAATAACACGTTACCGAGAACTGGGGAAGTCTGTCGACGCTCTACTGCACCAAACACATGTTGGAGTGGTATGAGCAAAGATTCGCGTTGGGCGCTGAATTTCATAGGCTGTTAAGTAAAAGATTTTTTTAAATTTAAAATATTATTATTACTACTATTACTCAACAACAACTCTGTTGATAAGTCGAATAAATGTAATAAAATCAAAAGCTTGAGGTTAAAAATTTGTATGTATTACTTATCCTCAACTAGGCTCATAAGCTGTGCATGAATTGTGGATAACCATCATTGTTCAGACGAGCTTTAATCTTATACAAACCTTGTCCACAGGCTATACGCAGCTTGTTAGTCGTTCTAAATCTACTTTACGCGGTGAGTATTCGCATCAAATTAGCATAATCTTCGCGTATACCGGTATCTGATTCTTTAAGCTCAATGATCTTTTTGCAAGCATGCATGACGGTCGTATGATCTCGTCCACCAAACGCTTTACCGATCTCAGGCAAGCTTTTACTGGTTAGTTCTTTAGCTAGACTCATGGCCACTTGACGGGGCCGGGCAATAGATCGTGAACGACTCTTCGCTGATAAATCTGCTAATCGAATCTTATAATATTCAGCTACGGTTTTTTGTATATTCTCAATAGTGACTAACTTTGCTTGAACAGCCAGCAAATCAGCCAATGTGTTCTTCGCTGATTCTATAGATATTGGTTCGCCTGTTAAATGGGCTGAGGCGATCAGACGTTTCAAAGCACCTTCCAGCTCTCGAACATTAGAGCGAATCTTTTTCGCAATGAAAAAGCTAACTTCAGAGGGCAGATCGAAGCCAGCTTGTTCTGCTTTACTGTGCAAAATAGCCACACGCATTTCTAGTTCTGGTGGCTCAACAGCCACAGTCAGCCCCCAGCCAAACCGAGTTTTCAGTCGATCAGCCAGTCCATTGACTTCCTTTGGGTAGCGATCACAGGTTAAGACGATTTGTTGACCGCCTTCGAATAGGGCGTTGAAGTTATGGAAGAACTCTTCCTGAGTTTGCTCTTTACCGGCAAAAAACTGGATGTCATCAATTAAAAGAGCGTCAAGATTTCGATAGAACTCTTTAAATTGATTCATTTTATTCTGTTGAAGAGACTGCACCATTTCTGCTACATAACGTTCGGAATTAAGAAATAAAACGCGAGCATCAGGCTTATTTTTTAGCATTTGGTGCCCAATAGACTGCATAAGGTGTGTTTTCCCTAGACCCGAAGCACCGTAAATCAGGAAAGGGTTATAGGCGCCACCGGGCTCGTTACCTATTTGCATAGCAGTTGCACGGCCCAGCTGGTTCGACTTCCCCTCTATAAGAGAGTCAAACGAGAAAAGGGGATTGAGTCCTGATGGACGCCTTGGTACAGGCCTGCCACTCACAACTTCTGAAAAAGCAGGGGCTGTAATTCGAGTGGAGGGTTCGGGTTCTGCTGGTGGTTCTGACCCAGGAATGACCGGAACACTGCCGGTACCAATAATCAGTTCAACTGTAATAGAGGGGTCGAGTGAGGCTACTATTTCTTGGATTCGTGGGAAGAAGTTACTTTTCACCATATCCAGAACGAAACGGTTTGGTGCCATGATCTTCAAACTCGAACCGATCTCGTAGGCCTGCAACGGACGGATCCAAGTGTTGAGCTGTTGTTCGGAAAGTTCGGTTTCTAACCGGGACAGACAACGGTCCCACAGCGACGCAGACAACGGCAATACCCCATTAAGTGGCTTATAAAGGCGCTGATCTCAATAAATGATCAGTGGTGTTGGCGATGGAAATCGCGAACGCGGCAGGGGTGACGATATCGCTGCCGGGGGAGCACTTTAAGCTATCCCACGCAGCGATATCAATCAGAGAATTTTATTTGTTTCATTCCAAAACGGAGTAATTACGCTGACGAACAAAAATAGTGCAATTTAACCCCATCTTTGGGCCGCTAAATCCGCCAATTTAGGGGTGAAAGGAACTATAATTCTCACATCGGAGTGAAATGAGAGACACAGCCGTAATAGTGGCTGATTTTTGACAAACACTTTATTTCTATATTTACTGGTCAATCCGTCTTTAGTGATTGACCACAAGAGAACAACCACCTAAGATTGGGAGTTCCCTGCAGCGAAAGCGGTTCGTCAACCGTTATTCAGGTATTAGCATCATGAAAAGAACGTTTCAACCGAGCCGCATCAAGCGAGCTAGAGCACACGGATTCCGAGCCAGAAAAGCAACACGCGGCGGTCGTGCCGTCCTAGCTGCTCGTCGTCGTAAAGGCCGCGCACGTCTTAGCGCTTGAGTCTTCGGCAGCTCACTCACGTGACACTGCCAGCGCTAGTTCCAAGCTGTTATAGAAATCCGATCTCAGTCATTGTCCATCGATGAATCGTTTCCTCGTGAAGCGAGACTTCTCGATGCCGCGGGCTATGGACAGGTTTTTAAGCGAAATAAGCGGTTGTCTAATCGATATTGGATGGTGCTTGTTCACAACAAGAACTCAAAGAGCACAGCGGAAAGTTCACCCGAAGCAGAACCCAGTCGCCTTGGCTTGGCAATCGCTAAAAAGCGTGCAAAGCGTGCTGTAGACCGAAATCGTATAAAGCGTATAGCTCGCGAGTCTTTTCGGCATAATCGCGAGCGACTAGTGGGTTATGATGCCGTTGTCATGAACAAAGACCACGCCGCCTCAGCCAGCACTATTGAATTGCGCCAATCGCTCGACACATTGTGGCTAGAGCTAACCAACAAGAAATAGCATGTGGTGTTTGTATGGTTCGAGTGATCTTGTTTTATCAACGATGGATTAGCCCATTACTACCACCTCGTTGCCGGTTTTATCCAAGCTGTTCTGAATATGCTTTGACCGCCATCGAAATGCACGGTGGGCTAAGAGGTTCAGTTCTAGCTACAAAACGACTTTGTCGCTGCCACCCATTGTGTGCAGGCGGGTATGATCCAGTGCCAGGGTCGACCCCTGTTTCAATTGAACAGACAGATAATACTGGCCAGGAAACACACTGGCACGATACGCCTCGGTGCAACGCAACGGGTAACCAAAAGAGTTAAACATGGATAACCAACGACTGCTGCTTTATATGGCCTTGGGCTTTGTCAGCCTGATTCTGTACCAAACTTGGATGCAGGATTATCATATGCCAGCACCGGTTGCGAGCCAGACCGGAACTGCAACTTCTGGTTCTGCAGATGGTGCGGTCTCTAATGTGCCTACTGGCGTGGATTTACCCGATTCAGTAGTGCCAGGTACCAGTACTGTTGCAGCAGCACCCGCCGTAGTGGATGCCACTATTTCAGCACCATCCGTATCGGTAAAGACGGACGTTATGGATGTAGAAATCAGCACTAATGGCGCAACCATCACCTCGGTACTACTAACCGATTACTCTGTATCAATTGAACAGCCAGATGTCCCGTTTACTCTGATGAGTAACAAACCTGGCCGATTTTTGGTTGCACAATCTGGGTTGTTCAATGCTGACAACAGCACAGCCCCTGTACCAACACACGAAACCGTCATGAGCGTAGAAGCCACAAGCTACGATATCGGTGATAACGATAAGTTGGTTGTGCCCTTTGTTTGGAAATCGGACGACGGTAAAACGGTTACTAAAACGCTGACCTTTACCGCCGGTAGTTATGAAGTGCTTGTTGACTACGTTATCGACAACGCATCAGAGTCGCCATGGACTGTTAGCCAGTACAAACAGCTGAAAAGAAAGCCTGACACCAAAGATGAAAAGCAGCAATTTGTTAATACGTACATTGGTGCTGTAGTTAGTAACGCTGAAGATCGCTATAACAAGGTGAGTTTTGGTGACATGGAAGACGAGAAACTGAACGTGCCTGTGACCAATGGTTGGATTGCGATGATCCAACACTATTTCGCTACAGCTTGGGTGCCAACGCCAGATGAAGTGAATACGGCATACACACGTTATTTACCATCTGAAAATCGCTACTTGATTGGCATGATGTCAGAGGCTAAGACTATCGCGCCGGGTACGCAGGGTACGTTTAGTACTAAAGCGTTTTTTGGGCCTAAGATTCAAGACAAACTGAAAGAAGTCGGTCCGCATTTAGAACTAACCGTGGACTACGGTTGGCTTACCATCATTGCGCAACCATTATTTTGGTTGTTAAAAACTATTCATGGTTTTGTGGGCAACTGGGGATGGGCCATTATTTTGTCCACCTGTGTGATCAAAGCAGTTTTCTACAAATTGTCTGAAGCAAGTTATCGCTCAATGGCGAAAATGAAAAAGCTTCAGCCAAAACTTGCTGAACTCAAGGAGCGATACGGAGACGATCGAGCCAAGATGGGGCAGGCCACAATGGAGCTGTATAAGAAAGAGAAGGCTAATCCATTAGGTGGTTGTTTGCCAATGATTATCCAGATGCCTGTCTTTATAGCGCTTTACTGGACGCTGCTAGAAAGTGTTGAGCTGCGACAAGCTCCGTGGATGTTCCACATCAAAGATTTGGCGATTCGCGACCCTTACTTTATTTTGCCGGTGTTGATGGCAGCGAGTATGTATATCCAGCAAAAACTCAACCCAGCGCCGGTCGACCCAATTCAGGCTAAGGTATTCCAATTCCTGCCTTTGATATTTGGTGTCTTCTTCGCTATGTTTCCTGCTGGACTGGTGCTTTATTGGGTTGTGAATAACATACTCACAATACTTCAGCAGTACTACATCACTAAGAAAGTGCTCGGTGATGATTTCAAGGTTATGTCCTGACGCATGCGTCAGGTCACACTGCTATTACCACTGACACAATAGCTGCTGTTGCCACTGGCGCCGGTAAAGCCGGCATCGGTGTGGTTCGCGTTAGTGGGCCACTTGCATCTTCTATTGCACAAACCATTACCGGTGAATCTTTAAGCGTTCGTAACGCCCATTACCTTCCTTTTCAAGACCGCGACCGGCAAGCTTTGGATGTTGGTATTGCGCTGTTTTTTAAGGCTCCTCATTCCTATACCGGCGAAGATGTTCTTGAACTCCAAGGGCATGGCGGCGCGGTAGTGCTTGATATGGTGTTGTCACGTGTTCTTGAATGTGGCGCTCGTATGGCCAGACCTGGTGAGTTCACTGAACGTGCATTTTTAAATGACAAGCTCGATCTGGCACAAGCAGAGGCGGTGAGCGATCTCATCGACTGTAGTTCAACAACTGCGGCCCAAGCTGCAGTGCGTTCAATGAGTGGTGAGTTCTCAAGTAGCGTAACGGCTGTTCAAAGCGAACTAACCGCATTGCGTGCGTGGCTAGAAGCGGCCTTAGATTTTAGTGAAGAGGAGATCGATTTTCTTGCTGATCCGCAATTGGAAATACGCGCACAAGCCATCGTTGATCAATTTGATTCTTTATTAAACCGTGCCCAACAAGGTCAACGGTTAAGAGAGGGGCTAACCGTTGTTATTGCAGGCGTTACCAATGTGGGTAAATCTAGTCTGCTCAATACTCTGAGCGGTGAAGATAGTGCGATCGTTACGAACATCGAAGGCACAACGCGTGATGTCTTGCATGAGCATATCAACCTTGATGGCGTACCAATGCATATCATCGATACCGCTGGACTTCGAGATACACAAGATGTTGTCGAGCAAGAAGGCATTAATCGTGCGCGTCGCGCAATTGAATCTGCTGATCATGTGCTGGTATTGGTTGATGCAGAACGTTTAACGTTGCCGACAATAGAGTTACCCGCAGGCTTATCTGCCACGCTCGTTCTGAATAAAGTAGACCTTGGTGAAGAGCGTACAGGGGAAGGCCATCAATTATCGTCTCAACAGCAAGCACTGTTACTGAATAACGCAGCTATTTGTACAGACCAATTTAAAACGCTTTTGGCAGAGGATATTCTTCCAGTGTCTGTGAAAACAGGGCAGGGTATGGATGCCCTAAAGCAGCATTTGTTATCGCTTGTCGGTCATGATGCGCAAGTCGAAGGGGCTTTTATTGCGCGTCGACGTCACTTGGATGCATTGAACAGTGCAAAGGTTGCAAGCTTAGCTGCGTTATCTCGATTGCGCGAAGCGGATATGCCAGAGCTTGCAGCGGAAGAGTTGCGACAAGCACAACTAGCGTTGGATTCAGTAACGGGTCGGTTTGATAGTGAAGATTTGCTGGGGCAGATATTTGGTTCGTTTTGTATTGGAAAGTAGGCAAATTTAAGGCTGTTGCGTTAACTAAAGAAGACCATAAAACCACGTAACACGTAAGATGGTGGCTGCTTAGGCGGCTAAGTGCCCGCAGCGCGGAAACTAGAATGGTTTATTAGTCCTCGCTCACTCAGCCGCAAATATGCCTTTGGGTAGTAAACCGCGAAAGCTTCACATTCTCTGCACAATTACTTGTTAAGCTTGCGCTCGTAAAAAACTTACTCAGGAGAATCATCATCACCATTAAGCGTACTCTTGCTTGCGTCTTGTTTGCCACCATTGCTACCAGTTCAAAAGCTCAGGAGGCTACGTTTACCACTGGCCTTGCGAAAGAAATAAATCCAGGCCTGTTTGATTGCGGGAGTAAGTCGCGCGCCAGTGCTGTAGGCGAAATTGCTTCGGACGACGGGACGGTTTGGACCGTACCTGCCGCTACGAATTATGGCACTGCACCGTTTGCTGCTGATCTTTTTAACGAATGTGGTGGCACTGAACTAAGTTCTTTATCGCAGCTCGATATAGATAGTGTGCCGTTGATGGATGCTGGTGGGGCCGAAGAGTTCACCGCCTACATTTTCGCCGATAATTACTTTGAACTGTATGTAAACGGCAAATTGCTTGCCATCGATCCAGTTCCATTTACTAAGTTCAACTCCAACGTCGTGCGTTTTGCAGCTGATCGCCCCGTGACAATCGCTGTCATGATGGTCGATTGGGAAGAGAATCTTGGCCTTGGCTCAGAAAACAACCGTGGCAAAATGTTCCACCCTGGCGACGGCGGTCTTGTCGCTCATATTCAGGACGCGAACGGTAAAACCGTTGCAATCACCGACTCCAGCTGGAGCGCCCAGACGTTCTACA
>Ga0209828_1003545_pt1 | contig 11845 bp, 11 predicted proteins | sample MaitaG_FD_187429 | JGI IMG/M metagenome (GOLD analysis project Ga0209828, IMG submission 187429) | Marine algal microbial communities from Maine, USA - Maine_Asex2 metaG (SPAdes) (version 2) | ecosystem: Host-associated > Algae > Red algae > Unclassified | place: Maine, USA | collected 2015-01-05
TGGAAATACCATTCGTGCTCGCGCTGGTTGCGGTGGGATCCGACCTCATGAATCTGCTCCCCCGAACCCGCACGGATCACACCGGTAAACCAACTCGCGTCGAACGGACCACCACCTTTCCTTTTTAGGAAAAACCGAGTCATCGGGAGCGGTTTTGCGGTGTGGCATTCGTTTAGGGCGAGGAGTTGGAGCTGCTTGTCGACGATCTGCCAGGTCGCTTTGTAGCCGCGGTGGCAGGCGGTGCTCACGGGCCGAAGCGTTCTGGGTTTCGGATTGTCGGCGGTGAAAAAGGATTCGAGCGGGGTCGCGTAAAGATCGGTGGTTTGGCCTTGGTAGATCAGGGCGTCGGGCTCCTGTTCGGTGGCGAAAGTGGACAAGGCGAATAAAGTCGAGACCAAGCAGAGGATCGCGACTGGATAGCGGGGGTGGTGGGAGTGACGGGGCAGCTTCATCGTAGTGGAAGTAGTAGTGGAACGGTTGGGCGTCACCGCCAGTTCAAAAAATTGCTTACAAGCGGGAAACCATCAAGCCGCCATCGACCGGAATGACCGCGCCGGTGCTGTACGGAAACGTGCCGGTGGCGAGCGCGGCCACGGCTTTGCCGTTGTCCTCGGGCGTTCCCCAACGGCGCTGCAATGGCAGACCGTCTTCAATGACCTTGTCGTACTTTTCTTTCACCGGACCGGTCATGCCGGAGAGCGTGAGGCCGGGTTGGATCTCGAACACACTGATGCCTTCGTCCGCGAGCCGCACCGCGAACAGCGCCGTCATCATGCGCATCCCCGCCTTCGACAGGCAGTAGTCGCCGCGGCTCGGACTCGCGACCGTGGCGGAAATGCTGCCGACATTGATTACCGAAAACATTGTGTCGGGGTCGACTGATTCACCGGCGCGCTGCTCGACCATCCAGTTGGCGATGGCTTGGGTAAGAAAGTAAGGGCCTTGCAAATTGATGCCCATGACGCGTTCGTAGCTTTCTTCGGTGGCATCGAGGAGGTCCGCGCGGACGTTCGGGGCGACACCGGCATTGTTCACGAGGCAGTGCAGGCGCCCGAAGTGGTCGCGGGCGTTGGCGACGAGGCGTTCGCGATCGGCGGTTTGCGAGACGTCGGCGGAGACGTAGCAGACCTCGGCGGACTGGCGCAGTTCGGCGAGCGCGTCCGCCACGTCGGACTCGGCCCGGCGTCCGGAGATTACGAGTTCGAAGTTCGCGGCGGCGAGCGCCTTGGAGATGCCGAGTCCGATGCCGGAGGCACCGCCGGTGATGAGGGCAACAGGTTTCATGGGAAAGTAGGTTGTAGTCAGAAGCGAGTAGTCAGTAGCGAGTAGTCAGTCCGAACCGCGCCGGAGGCGGGCCGATGGAGACACCGTGTGGTTCACATGTTGAATTTCAAATCTCAAACGATTTGGTGGAGGCAGGAGGAGTCCCGAGTCGTTTTCAAAATTCAGCCCAGTTCGGGCACGTCCAACCAACGGCGTTCGGACCAGGATTGGAGCGCGAGTTCGGCGAGCTGAACCCCCTTGGCGCCTTCGCGCAGGGTCCACGGAAACGGCTCGTCTTGCACGACGTGCTTGAGGAACAGCTCCCACTGCACTTTGAACGCGTTCTCGAACGCGGTCTGTTCGGGCATCTTTTGCCAGCCTTCGTAGAAATTGATCGGCTGCGGAATGTCGGGGTTCCAGACCGGTTTGGGCGTGCCGCCCATCGGTTGCAGGTAGACATCGCGGAGGGTTGCGACCGCGCTGCCCTTGGTGCCGTCCACTTGCAGCGTGAGCAGATCATCGCGCCGAACCCGGACGGTCCAGCTACTGTTCATCTGCGCGATCACGGGCGGACCGCCGCCGGGACGGTCGAGTTCGAAGGTGGCGTAGCAGGCGTCGTCGGCGGTGGCCTCGTAGGGCTCGCCGTTCTCGTCCCAGCGTTTTGGCACATGGGTCGCGCCGAGGCAGGTGAGCGACTTGACCGAGCCGAACACATTATCGAGCACGTAGCGCCAGTGGCAAACCATATCCATGATGATGCCGCCGCCGTCTTCTTTGCGGTAGTTCCACGACGGGCGCTGGGCCGGCACCGTGTCGCCTTCGAACACCCAATAGCCGAACTCGCCACGCACCGAAAGCAGTTCGCCGAAGAAGCCGTCGTCGATCAAGGTCTTCAACTTGAGCAGGCCTGGCAGCCAGAGCTTGTCCTGCACCACGCCGTGTTTCACCCCCGCGGATTCGGCCAGCGTGTGCAGCTCGAGCGCTTCGGAGGTGGTCAGCGCGGTCGGCTTTTCACAGTAGATGTGTTTGCCGGCGGCGATGGCTTGCTTGACCGCGGCCACACGGCGGTCGGTGGTCTGCGAGTCGAAGTAAATGCTGTACTGCGGATCGGCGAGCACTTCGTCGAGATTGGTGGAGGTCTTTTCCAGTCCGGTGCGGGCGCACAGCGCGTTGAGTTTGGTCTGGTTCCGGCCAACGAGAATGGGGTCAGGCAGAATAAATTCTTCGGGGCCGATCTGCAGCCCGCCCTGTTCGCGGATGGCGTGGATCGAACGCAGCAAGTGTTGGTTGGTGCCCATGCGTCCGGTGACGCCGTTGAGAATGATGCCGATGGTGTGGGTCTTCATGAGAACGCTCAGTGTAATGTACTATAAAGTTGACAAATTGGCCTAATTTCGTACTTAATATAGTACATTATGTCCAAGAATAGAAGACAATCTTTACTGCCGAAGCATCGTCGAGCGTTTGAAAGCCTCGGTGAAAATCTTCGTCTGGCTCGTCTACGGCGGAAGTTATCCGCGTCGATGGTGGCTGAACGGGTTGGCATCAGCCGGAACACCTTGTATTTGCTGGAGAAAGGCAGCGTCAGTTCGAGTCTCGGAACCTTGATGCGGGTGTTGATTGTTCTTGGCTTGGAGGATGATCTCATCCGGGTCGCGCAAGATGACGAACTTGGGCGCCGCTTGCAGGATGCCGGTATCGCTAAACCTCGTAAACGCGCGCCAAAGCGCACGCAGTAAGGAACTCGTGTGAGCGCAGAGATCCGGGTGAGCGCAGAGATCCATGTGTTTGGTGATTGGATTGGCTTGGGCGGACCTCGCCGCATTGGAGTGCTGCGAGCGAATCGTTCTAAGAACAGGGAAACCTTTTCGTTCGAGTATGATGACTCCTGGTTATCTGATGGGCCGAACCAGCTTCTTGATCCAAGCCTTTTGCTTCATGAAGGGCCGCAGTTTTTAAAGCTGGGAGACCAGAAGAATTTCGGCCTCTTCCTCGATTCCTGCCCAGATCGCTGGGGGCGACTTTTGTTGCAGCGAAACGAAGCGCGAAAAGCCAGAGAGCAGGGGAGGGCGGAGCGGACATTGTTGGAGTCCGATTTTCTTCTTGGTCTCACCGATGCCCAACGCATGGGTGGGCTTCGATTTAAAACGAGTTTGGATGGCGAATTCGAAGCCGTCGCAGACGAATTTTTGGTTCCGCCATGTGCGAGTCTGCGCGAATTGGAAGCCGCAGCGTGGCAGATTCAAGATGATTCCATCTCCGATAGCGCCGCCGCGGCCTGGCTGCAGATGCTCTTGGCACCGGGTTCTTCACTTGGTGGTGCACGACCCAAAGCCGGCGTGCAGGATGAGGCGGGGAATTTATTCATCGCCAAGTTTCCCAAGCGGACGGACGAGGTGGACATCGGGGCGTGGGAGTTCGTCGTTCACACCTTGGCACGACGCGCCGGAATCAAGCTCGCGGCGTCTCGAGTAGAACGTTTAAGCCAAGCGCATCACACCTTCATCACAAAACGCTTCGACCGTGTTCTGAATGACGGAAAACTCTGCCGACGCCATTTTTCCTCGGCGATGACGATGCTGGGTTATGCGGACGGTGCCGATTCTGCTAGTGGGGTCAGCTATTTGGAAATCGTCGAATTTTTGATGCAGAATGGGGCGCGTGTTGATCGGGATCTACATGAACTCTGGCGGCGCATTGTGTTTTCCATGATGGTGTCGAACACGGATGACCACCTGCGCAATCATGGCTTTTTGCTGGAGCAAGATGGGTGGGCTCTTTCACCGGCCTACGACCTCAACGCCGAACCACATGGGCTCGGCCTCAAATTAAACGTGTCCGAACATGATAACTCCTTGGACCTCGACCTCGCGCGAGATGTGGCCGGGTATTTCCGACTCTCCGCAAACGAAGCCGAGTTGATCCTTGATGAGGTGCGGGCTGCCGTTCGAACGTGGCCGGAGGTGGCCAAAGACCTTGGCATCAAACGGCCCGAGCAACAACGGATGAGCCGGGCCTTTCGCTTGGCGGGGTAACTTCAGTAGCTTCAGAAAAACGTGAGCGGCGTGCCGGCCGCGAGACCCTGCACCGTGAGCGCGAGTTCGCGCAGGTGGTAGTCGCCCCACATGCTCGACTCGCCGTTGGCGACGGTGCTGCCTTCGGGCACGTAATCCCAGCCGTTCGGTTGGTGATAGATCGAATGCAGCAACAGGCCTTGGTGGGCCGGATCGGCGGAGAGATAGGTGGGGCCGAGCAGAGTGCGCAGGCAGGTGAGGCCGGCTTGGGTGTAGCGCGACTCGCCGCTGTATTCGCCGAAGCGGATCAGGCCTTGGGCGGCGATCGCGGCGGCGGTGCTGTCGACTGGTTCGTGGTCGTTGAATGGATCGGCGGGACGGTTGAGGTAGTCGTCGTTTTTTCCGCCAAGGTGGACGAGTCCGGGGGCGCCGGTGTCCCAATACGGGATGCCGTCGGTCGGCGAGTGTTCGATGAAAAAGTCGCAGGTGGCGGTGGCGGCTTTGCACATGAAACCTTCGATTTCGGTGCGTCCGCCGAGCGGGTCGAGTTCGGCGTCGTCGACGGTGCGCAGAAACTCGAGTTGTTCGGCGTAGCCGCAAATCACCCAGGCGAGTCCGCGGGTCCAAGTGGTGAATGGGGAGTAGCCTTGTTGCGAGTTCGGGCAGCGGAAGTTGCCGTCGTTGAGATTGAAGATGCACTCGTGGGCAGTGCGGCCGCGCGTCGCCGGGGTGTCGTAGCGGTCGCGGCCCTCGCCGTAGAACACGGTGTACTCGGCGGTGGTGCGGGCGTGTTGCACGAGGCGTTCGAGCAGGTTAACGCGGACATCACCTTCCTCGTGAAGGAGGTGGCCGAGTTGGTGCGAGATGGCGAGCGCGCGCAGCGAGCGGATCGTGTCGGCGAACAGCGAGTGCGGTCCGTTGAACGAGTAGATGTAGCCTTCGCCTCCCCCGCGATTGTCGCGAGTGCCGATGGTGGTCCAGCGGCGGGCTTGGACCGCACCGGAGATTTTCAACGCGAGTTCGTAGAAGTCGCGTTCGGCCGCGTTTTCGGGGATGCGTCCTTGGTTCATCAGGCGCAGCAAGCTGCCGTAGGTGCTGACGTTGTTGAAGCCGTGGTCGTGGACGCCGGTGTGGGTGAGGTGCGGTGCCATTTTCGAACGCGTTTGTTCGCGTCCCCAGTCGAGAAAGTGCGGGTCGGTTGTCGCGTGAAACTGCAGAATCGCCGAACCGTACTCGAAGCCCTGCGTCCATTCGGTCCAGCCGCGCGTGCTGTATTTGCCAGCGACCGTGTACACCGGCGAGCCTTGGCTGCGGTCGTAGGTATCGGCGATCGACCGGATTTTACCGGCCGAATGTTGCCACATCGTGTCGATGGCCGGGAGAAGATCCTTGGGGCTGAGTTCGGTATCGATCTGAATCATGCCAAGCGCTCTATGCGGAAGCGGTGGGGCATTCAATGATCAAGCGGATTTTGCTCCGTTGACGCAGTATGATTGACCGCGTACTATGTGAGTATGACCACATCCGAAATTTCACAGATGACGAAAGCTGAGAAGCTGCGCGCCATGGAAGCTCTCTGGGCTGATTTATCTAGTGAGTCGTCCGATGTGGAATCCCCGGCGTGGCATATTCAGGCACTCCAAGAGACGGAAGTCCGAAGGGCAAATGGCCAGGAAGAAGTGGTTGATTGGTCGGAAGCCAAGCGTCAGTTGCGTCAACGACTCGATGATTAAAATTTTGCCGAGCGCCATCGAGGACCTGCATCAGGGGCGGCTCTTCTACGAAAAGCAGCAGTCCGAACTTGGTGAGTACTTTTTTAACTCGCTCTTTTCAGATATCGATTCACTTCTTCTGTACGCTGGTATCCATGTTGAAATTTCGAGACATTATCGATTGCTTTCCCGGCGGTTTCCCTACGCTATTTACTACAAGGTAGAGGGTGAGTTCATCATTGTTCATCGTGTACTGGACCTCCGGCAAAACCCACGGAAAACAGAGGACGCACTTTCATAAAGCGTTGCCTATCCCACACACCATCAAAAACAGATCTTAGATGTTAAATTGTATATCTGCCATGCTTGGCTCATCATTTATTTAATTTTTTCAGCCGGTCCGACAAAAGAGGGCTCAGTGGCGTCTCGAAACAGTCACTCTCCCCCTGCGCTTCAGCCAAGCAAGCGTAACCATCCGCTGCGAACTTTTTAGGAAACTCCGTTGTCATCCATAGGGAAAACCCATGCATGATCCCAACATCCTCCGCAGGCAGTTCAGTTGCGCCAGGCTTTTGAGCCAAGTACTTGAAAAAGCCGAAATCTCCAGACCGAAAGAATGCGGTGAGAATACTCGTTTCGTCTGGGTAGAGATACTTTTCTGCTGATGGAGATTTCGCGAAATCTTCATATCGAAGAAGGCAAATGCCCAGCTCACTTCCCCGCCAATACACTCTATACAAGATGTTTGCAAACGCAGCGGGGTGAAGCCGCTCATCGATTGTTGACTTACCACCATAAGTGGAACGAAGAAGATTTTTATTAATGTCCCAAGTGAACTGACGTGCGCCCGTGTTTAATTGGATTCCATCTTCCGAGTAACTGGATGAATCGAGGAAATGAGAGGGGTGATGCCAAGCCGGATACTCGCCCCCCCCTGCCGTGAACCCTGTTTAGAAAGAGGAAGAAACGTTTGAAGCGACCAACGCGCGGTTTATCTACGGGAAAACCAATCGAACGCAGGGTCTTGTCGAGAGAACGCATTTCGGACTCAAACGTCTCGAATTCGATGTCCTCCCGCAGGACACCATATCCGCGCTCAGCGATTGATAGGCTAATCTCAAAATACGATTTGATACTGCGCATATGAATTCTACTCCATTCTTTTTTTGTGAACCTTCGGCTGTTCTTACCGAGACTGAACCGAGTCCAAGCGCTCGACTAGGCGCTGGTCGCGTTCGGTGACCAAATTCACCACGGTTCCCTTGCGACCCGCCCGCGCCGTCCGCCCGACGCGGTGGAGGTAGTTGGCCATCTCTTTGGGCATGTGATAATTGATCACCCGGTCGACGTGTTCGACGTCCAAGCCGCGCGCTGCCATGTCGGTGCAGATTAGCAGCTCGACCGAACCGTCGCGGAAGCGCTGCAAGTTGGCGCGGCGTTCCTTCTTGTCCATGTCGCCGCGATAGATGGACATGCGGTAGCCTTCGAAGTCGAGGAGTTCGGCCAGCTTGTCGCATTGCGCGCGGGTGTTGACGAACAGCAGCGTGCCGCCGTCCACCTGCTCGGCCAGCACCGTTTTCAGCACGGGGAAACGTTTGCCGTCGACGACTGTGCGGTTGTCGGTCTTGAGGGTTGAGACGACGCGGTGCCGTCCCTTGGTTTCGATCACGTGCGCGTCGCGGAACAGGGTCTTGATCAAGTCCTGAACCTGGTTCGAGGCGGTGGCCGAGAACAGCCCCATCTGGCAGTCCTTGCTGGCGGTTCGGGACACGCGTTTGACGGTGGGCAGAAAACCCGCGTCGAGCAGCAGGTCGGCTTCGTCGATCACCAGAATGCGCATGTCGGAGAGGCTGAGCACGCGCAAATCCATGAGTTGTTCGAGGCGGCCCGGCGTTGCCAGCAGGATCTCGAACGGCCCGGAGACGTTGCGCCGCGCGATCGCCTTGGCGTTGCCGCCCAGCACCGAACGAACCCGGACGCGGGTGTCGTGGGTGAACAATTTGAGCACTTTCGCCACCTGTTCGCCGAGGTCGCTGGTCGGCACGATCACCACCGCGCGCGGGCAGCCGGGTTCGGAGACCGCGTCGCCGTTGAGTTCGAGCTGCTTGAGCGCGTGTAAGATCGGCAGCGCGTAGGCCAGCGTTTTGCCGCTGCCCGTCTCGGCGATCCCGACGACAGACTCGCCACGCAGCATTCGCGGCAGCGCCTCTTGCTGGATATCGGTGGGTATTTTCAGCCGCTCTTTTTTCAGAGTGGTCAGGATAGTGGGGAGCAGGCCGAAGCCCTTGAAGGAAGACATACTGTTGCCATACATCTGCGTTCGGGGAAATGACATGGAGAAAATTGGAAAGCCTTCAGCTTAAAGGTAGAAGCCTTCGCTTAAAGGTGGAATGAGGAAGATTGCAGGGTAGTGTACGTTCGAACGTCGCATCGTGAAAATCCATGGTCCTACCCCGACGGGCCGGGAGGAACTGGTGAGCAAGGTGATTCACGTTGTTCGACAGCCTGAGCCCGGGCGCGCAGACCCTGTTGACAAGGAGTGACACTTAAGTATCACTTTCATATGAAGACCGAACTTGTCACAACGCTGAAGCGCCAAGCGACCCGTATCCTATCCGAACTCCGTAATTCCGGAGAACCCGTGTTGATCACCGAGCATGGCAAGCCTTCCGCGTACCTAGTGGACATTGATAGTTTCGAGCAAATGAAATCAAGAATGGCCATCCTTGAGGGGATTGCCCGGGGCGAACGAGCGATCCTGGAAAACCGGACCTTCTCTCAGGCTGAAGCGAAACAGCGGATGAAGAAGTGGCTCGAGTAGTCTGGACGGAACCTGCGCTATTCGATCTGGAGGCGATTGCGGAATATATCGACTTAGACGATGCGCGTGCCGCTTCGCGTTATGTTCAGAGAGTGTTCACAGATGTGGATCGACTGGAGCAATTTCCGCAATCTGGTCGACGCGTACCCGAACTACCCGACATGCACTACCGGGAGATTTTAGTACGACCCTGCCGAATCATTTATCGCGTTCAGGGAGAGGACGTTTTGATCCTCCATGTTTTACGTTCTGAGCGGCTTCTTCGGTCCTTCCGCCTTGAGCGGGACCAAGAATATTAGACTGGATTGGCCTCAGCCCTGCGGCGCGATGTCCTTGTTGTCGGACTCGTCTTTTTCGCTGTAGCCGCTGTCCTGGCGGGCGTGGTTCACTTTGTTTTTTTGCAGGTAGACTTGGTAAACGTCGTCGGCGGTCATGCCCATGACTTGCGCGGCGGAGACGAGGAAGTGGAACAGGTCGACGATTTCGACCATGGCGTTCTGCTTGTCGAACTCTTGGTATTTGGCCCACCATTTCCACGGCACGCTGTCGGTGAGTTCGGCGAGTTCTTGGGTCATGGCGCGCGAATAGTTGAGGATCCACTGGGTTTTCTCCTCGTCGCTCAGGTTGGCGGTGTCGACGCCGATCCGCTGGTTGAGGGCGGCTTGCATCTCCCAGATATGGGTGAGCATGTCCTGCTCGGGGGTGGCTTGGGCGGGGGAGTCGGCGGAAGTGCTCATGAAGGGTCTCGGCGTTTTTTGTTTGGTTGTATGACGCCTGCGTCTAAGACGGCTGTCCTTCAAGTACTAGCAGAAAGAGCTCCCATGGAAGATGTTGTCATTTTAGGAACCGGCGCCGCCGGACTCACCGCCGCGATTTATACCGCCCGCGCCAATCTAAATCCGCTCGTGTTGCACGGCGATTTGTGGGGTGGCCAGCTCACCACCACTTCGGAAGTCGAGAATTGGCCCGGCTTTGAGGAGGGCATCGATGGGAAGTCACTGATGGACACGATGCAAAAGCAGGCCGAACGCTTTGGCGCGCGCATCGAGATGGGCTACGTGAAAGAAACCGTGCTCGAACGCGAGAGCGGCAAGCCGATTCGCCTCGGCGTGGTCGACCACAAGGACATTGAGGAGGTCAACAAGTGGATCGAAACCAAGTGCGTGATCATTGCTACTGGTGCCAGCCCGCGCATGCTCGGCGTTCCGGGTGAGGCTGAGTTCTTCGGCGACGGCGGTGTCTCGAGCTGTGCGACCTGCGACGGCGCGTTCACCAAAGATAAGGTGGCGGTGGTCATTGGCGGGGGCGACTCGGCTATGGAGGAAGCCCATTTTCTCACCCGCTACGCCACCAAGGTGTACCTGGTTCATCGCCGCGATAGTTTCCGCGCCTCGCAGATCATGCAGGACCGCGTGCTGGCCAACGAGAAAATCGAAGTGCTGTGGAACACGACGGTTACTGAGGTGTACGGCACCGTGGCCGCGTTTGGAAAAACGCTCAAGGGCGTGAAGTTGAAGGACACGGTTACTGGCGACGAACGCGAGTTCGAGACCGACTGGATGTTTCTCGCCATCGGCCACATCCCGAACGTGGCTCCCTTCGGCGGCCTCGAACTCGACGCGTCCGGGTACATCAAAACCGATCACACCAAGACCGCGCTTCCGGGCGTGTTCGCGGCCGGCGATGTGCAGGACCACACCTACCGCCAGGCGATCACTGCCGCGGGTTCGGGCTGCATGGCCGCGTTGGAAGCGGAACGGTATTTAGAGACGCTTCACTGACGACCTGCGGTCGGAAGATGAAAGGTGGAAGATCTCGGTGCGCTGCCGTCGGAAGATCACGACCGGTGCTCTGTCCTAATAGATTATTTGTGGATGGAAGCCTCCAGTAGCCGGAGCCGTGACTCTTTTGAGTGACGAGTTATGAATGATGAATTTTTAGTTTTGAGGGGCGAAGCTGGCACAACACTCAAAACTCAACATTCAACACTCATCATTCGTCACTCGAACCAACAGCCGTGGGCCATCGTACAAACCAGCTAGCGTGGGATCATCGCTCCACCGGGATAAAACCGGGTGGTGGCGTACCTTCGAGGCCGGCCAAAACTTGATTGATCATCGCTCCACCGGGACAAGCCCAGGTGGGCGTTCGTGGTGTTCGGCGCATCTTGGCCCGCCGTGAGACCATGTGGTTTTTGACCGCCGTTGCCGCGATCTTCCACCTTCAATCTTCTATCTTCCGATCGCAGGTCGCAAAGGCCTTAGCTCGCGCCCATCTTGCGTGCGAGTTCTTGCAGCAAGGCGTGCATTTGGAAGAAGGCGACTTCATTCATGTTTTGGAAGTGCATCGTTTCCGGCGCGTTGAGTTCGGCCTTGTAGGTGAGTGTTTCGGGCTCGTCACCGGCCTTGGCCACGGTGAAGGTGAGTTCGGCCTCCTCGGGAATGTTCACCCCGGCATCGGTTCCGCCCGGCGTTTTATAGAAGCTGCCGAGCTGTTTGAAGTTTACGGTCACGGTGCCGATTTCGGTTTTGCCGGGATAGCCGCGTTCGAACACGCGGCCGCGGCCGAGACGTTTTTCCAGGGCGCCGATAATTTCACTGCGGGCGTAGCTGTCCGGACGCGGTTCGAAGATCAAGGCGTATCCTTCGGTCGCTTCCGCAGGCACCGGGGTGCTGGCGTCGAGCGCATCCTGCAGGACCTTCGCGTCGACCGGTTGCAGCGCGGCAGATAGTTTGCTGAGGCACTCCGACTCCAGTTGCTTGAGTCGCTGCGGGTGGAGGTTGAGCATCTGGTGCTCGGTCAGTTCTTTGGGCAATTCCTCGGCGGCGACAACCAGCACGCCATTGGTGGCGGCCATGGGGAATTCGGGCGGGTAGTACACTTGCATGGCGAGGGATTTGACCACGCAGCCGACGCCGTTGAACGTGGTCGGCGAGGCGTTCGGTCCATAGGTGGCCCAGCTGCCTTGAACGGTGACGTCAATCACGCCGAGCGCGAACTGGGAGACCGGTCCGGACATCGCGTCGTAGGGGACG
>Ga0209828_1003548_pt1 | contig 11836 bp, 8 predicted proteins | sample MaitaG_FD_187429 | JGI IMG/M metagenome (GOLD analysis project Ga0209828, IMG submission 187429) | Marine algal microbial communities from Maine, USA - Maine_Asex2 metaG (SPAdes) (version 2) | ecosystem: Host-associated > Algae > Red algae > Unclassified | place: Maine, USA | collected 2015-01-05
GGTTTTTCTAACTCAGTATAGAGTTGGTCAAAGCTATTTGCAGACATACCAAGACGTTCTGCATAACGACTAAATCCAAAATGTGAATCTACAGCCTCCACTATAAAGTCTCCAAGGTCTTCTAAATACAAACTTGCAATGTGTCTTGCCTGATCTCTGATGCCCATGGTTCCAAATGCCCATTCCAAGTCTTCCAGTTGAGAAAATTTTGAAGCTTCTGGCAGAAAATTGCGCTCTGCAATAAAATGAGAAAGGGTAGGATCTTTATCCTGCAGAAAACCAATAACGGAATCTATGGTATTTATATAGCTCTCTCTCAGTTTGTAAATACGTTGTGCATTAGGTGAGCTCGTCTCAATCTGAGACTGAGACCTCGCAAAAAGATCGATCAGTCCTTGTTTGGAAAAGATAGCAAGAATGGTTTCTATACCTAAATCCATTTGTGCACTAGAAATATTCTTCGTATTCAAAAAGCCTTTGATATAGGCCGTCGCAGGGTAGGGCGTATTCAGCTGGGTAAACGGAGGAGTAATTAAAAGTAACTGTTGGCTCACGTTAAGAATTAAGTGGCCTAAAGATATGTTTTCTTGATGTTCTTTCTAGACTCACTAAGGCACGGGATAAATGAAGTAAATCAAGCTGAATTCGCGTTAATTTTTGTCTTATTGAGTACTATCTTTCATATTAGGATTATTTGTAATATGTTGAAAATGTTTTACTATGAAACTATATATTATTGAATATTTCAAGTGTGGAATATGTTTATAGGATTCCGCATATATAGTGATAAGCTTAGTTGGTGTAAACATAACATTAACTTAACATTGGAAGATTTATTATTGTGGTACTTATGAAAAATTGCACACTTACTATAGGCTTGCTGTTCTTAGTCAGCATAGCCTATACTCAGATTAATGCCCCAAAATTTGGTTCAGGAATTAAAGTAATGGGAGCAGATTCCAGTTATTATATGAAAATTGGATTACGATTTCAAAATTTAGCAGTAGCTGATTGGACATTGGCGGATGGCGACGATGCTCCATCAGATTTTGATGCGACTGCACTTGTGCGTAGATCCCGATTAAAATTTGATGGTTGGGCATTTAATCCTAATTTAAAATACAAACTAGAGCTCTCTCTTTCTAATAGAGATAATGGTGGTGGTGGAGATCTTGACGAGTTTGGGAACGCCGCAAACATCATTCTAGATGCCATGGTGGAATATAAATTCTACAACAACTTCGCAATCAAATTTGGCCAGACGAAACTTGCAGGAAACAGAGAACGAGTTATCTCATCTGGGAATCTACAGTTTGTGGATCGCTCCCGGTTAAATTCTAGATTTACTTTAGATCGTGATATGTTTATCCAATTGAGCAATAACCATACGATTGGAGACAATTTCATTATAAGAGAAATGGTTTCGGTTGGTTTAGGAGAAGGGAAGAATCAGTTAACTGGTTACAATGATGGCTTTGACTATACATACAGAATGGAGTTTTTACCGTTTGGTAAATTTCAATCCAAAGGTGATTACATAGGGTCATCCATCAAAAGAGAAGCGAAACCTAAGTTATCTGTAGGTATAACGTATGATAACAACCAAAATGCCATTAGAGAAAGAGGGCAAAAAGGAAGTTTTATATCAGATTCAGACGGTAACTATATAGGAAAGAATCTTAATACTTTTTTTGTAGATTTAATGTATAAGCATAAAGGCTTTTCATTGATGGGAGAATATGCAGATAAGAGAACTAGTGATGGAGACCCATTTGTTGTTGATTTTGAAGATAATCAAATTGGAAAATTTTATACAGGTACTGGATTGAATATTCAAGCGGGGTATATGTTTGACTCTAATGTTGAATTTGCAGTTCGGTATACAGATATAAATGCAGAGACTTCGAATGATGAAGAGCATTATACAATTGGCTTAAACAAGTTTTTTGTTGGCCATAAATTAAAGATACAAACAGATTTCTCAGTTATAAATCGGGATGGAAGACAAAACTCCGCTTTATGGAGAACACAAGTAGATATCCATTTTTAAAGAAACACAATAGCAATATTTAAACCCAACCTTAATGAAAAAATTCAACTCTTTATTTCGCGCTTCAGCACTTACACTATTTGTAGTGCTTTTGCAAACTGTATTTGTATATGCAGGAAGCGACGATGAAGGTCTTAGCTTTGGAATCGGAGATGCCTTTCAAATTGTAGGTGCATTAGCATTCTTCATATATGGAATGAAATTAATGAGTGACGGTATCCAGAGAGCTGCCGGATCTCAGATGAGAAATATCCTTAGAACAATGACCAAGAACAGATATCTTGGTGTATTTACAGGATTCTTAATCACAGCCTTAGTACAATCATCTTCCGCAACTACGGTAATGACAGTAAGTTTTGTGAATGCAGGACTACTTACTTTATTAGAATCTGCAGGAGTTATGATGGGAGCCAATATTGGTACAACAATTACAGGTTGGGTTGTATCCTTATTAGGATTTAAACTTAAACTCGCTACATATTCTATACCGCTATTTGCTTTTGGTGTACCTATGCTTTTTAGCAAAAAAGGAAAACTGAAGTACTGGGGAGAGTTTTTGATTGGATTTGCCATTTTATTCCTAGGATTAAGCTACCTCAAAGGTGCTGTTCCAGATTTAAAGAATAATCCAGAAGTGTTACAGTTCCTTGGGAAATTTACCGAATGGGGATTTTTGTCTAGGGTATTTTTCGTATTTGTAGGAACATTGGTTACGATTATAGTGCAGTCTTCCAGTGCAGCCATGGCTATTACGCTGACGCTTTGTTCGCAGGGTATTCTTCCGTTTGAAGTTGCAGCAGCGATGATCTTGGGAGAAAATATAGGTACAACAATTACTGCAGAGCTTGCATCATTAGTGGGTAATACAAATGCAAAGAGATCTGCAAGAATTCACTCTATGTTTAATATTATCGGTGTGACATGGATGGTTATATTACTACCTTATATACTACCATTCCTCTCCGATTTTGTACAATCCTATTTTGGTATGGGTGATCCGTATGCAAACCCAGAAGATATGCCTATTGCATTATCAACGTTCCATACCTTCTTTAACTTAGTCAATGTACTTTTACTTTTAGGATTTGTTCCGTGGCTAGTTAAAATGGCGATTAAAACAGTGCCAGACAAAGATGGTGAAGATGCACATTTAAATACGTTGAAGTTTATCGACACAATGAACAAGACGCCGGAGTTGGCTACAGTTGAACTTCAGAAAGAAGTGGCGAGATATGGTGAGATTACTACCCGTATGTTAGATTTTAGCAAGGAGCTGATTAATTCATCGGACGAGAAAGCAAGTTATGTCTTGATTTCTAAGCTTAAGAAATACGAAGAGATAACGGATAAGTTCGAGAAAGAAATTACAGAGTATATAACAAATCTCTCGGATAAAGAGATGACGCACAAGACGAGTATTCGCCTTAGAAGTTTCTTTAATATCTGTAATGATATGGAGCGCATCGGAGATATATTTTATCAACTAGCGAAATCAACAGAAGATAAGATGAAGCGGAATATTTATTTTATTCCTGAGCAAAGAAATCAATTGAATGAATTGATAGAAATTGTAGAGCGTGCATTTGGAGAAATGAATCATAACCTAAACCTGACATCTTATGATCAGGTGACCTTGAATAAGTGTTATGACTTGGAGGAAGAGATTAATGTCCAAAGGAATGCCATGAGAAGATATAACCAAGAAAATCTTGGTAAAGAATTATATGATGTTAAGGCATCTATGATTTTCACCAATCTTTTCTCTTCGTTGGAGAGAGTGGGTGACCATATTGTTAATATTAATGAGTCGGCTGCTGGTGAGATATAATACAGCTCTTGATAAAGAGGTGTATGGGGGGATGTGTTTGGAGGAGTGTTGGGGCATGATATTAGACAAAAAGAGGAATAGGACGGGAGTTCTATTCCTCTTTTTGGGTGTAATTAAACGGTTTTCAAGAAAATAGTTGTGAGTTATGTTTTAATAATGGCTTAATCTATTAAAACTTCATCCACAAATATCCAATTCTTAGCCCCTGGCGCTGGATGCCAATCAGGATTTTTCAATGTGCCAATAACGCTGAGTTTTAAAAATTGGGTTTCTACCGCATCAAGCTCAACTAAAAATAATTTAATACTAGGTTCAGTCGGACCATCGGTTATTGGAATATCTATTCTATTATTAGAGGTAAATGTTGTTCCATCTTGAGAGTAGGCTACTTCAATCTGCTTGGGGAAAAATATATAAGAAGAAGTGTTTTCTAAAGCGCTGACAACTACACTATTGACAGTTTTTCTAGTGCCTAAATCTATTGTAGCAATCATATGTTTGCCTTCATAGCCTAACCATTTACCGTCAACATGACTAATGCTCCCCTTTTCAAAGTCAATAAGGGATTTGGCTCCTTTGGCTTTATACTTATCATTAGGTTCTTCTTCTAATCTAATTTCTGCAACCTTATGACCGATCTTTGTGAACAAGCCGTCTGCTATTTCTGATGTTCCCCAACCAGATTTAATGCTCACAGCTTTGATAGTTGAGGTTTTATCAATTAGAAAAGGCCCCGTATATTTTTGTGATGTACTATCGGGATTGGACCCGTTCGTTGTATAATGTAGATCCACATTTTTAAAGTTTAAATCTAAACTGATACGCAGCGTGTCTTCAAAAATATCCTTGTCCGCTGTAATAAGTGGAGGCTTTAGACGCGCATCTCCAAAAATATCATCATCAATTTTATAACTGATGCTTAACAATGGTTTTTTTAATTTGAACTCTTGGAGGGCTTCTTCCTCTACGTTAGTTTGCCACAAATAAAGTACATTTAAAGCTGGCATTTCAGAAAGATATTCTAATGCAGCATCGTCAACCTGTGTCCCATACAGATTTAGTGATTGTAAATGCTCTAGGCTTTTGAGATGCTTGATACCTTTGGAGCTTACGTTTGTTTTTTGAAGTTTGAGTTTTTGTAGATTTTTAAAGGAAGAGACCACTGAAAGCATTGCATCGTCTACATTCGTAAAAGATAGATCAAGTTCAGTGATATTTTTGGTAATAGATCTTAGCTTCTTCAGCTGGGACTTTTTTAAATCTGTATTTCTTGCTAAGCTGGCTACCGCAAATGGGCTGTCCGCACTTAATGGAAATACGGAGATTCCATTATTTGCAAAACTTACAATCTGCTCTTCTGTAATAGGTTCTAAACCTGTTGCATCTAACTTTGAAACGGAAGAAACGTATCCCTGCAGTATACTTTCTATCTCTTCATTTTTTTCTGTCTCTCCCACTTTGCTTGTAAAGTCTGCACCTTGATTTATCCACCAAGCAATAAGTTTCAGTTCATTTTTACTTGGTCCTTTCTTACCTTTTGGTGGCATGCGGTCCTCTTTTTCTATAGGTAAAAGTAATCTTGTGTACAAGGAACTTGCATTTGCTTTTCCTTTTACTAATACTATGCCTTCGTCTCCTCCTTTTTCTAGTCCTTCATGGGTGCTCATGAGCAGTCCACCTTTTTTCTTTCCCGCATTGTGACAACTGAAACATCGTTTCTTCAGTATTGGCTGTACTAAATCATCATATATCACCAAAGAATTTACATCAGATACTTTTTTAAGCTTCTTCGTTCCTATTGGCTTAGTTAAAAAGTCTTCACCATGCGTCAAACTACCGCCAAAATGTCCTGTTAAAGAAAGTAGCGCCATGTTTATCACGAAGAGAGGGAAATAGTACCTACCTATTTTAGTTCCTCTTCTTTGATACAGTAGATAGAGTATTATAGTAATGATGGTTACTGCTAAAGCAAACCAAAAATGTAACCCTACCAGACGTTCATCAAATTCTCCTTCCTTAGGCATGATCCAGCCCGTAAACCATGCTAGTATAGTAAAGAAAATTGTCACTTTTAGAATCAAAGGCATGGCTAAACGCAAATATTCTTTTTTCTTACTCATCAATTCTATGATAAAAGCAAGTATGAGCATGCCAATAGGGAGATGCACAATAAGTGGGTGAAATCTTCCAATTATTTCTCCCATTATTCTACTATAATTTCATCAATGAATAACCACGGCGGTGTACCTACACCTACATGCCATGATGGAATTGCTGCCATGCTTTTGATATTTATCGCTAGTCGTTGATAGACTCTTGCTTCGATTTTGATATCTATAAATTCTAAGGCAGCCTGCTGTTCTGTATTAGAAGCTATAATTTTTTTATTCCCTACGATACTGTCGCCATCTGTTACAGTAATTTCTTGGGGAAGAAATATCCATGCACCATGATCTTTTAGTAGAGAGAGCGTAAGTATCTCCATAGGAATAGCTTTTTCCAAATCTAGTGTAATTATTAGATCCTGTGATTGAAATCCTAACCAATAATTCCCATCTCTAAAATTTATACCTCCTTTTTTTAAATCTATCAATGATTTTGTTCCATCACTAGTATAGCGATCATTCGGAGGATGAGACACTGAGATGTTTGCTTCTGAAATATCATTTTGAACCTTAATAAGTGTTAGCGATTGCGTTTCGCTCGGAAGAAATCCAGTTGCCTTTGAATAAAAGTCAATTGTACAGGAAGAATTTGTTGTGATTTTGCTCAGGCATTTTAAAGCAAGGCCATCATTTATAGAATAATAGATATCAGCGTTTGGATAATCAAATTCTAATTCTAAAGTTGCTTGGTTTATAAATAACATGGAGTCAATTGTGTACTGAGGCATATTCAGTTGGATTGTTGCAGATTCATTTGATCCAGTTTGTAAGAAATCTACACCATTAAAATTTTGCATTCTATTTTCAGTCAAGACTTTGTTGGAGCAAGAAGCGAATACAAGCAAAAATAAGAGTAACATGGATTTCATCATACTCTATATAATTTTATTGGGTAAGACATACCTGAATTCCATTGTGCAACATAGAGATTTTCTTCATCATCTACACATACATCATGTGGATGTTGGAACACTTTCAAGGTTTGATACATGTTCGTCAATTTTCCATCTTTATATTTAGGTTTACTACCACAAGGGGCAGACACTAGCTTGTTTGTATTGTCTAGAATTGAAATAAATCCCGAATTATCTTCCCCTTTTCCAGACCAAATTGTTGCCATATAGACGTGCTCACCATGTATAACCGGTCTGCAAATATAGGCACCAGGTAAATCTATATTACTTAAGTGTTCGCCTTCTAAGGAGAAGCGTTTGAGTTTGTTTTGCATGCGTGCGGTAATCAATAAGGATTCTGTTCCATTTCTGCTATCTATACATATGCCGTGCGCATTATTAAATTGATTATTTTCGTTGCCCCTTCCGCCAAAAACGTGTAATAAATCACCGCTCGCATTATAGTGTAAAATATGTTGTTTTCCATAACCATCCGCTACATATATGTCACCATTATCAGCTATCGCAGTTTCAGTTGGCTGGTACTCCTCGGCATTTTGATATTCAGTAGAGTCAAGAGGGCAAGGGTAGACCTGAACGACTTTACCATCTATAGTAGTTTTTATCACCGCATGCCTTTTGGTGTCAGTGATGTATAGATAATCTTTACCATTTTCTACATGTAGACTTAGTCCATGTGCTCCCGGGAATTCTGTGCCCCATACTTCAACTAGATTTCCTTTTTTGTCATAGATGATGACATTGTTTTTCGTATGATTGGTCAATAAGACAATGCGCCCTTTTGAATCTTGTACCATTTCATGGCAATCATTAACGGGGTGTACAGTGCTATCTAATGCACCCCAGCTCATATCAATTTTATACCTGTGACTATTATGACCAATGACTAGATCTTCTAACTCTTTTCTTTTAGCAAAACCTAGATTAAAAAGGCCTAAACTCGCTATGGTGTACTTGGAAGATTCTTTTATGAACTTACGTCTAATCATCTTATGCTAGTAGGTCTTTTATCACTTTTCCATGGACGTCTGTAAGCCGGAATCTTCTCCCTTGATATTTATATGTAAGTTTTTCGTGGTCTATTCCTAATAAATGTAGCATCGTAGCTTGGAAGTCATGAACATGTACGGGGTCTTTTAAAATATTATAGCCAAAATCATCCGTCTCGCCGTAGACCATTCCTGGTTTTACTCCGCCACCTGCCATCCAAATGGTGAAGCATCTAGGATGATGATCTCTTCCATAGTTCTTATCTGTAAGAACACCTTGTGAGTAATTCGTCCTTCCAAATTCACCTCCCCAAATAACTAAAGTGTCTTCTAACATCCCACGCTGCTTGAGATCCAAAATCAATGCTGCAGATGCTTGGTCTACATCATGTGCTTGTTTCCTTATTGCAGATGGAAGATTATCATGCTGATCCCAACCCATGTGATAAAGTTGAATAAATCGTACATCTTTTTCTGCCAGTCTTCTTGCTAATAGACAGTTGGAGGCAAATGTTCCTGGTTGGGTAGCTTCTGGACCATACATCTTATAGATATGATCAGGTTCTCCAGAAACATCCATGAGGCCTGGCACAGAAGTTTGCATTTTATAGGCCATCTCATATTGAGATATTCTAGATTGTATTTCAGGGTCTCCAGACTCTTGGTATTGCAAATGATTGAGTTCAGCCACACGATCCAACATGTTACGTCGACTTTCCTTGCTAATTCCTTTAGGGTCGTTTAAAAATAAAACAGGGTCTTTCCCTGATCTAAATTGGACACCCTGATGTAGAGAATGCAGGAACCCATTTCCCCATAAGCGAGAATACAGCGGCTGTCCAAAAGGTCTTCCTGTTCCTCTAGATAATAAGACACAGAATCCTGGTAAATTTTCATTTTCACTTCCTAAGCCATAACTTAACCAGGAACCAATGGCTGGTCTACCTGGCTGCTGAGAGCCTGTTTGGAAAAAAGTAACTGCAGGATCATGATTAATTGCTTCCGTATACATAGATTTTACCATGCAGATATCGTCTACAATCTTAGATGTGTACGGTAGCAACTCACTCATCCATGTGCCACTCTGTCCATATTGATCAAAGCTGTAAAGTGAATTAGCTAAAGGGAAACTATCCTGACCACTTGTCATTCCCGTAAGCCGTTGTCCATTTCGAATAGATTCAGGAAGCTCTTGTCCACGCATCTTTTCAAGAAGCGGTTTGTAGTCAAATAATTCAAACTGAGATGGACCTCCGCTTTGGAATAAATAGATGACCCGTTTCGCTTTAGGAGCAAAATGTAATTTATCTATAGCGCTTGTTCCTTTCGATGAGAATGATGATTTATTAGTATCAGATGAGCATTCTAAGAAGCTAGAAGTTAATAAACTAGATAAAGCAGCAGCCCCAATACCAATACTACTTTTAGCTAAAAAGTTACGCCGATTCAAAAGATACGATCGTTCTTCAATTGGATTTTTCATGATTTTCTTATAGTTTCATCTAGATTGAAGATTGTATTTGCCACAAAGCTGAACGCCGCAAGACTTTCCATATTGTCAACTGCTGGAGTGGCAAAATTACCATAGCTCAATAATGCAGTCGCTGCTTTAGGCTGGTCTTGGAATCGATTATGCTCTTCGTTATATAAAGCCACTAAGGTCTTTAATTCTTGATCATGTGCTGCTCGAGATGTTGCTAGTGTAAACATATATTGTATAACATCCTGGGTATTTACTTCATCGTTGTTTGTATTTTCTAAAATTGCTCGGTAAGCGAGTGCTTTTGAAGCTTCTAGATACTGTGGATCATTCATAAGTACCAAGGCTTGCAAAGGTGTACTTGTATTTTCTCTTTTAACCGTACAGAAATCTCTGGTAGGTGTATCAAATAACATCATATTTGGCGGTGGAACTGTTCTTTTCCAAAATGTATACAAACTTCGTCTGTAATTACTTTCTCCTTCGTCTTGAATATACTTTGATGTACTGCCTCCACCTCCGCCAGTGACCTCGTTCCAGAGACCATCTGGTTGGTAAGGCTTGACACTTGGGCCACCTACTTTTTGGACTAATAAGCCGCTTATGCTTAGTGCATGATCACGTAACATCTCTGCGGATAGTCTTGATCTTGGTGCGCGCGCAAGAAAATTATTCTCTGGATCCAGTTCTAACATTTCATCACTCACTTTAATGTCTTGTTTGTAAGTAGAAGAGTTAACAATGTATTTCATTATACTTCTGATATCCCAGTCTTCATTTTTAAACTTAGTTGCTAGATGGTCTAGAAGTTTTGGATGTGTAGGTAGCGATCCTTGGTTTCCAAAGTCATAGCTGGTAGTAACAATCCCCTGCCCAAAAATCTGCTGCCACAATCTATTCACCATAACGCGTGCAGTTAATGGATTTGAATCATCAAAAAGCCATTCGGATAAACCTAAACGATCTGAATAGTTATTATTAGACTTGGTCTTAATACCAAATGAGGGCACGTCCGGTGACACTTTTTCTGCGGGTGCATCATAAGCACCTCTACTAAGAACATGTGTGTCACGCGGTTTTTCTAGTTCTTTCATCACAAGCAAAGGGATACTATCTATCGTATCCAGATTATTTATAAAATTGAGAGTATTTGCAATCTCTTCTTTTGTAATAGTTACATAAGGCTCAGGGATGGCGCCATAAGGTTCAATCAGGCCAACTTCTGCGATGTTATTAAAATAGCCATAGAGTTCAAAGTACTCTTTCTGACTAATAGGGTCATATTTGTGATCGTGGCATTTAGCACATTCAAAAGTTAGACCTAAAAAAGCGGTCCCAAAAGTGTTCGTTCTATCTGTAACATATTCAACACGATATTCCTCGGGAATAACGCCGCCTTCTTGTGTAATTTTATGATTTCTATTGAAAGCTGTAGCTATGATTTGTTCCTTGGTTTTGTTAGGCATAAGATCGCCTGCAAGTTGCCATTGCACAAATTTATCATATGGCATATTGGTTTTGAACGCATGTATTACCCAATCTCGCCAGGGCCACATAGTCCTCTCTAGGTCATCTTGGTAACCATGCGTGTCTGCGTATCTAGCAAGGTCTAACCATTCATTTGTCATACGTTCAGCAAAGGCATATGAATCTAAATACCGATCAACAATCTTATTATAATTTTCTTCAGAATTGTCAGAGCTGAACGAAGTGATATCTTCAATAGAGGGCGGTAATCCTGTTAGATCAAAGCTTAATCTACGTAATAACTTTTGATCTTTTATTTGTTCTGATGGTGCTAAACCTAGTTCTTCAAGTTTTTTTAGAACGAAGTTATCAATAGGGTTTTTCACCCAAGACGTATTTTTTACTTCTGGAATTTCTTGTACGGATGCTGGAGTGAATGACCAATGTTCTTTCCATTCAGCGCCTTGATCAATCCATCGTTTTAAAATTTCTTTTTCTCTTTTACTTAGACTCAAGTTAGATTCTGGAGGAGGCATGATGTCATCTAGGTCATCTGCGAAGATGCGCTTGATCATCTCACTCTTTTCTAAATCATTTGGTACAATGGCAAAACGGTCTTTTTCTTCTCCTAATGCTGCAAAAGCAAGGTCTTTATCATGTAATTGGAGTCCTGCCTCTACCTTCGCTTTGTCAGGACCATGACAGGTAAAGCATCTGTCTGATAAAATAGGTTTGACATGGAAAATAAAGTCTACTTTATCTGGAATAACTTCATTTAAACTTGAAGTAATAACTGATTTTTTATGCGTTACATCAGAGCTACATGCATCACCTAACAAAACGAGAGCAAACATGCTTACACCGAGCATCAATATGTACAAGACTTTGCTGTAAATAATTGATTTCATATTGTTCTAAAAACGAAATATATCAAATCTGTTTC
>Ga0209828_1003550_pt1 | contig 11830 bp, 7 predicted proteins | sample MaitaG_FD_187429 | JGI IMG/M metagenome (GOLD analysis project Ga0209828, IMG submission 187429) | Marine algal microbial communities from Maine, USA - Maine_Asex2 metaG (SPAdes) (version 2) | ecosystem: Host-associated > Algae > Red algae > Unclassified | place: Maine, USA | collected 2015-01-05
CTGAACCAGGGTGTGCATGTCGCCCCTGACCTCTTCTACGTCATGACGGGTACAGGCGACGGCGCTGGTCGCATCGACGCACATCGTGAAGCGCTTGGGGTCGAGTTCGATAGCTATCTTCAAGCAGCACAGGAGCCCGGCCCCGAGCGGGAGATGATCGAGTCGCTTGCGATCGACGGGCAATTGCTTTTCGAAAAGCTGGCGGCGGCCGCAGCACCCCAACCCGTGCGCCACATCGCAACCGGTGGAGGAGCGCGGATTGCGCTCTTGATGCAGAGAAAGCGCGAGCTCGGCGGCCGCCGAATCGAAGTCTCCAACGTAAACGAATCGACATGCAAAGGTGCGGCTCGCCTCGCCGGAGATGCCATCGGCGTCCCCCTTGGCTGAGCGGTAGCACTCTGACCCACTAGAAGGTCTGAGTGCTGATTTCTGAGACGCCGGGTGCAGTCGTGCGCCGCGGTGTGATCTGATGTTGTGATGAACAACGCCGTCAGCGAAGACCAGACGCCTGAAGCGAAGGCCATTGCGGGTCTCAAGATGCGGGGAATCGGCCCCGCCTTCATGGGCGGCAGAATCGCAGACATTGCGGTTCATCCGACGAAGAAGTCAACCTGGTACCTGGCCGTAGGGTCCGGCGGTGTGTGGAAGACCACCAACGCGGGCACGACCTGGAACCCAATCTTCGATGATCAGCCATCGTTCTCCATTGGATGCGTCACTCTTGACCCGACGCAGAGCGACGTGGTGTGGGTGGGCACAGGCGAGGCGGTGAGCGGGCGACATGTGGCCTGGGGCGACGGCGTCTATCGCAGCCGCAACGGCGGCGCTACGTGGCAGCACATGGGCTTGACCCGCTCTGAACACATCGCTGAAATCCTGGTGGACCCGCGCGACAGCAATGTTGTGTTCGTCGCTGCCGAAGGGCCGCTCTGGTCATCGGGCGGGGACCGGGGCGTCTATCGAAGTAGCGATGGCGGTGAGACATGGGAAACCTCGCTACAGATCGATGCCGATACCGGTGTAACGAGCATCGTGTTCGCGCCCGATGACCCTGATGTGATGTACGCCGCGGCCTACCAACGCCGACGTCGCGTGTGGGGATTCCTTGGCGGCGGCCCGGGATCGGCTATCTACAAGTCGGTCGACGGCGGCGACTCGTGGCGCAAACTGTCGGAAGGGCTGCCGAGCGGTGAGATGGGCAAGATTGGCCTTGCTGTGACGCCAGCGGCTCCCGACATCGTGTACGCCACCGTCGAGGCCGGCGAGGAAACGCGTGGCTTCTATCGATCGACAGATCGCGGTGAAAGCTGGGAGCGGCGCAACGAGTATCTGTCGGGTGGTACCGGTCCGCACTATTACCAGGAGATTTATGCGTCGCCGTCCGACGCCGACAGGGTGTATCAGGTCGATGTGTTTGTGCACTGGACCAACGATGCAGGCACCACGATGCGTCGGCTAGAAACGGGCAAGACCAAACACTCCGACAACCACGTGGTGTGGATCGACCCCGCTGACGGCGAACACCTACTCATAGGATCCGACGCTGGTCTCTACGAGACGTTTGATCACGGCCAGACGTTCCGACACTTCCCGAACCTGCCGATCTCGCAGTTCTATCGCCTCGCCGTGGACAACGCCGAACCGTTCTACAACGTGCTCGGTGGGGCTCAAGACCTCGGCACGTTGTACGGACCAAGCCGGACAACGGGGGTCGAAGGTGTGCGCAGTCAGGATTGGAGCGTCACGCTTGGCGCCGACGGCTATCACGTGGCATTTGATCCTGGCGATCCCGACACGTGTTACATGGAGTGGCAAAACGGCAACGTGTTGCGTCTCGATCGACGCACCATGGAACTGCGCGACATCCAGCCTCAAGGCGTCGAGGGCGACCCACCGGAGCGTTGGAACTGGGATTGTCCCATCGTGGTGAGCCCACATCAGTCGAGTCGGATCTACGTGGCTTCGCAACGAATCTGGCAAAGCGATGATCGGGGTGACTCATGGACTGCTATCAGTGATGATCTAACCCGAGGAATCAACCGGTATGAACTGCCGATCATCGACACCGCCAACGGTGGCCGGGTGCAAAGTGTTGATGCGTTGTGGGACCACATGGCGATGTCTCGGTACAGCACCGTGACCCATGTCTGTGAGTCGCCGATTCAGGGTGGCGTGCTCTATGCCGGCACCGACGATGGACAGCTGCACTCGACGACCGACGCTGGGGCGTCGTGGCAACAGGTCGCTGATTGGCCTGAGCTATTCGTGAACCAAGTCAAGGCGTCTGAGCACGATGCAGCTAGTGCGTTTGTGGTTGCCGATGCTCACAAAAATGGCGACTACTCGCCGTACGTTTTCGCAACCACTGATGGGGGAGCGACCTGGAACTCTCTCAGCGGCGACTTGCCTGACGGCGCCATCGTGTGGTCGATCGAGCAGGATCACGTTGATTCCGATCTGCTGTTCGTTGGTACCGAGGCGGGCGTCTACGTGTCGGTGAACCACGGCGCGAACTGGCACCGGCTTGCGGGCGCACCAACCATCTCGTTTCGAGACATCGTGCTGCACCGTCGCGACGAAGACATGGTGGGCGCAACGTTTGGCCGCGGCTTCTACGTGCTGGACGACTACACGGCGCTGCGCCACATCACAAACGAGATGTTGGCCGCTGATGCGGCCATCTTCCCGGTTCGAGATGCGTGGTGGTACGTCCCGCATCAGACCGCGCAGGCCGAAGGGCAACCGACCTTGGGGTCGTCGGCCTACGCAGCCAAGAATCCAGACTTTGGGGCGTGCTTTACCTATCACCTGAGTGCCGACGTGGTCTCCGCGAAAGAGCAGCGGCACAAGCTTGAACAGGACGCGCGCGACGACGACTCCGATATCGCGTGGCCTGGTTGGGACGCTCTGTGGGAGGAGCATGTAGCGAACGACCCCACCGTGGTGTTGGTTGTTCGCGACAGCGCAGGTGAGATCGTGCGCCGCCTCCCGGCCGAAACCAAGGCCGGTCTGCATCGCACGACGTGGGACCTTCGGTTACCGGCACCCAATCCGGTACGCCTGGAGCAGCCCAAGTTTCGTGAACCATGGGAGACCGAACCGAAAGGTCCACTGGTTGAGCCCGGTACGTATTCGGTTGAATTGGTGCGCGTAGCCAACGGAGCTGTGGAGGAACTGGCTGCGTCGGTGTCGTTCTTTGTGAAGCCGACGCCTGCAGTCGCAACCCGGCCAGGTCTGGCCGAGTCGATGGCGTTCCATCGCGAGGTATGGGGCGTGCGGCGCGACGTGCTCCATGCCGCAAAGGACCTTGCTAAGGCGCAGAAGGAGCTGCACCAGGAGCGCGCTGAGCTAGCGGTCGCAGCAGCGTCGACGTCAGCCGATCACGAAGACATCGAGGCTCGTCATGCGCAACTCGAACAACTGGCCCGTGAGTTGAACGGCGATCCAACGCGCGAGAACCTTCACGAAGCTCAATCGCCTTCTATCAAGGAGTTGGTTGGCCGGGTGGCAGGGCACTTGTGGGACACGACCCAACCACCAACGGCTACCCAGCGAGCGGCGTTGACCAGAGCGTCAACTGCTTTCCAAGATTTCGAAGCGAGGCGAGCCGCTCTGTAATCGGGGAACGGAATCTTCGACGCGCTCAGAGAGCTCGTTAGGCAGAACGATCTTGTCTCTGACAGACTCGACCTATGACTGACGCACCAATACTTCCTGGCAAACTCGGCGATCCAAGCATGGAATTACGCGATGACCCTCGCGCAGACCCGCGAATGGTCGCCGCAATGGCCGCCATTGGTATGGACGTCGCGCCCGAGCCAGCGCCGGTCGATATCAACTCGCCAATCGATGCGCTCCTCGAGTTTGGCATGGCTGCCGAAGAAGGCTTCTCGATGCTCGGTGGCATCTTCGCAGCGCAGGCACCGCCGATTACGAACGTTGAACGCCGTACCGAAGTCATCAAGGGGATCGACGGCAACGATGTCAGCTTGTACATCCACATGCCAACCGATGTTGATGGCCCGGTGCCGGCCATAGTGCACACCCACGGCGGTGGCATGGTCATCATGGAAGCGTCGGGTGAGGGCTACGTGCGGTGGCGAGACGAGTTGGCGTCTACCGGCCTTATTGTTGTTGGCGTCGAATTTCGCAACGCTGCGGGCAAGCTCGGCCCGTTTCCTTTTCCTGCTGGGCTTAACGACTGCTTTAGCGGCGTGAAGTGGACGCACGAGAATCGTAACGACCTTGGCGTATCCAAGATCGTGATCTCCGGAGAATCCGGTGGTGGCAACTTGTCGCTGGCCACGACCCTTAAGGCAAAGGGCGAGGGCGTGCTCGAGATGGTCGACGGCGTCTATGCCCAGTGTCCTTACATCTCGGGTGCCTACGCGGAGAAGGATCCGGCGTTGCCTTCATTGTTTGAGAACGATGACTACTTCTTGAACTGTTCGATGATGGGTTCGATGGTGCGCATGTACAGCCCAGATGGCGCCGACGACACCAACCCGCTTGCGTGGCCGTACCACGCAACGGTTGAGGATCTCGCTGGTCTGCCTCCACACGTCATCTCGGTCAACGAACTCGACCCGCTTCGCGACGAAGGTCTCGCGTACTTCCGCAAATTGCTGGCCGCAGGCGTCTCGGCTTCGAGTCGTACCGTCAATGGCACCGTGCACGCCGGTGACTGCCTCTTCCGCGACTCCATGCCCGAGGTCTACCTGTCGACGATTCGCGACATCAACAGTTTCGCAAACTCGCTGTAACCGCTGCGCGTTAAATCACGCTCGCAACGTGACACCCTTTTGTTTCTGAGCAGCGCCGATGCATGCTGCGCGGAGTTCGCCGACTTCGTCGTCGGTCATGGTGCGGTCGCTGGCTTGAAAGCGCAGGCGGAATGCGAGGCTGCGGGAACCGTCGGCGACGCCGGTACCGCGATAGGTGTCAAATAGTTCGATGGCCACGAGTTCTTTGCCGCCGCCTTTTCGCAGCGCACCGCTAATCGTTGCGGCGGTTACGGCGTCGGGTACTTCGAAGGCGAGATCAATGTCGCTCGATGGGTACTTGCTTACGGAACGGTATTTGCGATTGCCATGCGGTCCGGCGAGCACGGTGCCGAGATCGAGTTCGAGCCATGCCACCCGTCCGTAGATGTTGTACGCCTCGCATACTGCAGGATCGACTTCGCCCACGTGACCGCGGACTTTTCCAGCGATGACGATGTCGGCGCTGCGCGTCGGGTGCATGCCCTCGGGCGTTGACGCTCGCAGCTGAACGTTTGGCAGCGCAAGTGTGGCATCAAGAACCTCAAGCATCGCGACTGCGGCCGGTGCTTCCACCCCGGATAGGGAGAGAGCGAGATGCTCACGTTCATCGGGCAAGACAGGATTATCTGCGGGCGGCAGGAACGCGGTGCCGATCTCGAAGAACTTGACCGGACCTGACCGGTGGGATTGGTTGTAGCTGATTGCTTTGAGGTGACCGGGCAGCAGTGATGTGCGCAACACCGATTCTTCTTGCACAAGCGGGTTGGTCAACGTGACACCCTCTTCGGCAAGTCCAGCCCGGGCGAGGTCACCAGGTGCCAGGAAGGGCATGGGAGCAATCTCGTCGCAGCCTGCCCCTGTCAGTGCTGACCGGACCGAACGTCGGGCTACTTGGTGCTCGGTGAGGCGGCCCGCCTGGTCTCCTTTGGGCACCGTGCGAGCGATGTTCTCATAGCCGTGCATGCGGCCGACCTCTTCGGCGATGTCGGCTTCGATAGCGGTGTCCCACCGCCATGTTGGAATCGTGACGTCGATGGTGTCGCCACCGGCGGCGGTTGTGGTGTCGAAGCCAATGCTCGCAAGGTGCGAGGCCATCACCGATGCGTCGAGCTCGGTGCCAAGCAGGCTGTTGATCTTGTTGACGCGTACCGGCAGGGGAGTGCGGTCGGGCGTAGTGCCTGATTCGTCGATGGTTCCCTGGCTTACGGTGGCGCCGGTTTCGATCATGAGTTGGCAGAAGCGATCCAGTGCCCGGACCATGTTGTCGCCCCAGTCGGCGCCGCGGCGATAGCGAGTGCCCGCCTCGCTTGGCAGGTTCAGCCGCTTGATGGCCCGCGAAATAGTTGGCGGATCCCACCACGCCATTTCGAGCAGCACCGACGTGGTGCTATCGCTGATCTCGCTGTTCAGGCCACCCATTACCCCAGCGATGCCAATGGCGCGATCGTCGCCGTCGGCGATGACGCCGTCGTTTGGCACCAACGTGCGCTCAATGCCGTCCAGGGTCGTGAGTTGTTCGCCGTCGTTGGCTCGTCGAACACGAATGTGGCCGTTGGGCACCGTGTCCAGGTCATAGGTGTGGTTGGGCTGTCCCAATTCGAGCATCACGTAGTTGCTGATATCGACCACGCTGTTGATTGGTCGCATGCCGAGTGCGATGAGTCGTTGTTGCATCCACAGCGGCGACGTACCAACGGTGACGTTATGCAAGGTGCGAGCGAGGAAGCGACCACACAATGATGGGTCGATGATCTCGATGCGGGCTTCATCGGTAACGGTCGTACCCGATGCTGTGTAGCCGTGCTTGGGGAAGCTGAACGGCACGCCAAGTTTGGCTGCCAGATCGCGGGCGACACCGGCAACTGACATGGCGTCGGGGCGGTTCGCGTTCACCTCAAGGTCCCACAGCACGTCTTCGGTAATACCGAGTGCGTCGTTGATTGGTGTTCCGAGCTCAGCGTCGGTGTCGTTGACGAGCAGGATGCCGTCGTGGTCGTCACCCATGCCGAGTTCGGCGGCGGAGCAGCACATGCCGTTTGACATCTCGCCTCGCATCTTGCGTTGCGCGATCTCCATGCCATTCGGCATGACGGTTCCCACGGTGGCAAAGGGGATTAGATCGCCGACCGACATGTTGAAGGCACCGCAACAAACTTGGAGTGCTTCACCGTCGCCCATATCAACGTCGACGAGTTGGATCTTGTCTGCGTCGGGATGTGGACGCAGATCGAGCACTTTGGCTAGTACGACGCCGTCGACGCCTTTGCCGGTGATCGTCATTTCTTCGACTGCGAGCCCAAGACCGCTCAACAGTTCGCCCAGCTCACTGGGGTCCCCGTCGATGTCAGGTGCGAACTCACGCAACCAACTAAGAAGCACCTTCATGCTGATCTCCTAACGAGTAAAACGGTGGGTTCGTGCATTGGGTGGTCGGGCATGGTGTAGTCACACACTGTGTAATCAGAGCGCACGTACATCAGAACTGGCGGATGAATCGCACGTCGTTGTTGACGAGTTCGCGAATGTCGTCGAGCTGGTAGCGCATTACGGCAAGGCGGTCGATGCCGAAGCCAAAGGCAAAGCCCTGCCAGATCTCTGGGTCGACACCGCATTTGCGAAGCGACTCGGGATGCACCATGCCGCAACCGCCGAGTTCAAGCCAAGAGCCGTCGGGCGCACTGATATCGAATTCCGCTGACGGCTCGGTGAACGGGAAGTGCGAAGGTCGCAGGCGAGTCGTGACTTCTTCGCCAAAGAATGCTCGAACGAACGCATCGATCGTGCCAGCGAGGTCGCCCAGGCTGATGTCCTTGTCGATGACGAGCCCTTCGATTTGGTTGAACACCGGCAAGTGCGTTGCATCGGCAGTGTCGGTGCGGAACACGCGGCCCGGTGCAACGATGTAGATCGGCGGTGCCTGGTTCTCCATGGTGCGAATCTGCACCGGCGACGTATGCGAGCGCAGCATGACTTCTTCTGGCTCGCCCAGGTTCACGAAGATCGTGTCGAAGCTACCGCGCGCTGGGTGCCACTCGGGAATGTTGAGCGCCTCAAAGTTGTACCAAGCCGTCTCGACCTCGGGTCCCTCAGCAACCGTGAAGCCCATGCCAACAAAGACGTCTTCGAGACGGTCGCGGGCCTGGGTGATCAGGTGAAGATGGCCGGCGGCTTGTGCACTTGACCCTGACCAAAATTCGGTTAGGTCGAGTCGCTCGCTCTCAAGCGCAACGGCCCGTGCAGCGCTGGCGAGATCGGCACGGCGAGCTTCAAAGGCTGCTTGAACTTGCTGGCGCGCCGCGTTGATTGCTTGACCGGCCTCTTTGCGTTGATCGGGTTCCAGCGAACCCAGGTCCTTCTTGGCGAGTGACAGCGCAGCCTTCTTGCCGAGCAGGCTGCCAAAGAGTGCATCGAGTGCGGTGAGATCACCCGCTTGGTCAATCTGCGCGACGGCGTCGGTCGCTAGCTGTTCATAAGAGCTCATGCGGTTGTTGATGGTAGTGGCGCGTGGTGTTGGTCCGATCATGTTTTCTTGCGTGTACTACGATCAGGCCGTCAGCGGATGAGGCGCTGGGATCATGACGATGCGACGTCGCATCGAGGACGCGGACGAGTAGCTACTTCGTTGACCTTGCGTGTTAGCGGTTGACTAGAGTCCGCTGCATGTTTGCAATTCGAATGACCGAAACTGGTGGACCCGACGTGATGGCGTTCGGCGAGGTTGATGACCCGACGGCATCGGCCGACGGCATCGTGGTTCAGGTCGCTGCCGCAGGCGTGAACTTCATTGACACGTACCATCGATCAGGGCTGTACCCGATGGACTTGCCCTTCACGCCTGGCCTCGAAGGTGCTGGCACGGTGGTCGCGGTCGGCGATGACGTCACGGCGTGGAGCGAGGGCGACAACGTTGCGTGGACCGGAGCAATTGGCTCCTATGCCGAGCTTGTCGCCATGCCTGCATCCGCTGCGGTCGCGGTGCCCGATGGCGTAAGCGGTGATATTGCGGCTGCGTCCATGCTGCAAGGGTTGACTTCTCACTACCTGATCGACAGCACGTACGCGCTCGGCGCTGGTGACAAGTGTGTCGTGCATGCTGCGGCTGGTGGGGTTGGGCTGTTGCTTGTGCAGATGGCAAAGATGAAGGGCGCCGAGGTCTTCGCAACTGTGGGCACCGATAAGAAGGCCGAGCTAGCTAAGGGTGCTGGCGCCGATCACGTCATCATGTACCGCCAGGTCGACTTCGCCGCAGCAGTAGAAGAGATCGCTGGCGAGAACAGCATCGACGTTGTCTACGACGGGGTGGGCGCAAGCACATTTGATGGTGGTCTGCGCGTCCTGCGCACGCGTGGCACCATGGCGACGTTTGGCAACGCGTCGGGTCCTGTTCCTGCCGTCACCCCAATCACAGCGAGCGCTGGCAAGTCACTCTTTGTCACCCGGCCGTCGCTGTTCCACTACATCGCGTCACCAGCGGAGCTGCAGGCTCGGTCAAACGAGATGTTCACCTGGATCGCAGACGGTTTACTCGATGTGCGCATCGGACTTGAGCTACCTCTTTCCGAGGCCGTCCAGGCGCACAAGAAACTCGAAGGTCGCGAAACCACCGGCAAGGTCCTGCTGCGCCCATAGCGAAACCGCGAAGCACGATGCCCGCATCGCTCGACCTGAACACCTGCGGCGCACGTGCTTCTCTGCCTGCTACAGGGGAGATGCCCCCTGGTGGAACGGGCTCGTTCACGCTTAGGTAGAGCGATGAAGCGTACGCATGGCCTGCTTGTGAGCGATTCGGGACAAGTCTCGTCTTGGCTGATTCTCGCGGCTGGGTTAGCAGCTGCGGCCGTCGCCGCCACGTCGATCCTCACTCCAGTGATCGAACAACTGGCCCTCAACGTCGGGGTCGGCATCACCGAGACGGCCCCAGGAACCACCGTCCCCATCTCAGCGGTACCGGGGCCGGGTGCCACCGGAGCAGAGAATGTGCGGCCCACCACATTCGTTGGCCCACCAATCACCGTGCCTGATCGTGGTCCTCGCACCGGCACGACAACGCCGACTACAGAGGACGACCGCGAGCAGCCTCCGACCGGAACCACGACGACGCGGCCACCAAGTGAGGGGCCACCAAGCGGAACTACGACAGGCCCACCGGTCCATGGGCCTCCGAGTCCAATTCACGGGCCTCCGGCTCCGCCAGTCGAGGGGCCGCCAAGCGAAACGCCGTGCTTTACCAAACCTGCGTGCGAAGCCCAAGAACGAGCGCGAGAACAAGATCGGGACACGATCAGTGTTGGCGAGCACCCCGAATTCACACCGGGCGTCGATCTCGATGCAGCCGACCCGAAGGACATCCTTGAGCAACCAGAGATAAACCCAGAGTTCGCAGAGCGTGTCGAGCGAATGGTTGCCGACCTCCAAGCGCAGGGCTTTGACGTTCTCGTGTTTGAGGGCCACCGGTCGATCGAGAGATCGGACAGATTGCACTGTCAGGGGCGCCCAGAAAGCTCGTATTGCACCAGTCGCGGTATTCCCACGGGTGGCGAACGAATCAAGGCCGCACCAGGGGGCAGTAGCTGGCACAACTATGGGCTCGCAGTGGACCTGGTTCCGAAAAATTCAAACGGTGACCCCTCGTGGCCCGACGAGCACCCGATCTGGGATGCGATCGGCGAGGCCGCAGAACGACAGGGTCTCGTGTGGGGCGGGGCAGGCGACCGACCCCACGTCGAGTACCACCCAGGTGAAGGGGACGGTTTCGCCTCGGCTGGGCCGCTGCGTCCCGTCTACGAGGAGGGCGGTCTCGAAGCAGTCTGGGAGGCCGTCGGAGCGACGCCGTAACCAAACCCGTAGCCGCTACGGGTCGGTCAGGAAAAACGCCCGATAGGTGAAGTTGGTGACACATGTCTGGCTCTCGTCGAACTGGCCAACGGCCAAGAGTCCTTTGCGCGTGTCGACGAGCCATGCTCCACTGAGTGCACAACCTTGTAGATCGCGCTCAACTACCACCTGGTTGGGAGAGCGCAGCGCTTCAACGCCAGAACGAGCGTCGTCGAGCGCAGCTGCATCGAAGAACCGGCCAAAGGTCTGGGCCTCGATTGCTTGTGGCAGCGATGCAACGATCTGGGCCCGCTGACTATCGTTCACGGCGACGAACTGGATGGTGCGCTCGTTTCGTCCTTGCATCGCACCGAGCACGCCAAGGCATGCGATGAGGAACACGATGATGGTGCTCGATCCGCGAGCGAGGGCAGCTCGCATGAACGCAATCCTACGACGCCCAATTCTGCGACACCGTGCCGGCGAGTACCTCGCCAACCGCGCCGCCGACAACGAATCCGCAGGATGTCAACAATTGGCTCGCATGTTCATGCATGGCTATGTATAGTCATGCGATGCCTGATCAGCTGTCAGTTGGAATTGTTGGAGCTTCCGGATTTACCGGAGCTGAATTGTTGCGTTTGCTCGCAACACACCCAGCAATGAACGTGCGCGCCGTGACCGGCGACACCCAGGCGGGAACCGCCGTAGCGGACCTCTATCCCAGCCTGGCGCCAGCGTATGGCGATCTCACCTACGTGCGGTACGAAGAAGCGGGGCTTGAGGATCTTGATCTGGTGTTCGCTGGGCTGCCGCATCGGGCATCACAAGAGATCGTGTCGCAGCTGATCGATGACGTCGATCACGTCATTGATCTGTCCGCAGACTTTCGTCTCAACGATCCCATGGTCTACGAGAAGTGGTACGAGACGCCTCACGTCGTGCCCGAGCTCCTCGATCAATTCGCTTACGGACTCCCCGAGCTGTTCCGCGACGATCTCAAGCAGAGGAAGCATGTCGCCGTTCCTGGTTGTTACCCGTCAACAGCGGTGCTGCCACTCGCACCACTACTTCGCTCTGGCCTGATTTCTGAAACCGGCATCATCATCGATGCTGCCAGTGGTGTGTCGGGTGCGGGCCGTGCGCCCAAGCCCAACACGACGTTCTGTTCAGTCGACGAAGACTTCAGCGCCTACGGCGTGCTGACCCACCGGCACACTCCTGAGATTGAACAAACACTGGGTACCCCCGTG
>Ga0209828_1003551_pt1 | contig 11828 bp, 8 predicted proteins | sample MaitaG_FD_187429 | JGI IMG/M metagenome (GOLD analysis project Ga0209828, IMG submission 187429) | Marine algal microbial communities from Maine, USA - Maine_Asex2 metaG (SPAdes) (version 2) | ecosystem: Host-associated > Algae > Red algae > Unclassified | place: Maine, USA | collected 2015-01-05
ATACGCAGCATCAGCCGTACAGGTCGTCGAAGCACCAGGCGCCAGGGTCGTCACCGGACAGGTCACAGCACCAACCAGCGGATCGCTGATCGCAACATTAACGAGCGTTACGTTGCCGTCGTTGGTCACCAAGAAACTGAAGTTGACCGGATCGCCAGCCTCATTCACCTCGGTCACATCAGCCGACTTCACAACCGCGATCGACGCATCAGCTGGCGCTGGTGTGGTCTCCGAATCGGTTGCGTCAGTCTCATCACCATTCGGGTCATCACCCGCAGCCGTCGCCGTATTCGTGAACCCGCCAGCATCAATATCAGCCTGAGACGCGAGATAGGCAGCATCAGCTGTGCAGGTCGTCGAAGCGTCTGGCGCCAGGGTCGTCACCGGACAGGTCACAGCACCAACCAGCGGATCGCTGATCGCAACATTAACGAGCGTTACGTTGCCGTCGTTGGTCACTTCGAAACTGAAGTTGACCGGATCGCCAGCCTCATTCACCTCGGTCACATCAGCCGACTTCACAACCGCAATCGACGCGTCCTGATCGCCCGGCGTCGTCACGCTGTCAACGGGTTTATCACTGTCGCCGTTCGGGGCGAACGCCTCAGCCTCGGCCGTGTTAGTGAACCCACCGGCATCAACGTCGGCTTGGGTAACCGTGTACGAACCGGTGCACGTCGTAGACGCGCCCGGCGCCAAGGTGGTTACCGGACAGGTAACGGTTGCAATCAGCGGATCGGTAATAGTGAGACCGGTCATGGTGACGTTGCCGTCGTTCGTTACGAGGAAGGTAAAGGGCACGATCTGGCCTGAAACGTCAACTGACGTCGTCGTTGTGGCCTTGTCGAGCGTCATCGACGGGTCAAAGTTCGCCGAGACGACCTCGTTGTCGGTTGCGTCTGTTTCGTCACCGTTCGGGTCATCGCCCGTTGCGGTCGCGGAGTTCGGGATCTCTTCGCCGTCAAAGTCCGCCTGGGTAACGACATAGGGCGCGTCGGCCGTACACGTCGTCGACGCACCTGGCGCCAACGTTGTCACCGGACACGTCACCGCACCCACCATCGGGTCGCTGATTGCAACGTTGTCGATGGTTACGTTGCCGTCGTTGGTGACTTCGAAGCTGTAAAGAATAGTGTCGCCGGCCTGGTTGACGCTGCTGACGTTGGCGCTCTTGACCATGTCGATGCTGGGGTTTTGCAGCGCAGGTGTGGTCACGCTCGACGTGTCGTCAACCTCGACACCAGTAGGTGACTCGCCGGTGCCGGTCGCAGTGTTGGTGAAGCCGCCATTGTCCATATCGGCTTGGGTGGTCGTGTAGTCGCCGGTGCAGGTCGTCGATGCGCCTACTGCAAGCGAGCTGACGGGGCACGAGATCACCGGGATCAGTGGGTCGGCAACCGAGATCGGATTGAGCGGCACATTGCCGGTATTGGTTACGAGGAAGGTGAACGGCACCGTCTGATTCGCTGCGGTGATCTGCGTCGTCGCAGTCGCCTTGAGCAAGGTGAGCGATGGGGCCTGCGAGACGACGGTGGTGTCTTCGCTGTCACTCGCTCCGACTGGGTCCTCATTTGAGGTGACGGTCGCGGTATTGGTGATGGTGCCATCTGGGGCCGTGCCGTCAACGACGAATGCGATCTGCACGGTGGCAGATCCGCCAGCGGTGACGGTGCCAGCGGGGCACGCAACGACCCCGGCCGCGAGTGCGCAACCCGCGGTCGAACCAACTGAGTTAAAGGTCATCAGAGCCGGAACCGGGTCGGTAACGGTCACACCAGCCGCGTCGGACGGGCCGTCGTTCGTGACGACGAAGGTGTAGGTGACCGTCTCACCAGCGAGGATCGGGTCGACATCGTCGGTCTTGACAATGCCCAGGTCAACCTCGCGCTCGATCTCGGTGTCGTGGTCGTCAGATGCCCCGTCGGGGTCTTCGTCCGCGGTTACCTCTGCGGTATTCGTGATCGTTCCGGGCGTGGCCGATGACGGCACGTTGGCAACGATCGTCACCGTTGCGTTGGTACTTGGCGCAAGCGTGCCGAGCGCACACGTCACACCGTTCGGAGGCGTCGTCAGTGTGCAGTCGGGTGAGCTGGCAAATGTCAGTGGTGGCGGTAGTGCATCGGTGATGGTCGTGTTCGAGGCGACCGACGGGCCTGCGTTTTGAACCGTGATCGAATAGGTAATGGTGCCACCGGCCGTTGCCGTCACCGGGCCGGTCTTGCGGATCAGCAGTCGTGCCGATGCTTCGACGGGCGTTTCGGCGACCGACGTGTCGTTCGCTGAGTTGTCGTCGGGGGTGTCACTTTCGACACCGGCCTCATTCGTCAAGATTGATTCGTCTACCAGCGCCGGGTCGGTGTTGACGACAATCGTGATGACAACAACCTCAGCGGGGTCGAGAGTGCCGAGCGCACATGTCAGGTTGGTGGTTCCGGTGCACGTGCTTGCGTTGTCGGGCGTCGCCGAGACCAACGTGACTCCGGCCGGAAGCGAGTCGCTTACAACGGTGTTGATTGCGGTCGAGTCGCCGTCATTGGTGATCGTAAGCGTGTACGTGAGTGGGCTGCCAGCGGTGACCGGGCTGGGATCAGCGGTCTTTACGATTCCGAGATCGGCATTGCGCACAATCTCGGTCGTCTCATCGCCGTCGTTGTTGGTGAGATCTTCGTCGAGAGTGTCGCTTGAGACCTGAGCCTCGTTGGTCACGACTCCGGCCGGTTGCGCCGCGTCAACGAGCACCGTGATCGTTGCGCTATCGGATGCGCCGTTGGCGAGCGGTGAGGACAGGGTGCACGTAACGACCTGGCCTGCGGCGGTGCAGCCTGCGCCCGACACGAACGAAAGCCCGGCCGGCAGCGTGTCGACGATCACAGGGTTCACTGCATTGGACGGGCCGTTGTTGACCACGTTGATCGTGTAGGTAAACGCCGAACCTGCGACGACCGGGTCGACCGAGTCAACCTTCGACACAAATTCAAGCTCGGCAACAGCGACGACCGTGAAGTCGACTTGGCCGTCGTTCTCGAACGAGTCTCCTGTAGTCGCACTGTCGTAGGTGAGGTCAGCGTTGTTGGTGATGAGGTCAGTTTCGGTATCAGCATCGATGGTGACCTGGAACCGGACCTCGAACCCCGCGGCGGGATCGATCGTGCCGAGCTCAAACTGTGCGGCCGTCCCGTCGAAGCCGCCACCGTCGGTCGCGATGTTTGCCATCGAGTCGTCAGGGGTCGTTCCGTCGAGCAGCGGATCAGGGTGATCGACAATCTCGAGCGAGTTCGCCACATAGGTGGTTCCGGCGGGGATCGCGTCGACAAGCAACGTGTTTACGGCGGGATCGAGTCCGACGTTCTCGGTCGTAATGACGTACTCAACGGTGTCGCCCACCTTGAGTACGCCCCCGTTGAGATCGATGAAGCTTTTTTCGAGCTCGGTCTCGAGGTCGGGCACGAAGATGTCGATCGCCGACGCTACGACACCCACGTAATACCAGTCACCCTGAGACGAGTAGTCGATCTGCGCCGAGGTTTGACTGTTGCCGAGCAGGCCAGTCACATCGACACGCGCGACGTCGAAACCAAGTTGGTCGATGTAGTCGGGGTTCTTGTCGCTGAACAGCGCGCCGTCTTTGGAAATGCGACTGTTGAAGAAGTTGTCAGCCGGATGAACCGCATCGCTGAGCACAGTGCCCTCGAAGAGCATCTGGTCGCCGTCATACAGCTCGTCACCCTCGTAGACCGTCTGAGTGACCTTGGCGGTCACCGGCCCGAGCACCGGAGTCAGGAATCCCGAAACTGTAATGCTGACCGGGTTGCTCTGGTTGACTCGGGCGAAGCCGTCGTAGACGGTGAGGTTGCGAAACGGCAGTGACGGGTCTTCGTAGACGACGTACATCGACCAGCCAGCGTGACGACCGGCGCCGGTCTCTGCCTGGACATCTGCGACGAAGTACGTTCCGTTGCCATCAGCCTGGACCGTCGAGGTGATGTCGATGAAACCCTGATAGTTGAGACCGCCTGCCGCGGCGTCGTCATCGAGGGTGGTGGCGGTCAGTGTCGTGTACCCGCCGGCTGCAGGCGTATCGAGCTTGACCTGGTTGCGAGCCGGGTTGTCGGAGCGCGCCCCCCAGTAGAGGCCGGCGAACAAGACGTTGGCTCCAGCGGGCAGGTTCAGGTCAGACGACGACGAGTTAAATGTCGTTGCATCGGTGTCGGAGTCGACGTAGACCATCGCGTAGTTGTTGTTCGCTTGGTTGTTGCCTGCGGTCTGAGTAACGGTGCAATCCGCTGAGGCTGGACACGTCAGCAAGGTGTTGGCGATGAAGTCGATATCACCGCGCGCGTTGGTCTGGTAGCGGATTGCGGGCGCGTCGTAGAGCTGGGCCGCCGCCTCGCCTGGGAAGGCAAAGATAGAGAGGCTGCAAATCATCGCAAACACTGCGGCTATGACGACAGTGCGTTGGAGCGCGAGGCGCGAACGCTTCACTGATGCGGGGACGAATAGTTCAGGCACGGGGCAACAGTCGGCGCTGTGTCATCAATATCAAGTCGTTCGAACTAAGGGTCAGACTTTCGCCCATCGCACCTCTAGGTCGAACGACCCAGGCTGCTACCTGCGACCAGACCGGCCCCAAATGCACACGCCTGGGCCTTCAACACCTAACGTCTCACTCATGGAAATCACTGGAGAATATGGACCGAGCACCTGGGACTGGGTGGCCGAGCAAGTAGCCGAATACGAGGCGTCAAACGGCACCCGCGCCAACACCCTGCGAGATACCGGAATCCCCATCATTGTTATGACAACGAAGGGTCACAAGAGCGGATTGGTGCGAAAAGTACCGCTTATGCGGGTTGAACACGAGGGCCAGTACGCCCTCATTGCTTCCAAGGGGGGCGCACCCGCCCACCCCGGTTGGTATCACAACCTTTTGGCCGACCCGAACGTGCTGATGCAAGACGGCCCCGAGCCGTATTCGACCGTCGCACGCCGGGTTGAAGGCGAAGAACGCCAGCTCTGGTTTGACCGGGGCGTCAGCGTGTTTGCGCCCTACGCCGAGTATCAGGCCAAAACCGATCGAGAAATTCCGGTGTTCATCACCGATTTACCCTCAACCTAAAGTCGAGGTTTAGTTCAATGACACCCGAAGAGTTGACCACGACCACGTTCGAAGCAATCGGCGCGCTCGGCGCCAAGTACTACTTCCACCCCGACACCTTGGCGGTCGGCAAAGAGCTCGGCCTCGACGGCTTTCGCTTCTACGTGATCGGCCGCGGAGGTGTGCTCGGCAATGTTGAGTCGCCGGTGGTGACGAGCGCGTTCGGATACTTCCACCCCGCCGTGATCGACAAGATGTGGACGTCGTCGTGCGAGATCGTTGAGCCGAGAGAAGCCGCCCGTAGCTCACTGCGGTGCAACGCAGCGTTAGGTCGCAAACACCTCGGCGACGTGGTCGGTCTCGACGCGTTCTGCGAAGCCGCCGAAGCCGTCTGCGCAGGCGTCAATCCGGCCGGCCTTGCGCTGTTCGCAGGCTATGCAGCCGAACCGCTGCCCGACGACGAAGCGGCACGCGCGCTGCAGCTCATCGTGACCCTGCGCGAATTGAGAGGAAGCCAACATCTCGCGACGATCGTCGCAGCAGGCCTGCACCCGGCCGTGGCCCACGCCCTGCGTCGCCCCGATGACCTTGACACCTTCGGTTGGGCTGAGGGGGTAGAGATCCCTGACGGGGCGACCGCCGCCCTCGCTGCAGTCGATGCCACGACTAACAAACTGACTGCGGCGACATACCAGCCGCTGAATGATGCCCAGCGCACGGCGCTCGCCACCGGCGTGGCCGCGATCACAGCGGCGTTCGACAATCCCTAGATCGGCACTCTCTCGACCGGCACTTCGCGCCGCCGCCCGCCGGCGGGCCACGGTCGAGCCCATGCTGGCAATATCGCGTTGTCGTAGCGATCCCGTCGTTAGTTCCGCCGTGTGCACGGCAACAGTGCGCCGGTCAGCGGAGCGAGATGACCACCATGAACACGATCGCCAGCACGAACATCGCCCCGGCCGGAAGTGTGGTTCTCGCGTCGTCAGACAGTCGGGCGTGACTAATCAGCGCCCCGATCATCAGCGAACAGATCCCGACACCAGCCGCGACGGCGAGCCACTCGATGCTTCGCCAGATCAATCCGACGATGATGCTGACAGCCGCTGCCAACTCGGATGCGCCGATCAGCTGAAACTGCGAGCGCGAATAGCCGAATCGTTCTCGGCTGCGATCGAGATCGATCAGCTTGGTAACCCCGGCGAACCCGAAGACCCCGGCCAAAGCACAACCCAGAATCCAAGCGACGACGTTCACACATTCCCCTTCACTGGCCCGTTCTCGATGAGAGTGAAGGTACTACAACCGAGCGAGGGGCTTCTTAACCAGTCGGAGAGATTGGGTATTGCTGGCTGCGTTGCGAGGCCAGCGCTGGTTTACGCTCAAGCCATGATCGAGCGGCTCGGCGTTGTCGACCAATCACCCGTCCCGGCGGGTTCGAATGCTTCGGATGCACTGGCGAACAGCATCGACTTGGCGCAGCGCTGTGAGGCGCTTGGTTATCACCGGTACTGGGTGGCCGAGCACCACAACAGTCAGGGACTCGCAGGCTCCGCACCAGAGATTTTGATCGGACAACTCGCTGCGGCAACCTCAACGATGCGGGTCGGCTCTGGCGGTGTGATGTTGACCCACTACAGCTCGTACAAAGTTGCCGAGCAGTTTCGCATGCTGCACGCATTGTTCCCGGGCCGCATCGACCTCGGTCTTGGTCGGGCACCCGGCTCAGACCAGACAACGGCTGCGGCGCTCGCCAAAGGACCGGGCGCTCTGTCAGCCGAGCACTACCCGACACAGGTCACAGAGCTCGCCGACTTCCTTGCCGATCGACCGAATCCCGCCGGAGCATTTCGCGATGTTCGTGCCACGCCGACCACCAACAGTGCCCCGCCGATGTGGCTGTTGGCGTCGAGCGAAGGCAGCGCCGGTATCGCAGCCCACCTCGGTTTGCCGTTGGCGTGGGCCCACTTCATCGCGTTCGAAGACGGCCAATCGATCGTCGAGGCATATCGCCGCCAGTACCAACCATCTGAGCGCTACCCCGAGCCCATCGTGCTGCTCGCAACAGCTGCGATCTGTGCCGATACCGCAGCCGAGGCCGAACTGCTTGCGACCAGCGTTCAACAGTGGCGAGCCCGTGGGCTGCGCGGGCCGATCCCGGTACCGGGCGAACCAGACCCTGACGCGTCGAATCCGCTGCGCATCAATCATCGAGCTGGCCGCGAGTTACTCAACGGCACCGCCGAGTACGTACGAGAGAATCTCGACCCGCTCGCTGAGCGGTTCGAGGTCGACGAGATGCTGGTCGTGACGATTACCCACAGTCACGAGACGCGGGTTCGCAGCTATGAGCTATTGGCCCAGGTGTACGACCTCAACTAACGCTCAGGCGGTGACCGTGACCGCTGGGTAGAAGGCCACGTGGCCCTTGATGCTCGCAGCCTTGTCCTTGGGCTCGGGGTAATACCACGCAGCAGCCTCGGCTGATTCGCCGCCCGCCGAGACCGTGTAATAGCTCGCGGTGCCCTTCCATGGGCAGACCGAGGTGCGCTCGTGTTCGGCAAAGAACTGCGAATCAATCGAGTCGGGCGGAAAATAGTGATTGCCTTCAACGACCACCGTGGCGTCGCTGTCGGCGATTACTTGTCCGTTGAACACTGCTGTTGCCATAAATCGAGTCTATTACGGGCAGGATGTGCGCGTGAGACTCGCAATCTTGTCGCGTGCGCAGCGCAGCTACAGCACCCAACGGCTGCGCGCTGCAGCCCTCGATCGAGGGGTCGAGCCAGTCATCTTCGACACCCTCAGATTCGCAATCGACCTCAGCCGAACCGATCCCAGCATCACCTATCGCGGGCGAGACATCGACGACATCGATGCAATCCTGCCTCGCATTGGTGCATCGATCACGTTCTACGGGCTGTCCGTCGTTCGCCAGTTCGAAGCAATGAACGTATACACGCCGAACACTGCCGACGGCATCGCTAATAGCCGCGACAAGCTCCGGTCAATGCAGCTGCTTTCGCGGCACGAGATCATGATCCCGGCCACGACCTTTGTGCGAGACCGCGCCGAGATTCGCACGGCGATCGATCGGGTTGGCGGCGCTCCTGTCGTTATCAAGACGCTCGAAGGAACCCAAGGCATCGGCGTCATCCTGGCGCCCGATCTGCGAGTCGCCGAAGCGGTGATCGAGACCCTTCAAAGCACCAATCAGAACGTGTTGATCCAGCGATTTGTGTCTGAGAGCGCAGGGCGAGACATTCGTGCGCTCGTAGTCGGCGACCGAGTTGTCGCCTCGATGCGACGCATCGCACGAGGCGACGAGTTCAGGTCAAACGTGCACCGGGGCGGCCGTACCGAAGCCGTCGACATCGATCCTGAGACACGCGATGTCGCGCTGCGAGCGGCCCAGACCATGGGCCTCACCGTCGCCGGCGTCGACATGCTCGAATCCGATGATGGTCCGCTGGTAATGGAAGTCAACTCGACGCCGGGTCTCCAAGGCATCGAAGAAGCGACCGGCCTCGACGTCGCTGGTTCGATCATCGACCACATCGTTTCGTACGTGAACTTCCCTGATCTCGACGTGCGACAGCGGCTGGGTGAAGCGACCGGCTACGGCGTTGCCGAGATCCACGTCGACGAGCGTGCTTGGATTGATGGCATCACTCTTGGCGAGGCGGGGCTGCGCGAACGTGACATCACGGTGCTCGTGATCGAAAATGACCTTGGCTTCGCACCCAACCCAACCGCTCACCGTGTGCTCCATGCTGGCGATCGACTCCTGTGCTTCGGCAACCTCGACGAGATGCGGTCGTTGGTTCCGGCCCGACAGGCCCGACGTCGCGGAATTCGACCGCTGCCGACCGACCCTCTTCCCGACTGACCTGCTGCCCTATGACCACCAAGAAATCAGCGGCGTCCACGAAGAAAACAGCCACGAAGACCACAAAGAAGAAAAAGGCCACCAAGAAGACTCGCCCTAAGCGGTCAACTCGACCCCCGTTCAAGATCGCAGGGCACTCGATCAACCCCGGCAAGCGCATGCGCATCGAGCTACCAATCGGCCGACTGATGAGCGGCACGCCCGTCGCGCTGCCACTGATCGTCGTGCACGGCAAGACAGACGGTCCGGTGTTGTGGCTCAGTGCCGCCATTCACGGTGACGAGATTTGTGGCGTTGAGATCATTCGCCAAGTGCTTGCGGAGATCAGCGCACCAGCCATGTCTGGAACCGTCATTGCCGCGCCGATTGTGAATGTGCATGGCTTCAACTCGAACGATCGGTACCTGCCCGACCGGCGCGACCTGAACCGCAGCTTCCCCGGCTCGGCTCGAGGTTCTCTTGCGTCTCGAATCGCCGATCTGTTTATGAAAGAAGTTGTCAAGCGAAGCGACGTCGGCATCGACCTGCACACCGGCTCTGACCTGCGCACCAACCTGCCCCAGATCCGCTGCGACCTCGACAACGCCCCGACGCTCGAACTTGCCCAGACCTTTGCCGCTCCGATCGTCATCGATGCTCGCCTCCGCGACGGTTCACTGCGGCAGGCGGCGGTCGAACAAGGCAAGGTCTCGTTGCTTTTCGAGGGCGGCGAAGCGAGTCGCTTCGATCCCGCCGCGATTGCAGCCGGTACCGCCGGGGTGCTGCGCACGCTCAACCACCTCGACATCACGTCGGTGCCAGTCGCAGACGGCGCATCGTGTCTCTACTCGCGCAGCACCCGATGGAGCCGAGCATCGAAGAGCGGCATCGTGCACCTCGATGCCCGTCTCGGCGAACTTGTCGAAGCCAAACAACGCATCGCCACGATCTATGACCCGTACGGCAAGGTGCTCAGCGAAATCAAGGCGCGCTACGACGGCCTACTGATCGGCCACACCCAAGCACCGCTCGTAAACCGCGGCGACGCGATCTCACTCGTCGCTCGACTGCTGCCCGACACACCCACGCCGGGTCGCGATCTACCAGGAACCGAAGCCGCGGAGCTGTCCTAGCTTGCCGAATTCGTGTCACTCGGGGACAATCTGAAGCAGCGTCAGCACCTGCCGCAAAATCACAACAAGGGGAACCATGCCAGGTCCAATGTCCGGATACCGCATCGTCGACTTCACGCAGGTGGTGTCGGGGCCGTTTGCAGCAATGCTGCTGGCCGATCAAGGCGCCGAGGTCATCAAGGTCGAACCGCTGACCGGGTTCGGTGACATGACGCGTCTGCCAGCATTCTCTAAAGGCGGAATCAGTGCCTTCTATGTAAACAACAATCGCGGCAAAAAGGCAGTTTCGCTCAACCTCACCACCGAAGAAGGTCGGGCGATCGCGCTCGAATTGTGCGGTACCGCCGACATCGTGATGCAGAACTTTCGACCCGGCGCCATGGACCGGCTCGGGCTGGGCTACGAAGCGATCAAGGCCATCAACCCCAACGTCGTCTATTGCAGCATCAGCGGCTTTGGCCCCGACGGCCCGTACTCGGCCCGACCAGTACTCGATCCGGTCGTTCAGGGATTGACCGGCATGATCAGCCGCCAGCTCAACCCGCACGTCCCGTTCCCCGACCTGGTGCGCAACCTAATCAGCGACAAGAGTTCGGCGCTCACGGCCGCTCAGGCGATCACCGCTGCGATGCTCGTGCGCGAGCGTGATGGCATTGGTCAGTTCATCGAAGTGCCAATGCTCGATGCCACGATGTACTTCTTCTGGCCTGACGGAATGATGGACCAGACAATGCTTGACGACGACGCGTCACCGGGGTTCTTGCTATCAACGATCTACAACCTCACCGAGTGCGCCGACGGGCACATCGTCTACTTCGTTGCCAGCGATCCGATGCGTCTGTCGCTGTTCGAAGCCCTCGGGCACCCTGAGTGGGGCGAAGATGAACGCTTCTCGTCGATGACCGCGCTGTCGAACGAGGGCAACTTTGCCGCGTTGGGCGAACGCCTCGCTGGCCGCTTCCTCGAAATGACCAAGGCCGAAGCCCTCGCTGCGATGATCGAGCACGACGTTCCGTGCGGACCGATTCTCGATGCCGACGAGGCGCTTGCTGACCCTCAGCTGGCACACAACGAGACGATGGCGACGTGGCATCATCCGACTGCTGGTGCAATCCGCCAACCGCGACCAGCAGCCCGGTTCAGCGAAACGCCAGCCGCAGTCGCGGAGCACGCTTCGGTTCGCGGTCAAGACAACGACGAGATCCTCGCCTCACTCGGTCGCAGCCCCGGCCAGATCGCGGCGCTGCGAGAAGCCGGCGCTATCGAATAGCGCGGTGATACAGCGGCACCCAATCGACGCATGCGGCCGGTTCTAGAGCTCGCGGGGTCTCGCTATGTCGCGCAAGGCCCAGTCGCCGGGTCCGAAGTCGGCCCACGCTCCGTCGAAATTCAAGTGGGCCACCGCTGCTGTCGTCATCAGCTTTCCGCTTGCCGAAAGCGGCACAACATCAGCGGTAAGGGTCTCGACCAGGTGGTCGAGGGTCGGGTTGTGACCACAGACCAACAGCCGCTCGCATGTCTGAGCGCGCAGCCAGCTAAGCCATTGCCGGAACCCAGCGTGATAGAGACGTTCGTCATAGACCACCTGATCAGCGGGCAACTGGCAGGCCTCAGCGACGTGCTGGGCAGTCGTGCGGGCCCTTGCTGCGGCCGACGAGAGCACCTTGTCTGGGCACAACCCCCGATCGTGAATCCAACGGGCCATGGTCGCCCGGTCACGTAGACCTCTGGCAGC
>Ga0209828_1003555_pt1 | contig 11814 bp, 12 predicted proteins | sample MaitaG_FD_187429 | JGI IMG/M metagenome (GOLD analysis project Ga0209828, IMG submission 187429) | Marine algal microbial communities from Maine, USA - Maine_Asex2 metaG (SPAdes) (version 2) | ecosystem: Host-associated > Algae > Red algae > Unclassified | place: Maine, USA | collected 2015-01-05
ATCACCCGGGCCTTCCTCGAAGCGGGCTTTCACGTGCTCTGCGAAAAACCGATGACGATGACGGTCGAGGAGGGTGAGGAGATCGTGCGCGTGGCAGCTTCGAGCGGATCGATCTGTGCAGTCAACTACGGCTATACGGGCTATTCACTGGTGCGCCACATGCGCGCGATGGTTGCGCGGGGGGATCTCGGTGCTATTAGACTGGTCAATGCCGAGTTTGCGCACGGTCATCATGCCGATGCCGCCGACGCAGACAATCCTCGCGTGCGCTGGCGCTACGACCCGGCGCAAGCCGGTGTCTCCGCGCAATTCGCCGATTGCGGCATTCACGCGATGCACATGGCGAGCTTCGTGGTCGGTCAGGAAGTGACGCGACTCTCAGCTGACATCGTCTCCTGCATCGCATCGCGCACGCTGGAAGACGATGCCATGGTCAACTTCCGCATGGACGGAGGGGCGGTCGGCCGACTGTGGACCTCCTCGATCGCCATCGGTCGCCAGCACGGACTTGGCATTCAGGTGTTCGGCGAGAAGGGCGGCCTGCGCTGGAGCCAGGAGCACCCGAACCAACTCTACTGGATGCCCCTCAACGAGCGACTGCAGATCATCGAGCGGGGTGAAGCGAACCTGTCTCCAGAGGCTGACCGCACCACGCGCGTGACCATCGGTCACGCCGAGGGCATGCCACTGGCGTTCGCGAATATCTACACCGATCTGGCGGAGGCCATTCGAGCTCACCAGGAAGGTCGCGACGTCGACCCTGCGGCTGATCTCTATCCGCGTGCCAGTGACGGTCTGCGTTCCATGGCAGCGGTTGCCGCCGTTGCCGAATCAGGTGCGAACGAGGCTGCCTGGGTCGATGCTCGACCGCCGATGTACCGCTGAAGGGCGTACCGTTGAAGGACTTGCCACTGAAGGACGTTCCACTGAGGAGCGTGCAGCTGAGGGATGCCCGCTGAAACGCGTCAGTTGCGGCGAGCGCGTAATGTGCCGCGTTCAACCACGGCACTCGGGAACAGGCGCGCTTCGGGGTAGCGATCCGGATCCTCGAGCATGGCGACGACCAGTTCGATGGATGAACTGATGATTTCCGGGATGGGCTGGCGGATGGTGGTCAGGCGGATATTTTCCCAACCCGCCATCTCCATGTCGTTCAGACCGATCAGGCCGATGTCGTCGGGTACGGCAAGTCCCGCATCCTCGATGGCGCTCATGGCGCCGATGGATAGCACGTCATCTCCGCAGAAATAAGCTTCGGCGACGGGTTGTTGCAACAGCCGGAGCATTTCCCGACGACCGGCATCGAATGAGTAGGCATCGGCGAAGGAGAATGTGACCTCGCGCCCTTCATGCGTGCCGAATTCGCTGAGAAAGCCCTGCAATCGGTCCTGGGTGGAGGTCGCGTTTTCAGGTCCACCCAGAAAGGCGACGCGCGCGTAGTCTCGAGCCTTGAGTTCCCTGGCGGCGATTCGGCCGGATTCGACGTTGTCGATGCCGACCACATGGACGGACGGTCGAGGTGACTGTCGTCCGAACGAATGCACCACCGGCAAGCCGGCGTCACGAAAGGCCTGCGAGAAGGCGGGAGTCAGGGTTGATGATGCAACCACGACCCCATCGACGCTGTACTGGCGCAGCATGCGCACCGAGTTGGCGGGATCGGTTTCATCCGACAGATTGACGAGGAGTGGCCGCAGGCCACGTTCCTGCAGACCGCGGGTGAACAGATCGAATACCTCGAGGAAGATCGGGTTGTGAAAGTTGTTGGATACCAGACCGATCAGACCGGTGCGGCCGGTGGTCAGGCTGGAGGCCAGGGCGTTCGGTGTGTAGCCCAGTTCGCCCGCGGCTTTCTCGACACGACGACGCATTCGATCCGAGACCGATGCGCCGTCGGTGAAGGTGCGTGACACCGCCGAGCGTGAAACCCCGGCGCGATGCGCGACGTCCTTGAGGGTGACCGACACGATGGCTTCAGCCGGCCGGTCTGAGATGACTGGCCATCAGGGCTGCGGCCCGTCGTCCTGATCCGGCCAACCGTCGAAGAACAGTTGCCAGGCCGCAAACACGCCCAGGCCGCCGAAGATGATTCCCCAGAAGGGCGCCGAGGTCACGAACTCGAACAACGCCCAGCCAAGGCAGATGGCTACGATCAACACGCGCCGCCAGACTGGTACAAAGAACGGTACCTGCAGATCGAAGAAGTTGCTGCGACTATTGCCCATGTTCAGGCCGCGCCCAGATACTCTTCGCCGGTCTTCGCGCCGGTGATGTAGGCAACGACATCCTGCCCATCGGTCTCCTCCTTCCTGAGGTTGGCGACGATTCGTCCGCGCCGGAAAACGATGATCCGATCGACCAGATCGAAGACCTGGCGCATGTTGTGACTGACCAGAATCAGTGGCTCGCCACTGTCCTTCAAGGTCCGGATGATGTTCTCGACCTGCTCGGTCTCCTGCACACCCAGAGCCGCCGTCGGCTCATCCATGATCGTCAGCTTGGAGTGAAAGGTTGCCGTGCGGGCGATGGCGACACATTGCCGTTGTCCGCCCGACATGTTGCGGATGGCGTTGTTGATGTTGGGAATCTTTACCGCCGTTCTCTTGAGGCCCTCTTCGGTCGCCTCGCGCATGCCTTTCATGTCGAGAATGGAAAAAGGACCGAGATTCAGCAGGATCTTCTCGCGGCCGAGAAACAGGTTGGACGGTACATCCAGGTCGTCTGCCAGGGCGAGGTTCTGGAATACGGTCTCGATCCCGGCTTCCCGTGCATCGAGCGGCCCGGCGAAGTTCACCTCTGACCCCATGAAGGTGATCTTGCCGCGCGTGCGCTGCTCGACCCCGGTGATCTGGCGCACGAACGTGGATTTGCCCGCGCCGTTGTCGCCCATGATGGCCACGTGCTCGCCAGCCAGCAATTCGAAGTCGGCGTCGTCGAGGGCATGCACGCCGCCGTAGTGCTTGGTAAGGCCCTCGACCTTGAGAATACTGTCTGTCATGTCAATCGCTCTCCGCTGCACGGCGCTTCTGACGATGCACGTCGGCAACGACAGCACCGACAATGATGGCGCCCTTGATCATCTCCTGATAGAAGGCATCGAGTCTGATGAAGGTGAAGCCCGAGATGATCACGCCGAAGATGACCATGCCGATGGTCGTGCCGACGATCGAGCCACGGCCACCGGCAAGCGATACCCCGCCGATGACACTCATGGCGATGGCATCGAGCTCGTACATGACGCCCATGCCCGACTGCGCCGTGAGGCCGCGCGCTGAAAGCACCATGGCAGCCACGCCAGCAAGCAGGCCGGCAATCGAATAGACCAGCACCAGATGCTTCTCGACGTTGATGCCGGACATGCGCGCGGCATCTTCGTTCGAACCGATAGCGTAGGTGTGCTTGCCATACACTGTGTACTTCAGGATGAGATGGAAGAGCACGGCAATGACGATGAAGATAATGACCGGGGTCATGCCTGCGCCAAGTGCGGCAAAATCATCGGTGGGAAAGGAAACCGGCTTGCCTTTGGTCCACCACTTGGCGACACCACGGGCCGAAACCATCATGCCGAGGGTGGCGATGAAGGGTGGAATACGCGTGTAGGCTATCAGCACGCCGTTGATGAATCCGGCGAAAAGCCCGCAGGAAAGCCCTATCACGATGGGAATGATGACGGGAAGATCGGTCCAGCCTTGCTCGGCAAAGAATGCCTTTTCGTAGGTGCCCACCTGCGCGAAACTCATGGCAATCATGGCGGTTGCGCCGACGATCGAGCCGGATGACAGATCGATGCCACCGGTGATGATGACCTGGGTGACGCCGATGGCGATGATGCCGATGATCGACACCTGCAGGATCATGATCTTGAGACGGGTCACGCTGCCGAAGAAGCTCTGATCGCGAACCATCCAGCCAAGCACCTCGAAGATGATGGCGATGCCGATCAGACCGATCAGTGCATTGAGTTCCGGTGGCCAGTGTCGCTTCTTCTTGCGTACCTTGGCGACGTCAGGTAGTGCGGCTTCCGACATGGCAGGGTTCCCGGTCTCTGTGTTGAAGGGTTGTGTCTACGAAGGGAGAGAAGCGGCGCGTTCTTCGTGAACCAGGCCGCTACTCTCCCTGCCATCACTGCATGCAGGTCAGGATCAGTTGCTTGCGAACTCGTCGATATTGGCGGGGGTGACAAGCTTGAACGGGATGTAGACCTTCTGGTCGACTTCTTCACCGGCTATCAGCGACAACGCAGTATCGACCGAGCCGGCGCCCTGGCCTGCGGCGTCCTGGAACACGGTCACGTCCATGTCGCCAGCCTTCATGGCCGCGAGTGCGTCGGAGGTTGCATCGACGCCGCCGACAACCACGTCGGCCATGTCCATTCCAGCGGCCTTCATGGCCTGGATCGCACCGATCGCCATCTCGTCGTTATTGGCAAGCACGGCATCGAACTCGATACCACCGGAGATCCAGTTGGTCATGAGGTCCTGCGCTTCGACGCGATCCCAGTTTGCCGTCTGCTCTTCGACGATGGTCATGAAGTTGCACATGTCCATGCCGACGACATCCTTGACGTCCTTGGTTCGCTGGACGGCAGCCTGGTTACTGAGCTGGCCCATCATGACGACGACGTTGGCACCGCCCGCCTTGCCCGCGGCACGCAACTCCTTGCAGACCTCGAAGGCAGACAAGGTGCCGGACTCGATCTCGTTGGAGGCGACGAAGGCCTGATTCTCGGGAAGCTCATTGACGTTGACCGGCTCACGGTTAACGTAGACGAGCGGGACGCCGGCGTCGGCCGCGGCCTTGGTCATGGCGACGGTGGCGTCGGTGTCGACAGCGTTGACGATGATCGCATCGACGCCCGCGGCGACGAAGTTCTGGATCTGGTTCAGCTGCTTGCCGACGTCGTCGGTAGCGTCCTCGACCTGCATTTCCACTCCGTCGATGGTGTCGGCATGATCGGTCATGGCGTTGCGCATGACGGTCAGCCAGTTGTCATCGAAACGTGCGATCGATACGCCGATGGTCTCCGCCAGCGCCACCGGTGCGGATAGCAGTGACGCGATGCCTGCAACAATCAGGGTCTTTCTCATTACTCTTCTCCAGGGTGTTGTGTCCGGCGCACGATGGGTAGATACCGGAATGCCCGTCAGGGCCGTCTCTTTCATCTCGACGTTACTCATGCGGCGTCTGCCGCGAGAGGTGCCGTGATGTGGTTGAAAGATCCACGGAGCGCCGCTCCCGGATCGGATAAAGCGTGGACGATGGGCGCAAAGGCTTCGATGGATACTGGACCGGTGTAGCCGTCTTGCACTAACGTGCGCAGTTGCTCGATGTTGCCCAGCCGATCGTTCTCGTCGACAAGCTGTCGATCCTCGTCGACGAGCCGGGCGACTGGCCCGCTCGAAACGACCCCCGAAACATGCACGATGCCGGTGTGTGACGCGAAGAACGTGTCGTCCCCGGCCAGGTAGTGATGGAACGTGTCATGGACGATGCGGAACGTGTCCGTGGACGCCAGCGACTCGATAGCCTCGACGGCTTCGGCCTTGTAGCGCAGCGACGAGGTTTCGAAGCCGAGGGGCTCGACCAGGCCGATGACACCGTGCGCATCGAGTATCGGCCGGATTTCACCGAGCGCCGAGCGCAAGTCACCGGCACGAGTTGCGGGGGATGTCAGGTGGCCGTCGTTGCGCGGAATGAGCACGATCGCCTCGGCACCGCAGGCGGCTGCGGTTCGTGCCAGTTGCTCGGTCGCCACGAGCCTCTCTGCAGTCAGATCATTGAACGCACCGATCTCGGCCAGGGCAAGAATACGCAAGCCGTGTTCTCGGGCCAGTGTGCCAGCCACGTCGGCGTTCAGACCGTCGAACAGCGGACCGTCGAGATCGGTGCGTACCTCGACGGCGTCACAAGATGTCTCCTTCGCGACACGGAGCAGCGTCGCGAAGGACGCGCTTGCCATCGTCATGTGATTGATCGCGAAAGTGGTCAAATCTTCAGTTCCTTCCTGTGCTGATGCTTCCTGTCGCGGACGTGCGGTGTCCGTGACCCGTCTGAATTTGGCTGGCGTGACGCGTATCTCAAGTGTTGTCAGGTTGCCGCGGGTTCGACCGTATAGTCGAGTTCAGATCAGGATGATCTGGCTTTTTTGCAACCGGTTGCAGTTTTGGAGTGTACTGCACTCTAACTGTCTGGGCAATTGCTCATGTGCCTGATTGTCCAGAATCTGCGGGAGCGGCGAGAGCGGTATCCATCACGATTTTGCAACGGCGGCTTTCTGTGACGAGTGTCTGATTGACTGGCGTGTTGCAAACCGCTTGGCGATACAGTCGACACACTGAATCCGGAAACCCGAGTAACGACCTCCCAGCGTATCGTGCTCAGTGAAGATCGACATTGTGCAACCCGGTATCTTGTAATAACGCCAGCCTGGCACCTATGTGGATCATCCGACAACGGCGGTGTCGGCCCGAGGAGACTTGTCCATGCTCGATCAAGCGCGCGAACGCACTCGTATCTTTCAGCAGATCCTCAAGGACGAAGGCATCGCCGTCGCGCTGCTCACGGACGAAAGCTCGATCGCGTACCTGGCCGGGTTCTGGGGTTATCTATCGGTCGAGTTCGGCCGTCCGACTTTCCTTGTCGTTCGGCCTGATGAGGAACCGATCGTGATTACACCGTTGATGGAAAGCGAGATGGTTTCCGCCATGACGTGGGTCGGACACATTCTCACGTGGGAGGACGCCGGTACGAAGGGCTGGGAGAAGGTTTTAAAGACAGCTCTCGACGGCACGGTCTCATCGGTTGCTGTCGAGCTCGGTGCCCTGCCTGCGCAGGTACGAAACTGGTTCGACTCGACCCAGGGGGGAGTCGACCTGATTGATGTGGCCCCGTTACTGGCAAGCATGCGCATGATCAAGTCGCCGGAGGAAGTCGACGTGATGCGCCAGGCGGGAGCCATCGCAGGCGCCATGATGGCTGCGGCAGAGGGTGCGCTATCGGAAGGTGTCCGCGAATACGAAGTGGCCTTGGCGGTCATCGACGCCGGCAGCCGGAAAGCGGCGAGTTTCCTGACAGATCGTGGCTGGGAGGCTTTCGTCTCGCCGATGATTCACAACCTGCAGATCATGCAGTCAGGGCGTGACACATCGATGGTTCACCGGCGCGCCAGTGTCAAACCGCTGGAGCGAGGTGATCCGGTCTATTTCTGCTTCTGCAACATGGCCGAGTTCAAGCTCTACAAGTTGGGTTTCGACCGCATGTTCTTCATACGCGAAGCATCAGATGAAGCAGTGCGGGTGCAGCAGGTTGCCATCGATGCTCAGCAAGCCGCCCTTGCAGCGATTCGGCCCGGAGTCACAGCCGCGTCCGTGGCTGAAGCCGCGAATCGTGTCTATCGGGAACACGGCTATGAGAGTGGCTACCGTACCGGCCGTTCCATCGGCATGTCGTACCTCGAGTCGCCTGAACTGAAGGCTGATGACTTTACCGTGTTGCAGGCGGGAATGACCTTCGCCGTGGATGGTGGCATCAGCGTTGATGGTCGTCTCGGCGGGAGAATCGGCGATTCGATTGTCGTGACGGAACAAGGATGCGAGTACCTGACAGACTACTCGCGTGAAATTCTGATTGTGGATCGCTAGAGGCACAGGCATTAACGCCACGGCGGCGCTTCTGCAATCTTCTCCAGCAAGAAGTCGATGAACACGCGGACCTTGGCGGTCAGTACATTAGATCGGGGGTAGACGAGCCAGAGTCCCGATTTATCGATCACCTCAAGGTTCGGCAGCACGGTGATCAGTGTGCCGCCGATCAGCTCGCGGTGAACGCTCCGCAGGGAGTTCAGCGAGACGCCTGCGCCGGCAAGCGTCGCGACCCGGAGGCTCGTACCGTCACCCATCACCGGTCGGGCGAGCCGTGCGCTGGCGGCGGGTGCGATGCCGAGCTCGTGGCCGCCTGAGCTGATATTGAGCCTGTCTGCCGCAAGCACGAACAACCTGAAGCTGACAGGATCCATGGGATCATCAACGAAAGCCGAATTCTGAACTTTGAAACAAGCTTCTTATATTGCACCAATGCAGGATGTAGCTTGAGGGTTCCGGGCAAGCCTTGGTGCTTGCCCTTTCAAATCAGGTCGGCGAGTCCGACGGAAAACACCACGAGACACCATGCAGAAGACCTTGTTGATTACGGGCTCGACGGACGGTATCGGTCTGGAGACGGCGAAATTGCTGCTGGCGAAAGGCCACCGAGTGCTGTTGCACGGCCGGAGTGCAGAGAAGCTCGAGGCCGTCTCGACGACACTTGCGCCGCTTGCAGGGCCTGGACGGATTGAGATCTATGTTGCTGATCTGTCTCGATTCGAAGATGTCGACGCGCTGGTCCGTTCGGTGACTGACAAGCATGACGCGCTGGATGTGCTGATCAACAATGCCGGCGTCCTGAAGGCAGCGGAATCGGTCACTCCAGACGGTCTCGATGTGCGTTTCATGGTGAACACGATCGCGCCGTACCGGCTGACCCGAGAGTTGCTGCCGCTCATCGGCTCGCGTGGACGGGTCGTCAACCTGTCATCGGCAGCGCAGGCCCGCGTCGATACCGAGGCCCTGGCAGGGCGCGTGCGCCTCGACGCGATGGAGGCCTATTCGCAGAGCAAGCTCGCGATCACGATGTGGTCACGAGAACTCGCAAAGGAGGCGGGTAGCCCCATGGTCGTTGCCGTCAATCCGGGTTCGTTGCTCGGCAGCAAGATGGTCAAGGAGGGCTTTGGCGTGGCAGGGGGGGATATAGGTATCGGTGCAGACATTCTTTGTCGAGCCGCGCTGGACGATGAATTTGCAGCAGCGAGTGGACAGTACTTCGACAATGATTCGGGTCGGTTTGCAGACCCGCATGGCGACGCCCTGGATGCCGGCAAGGCTGCCGATGTCGTGCGGGCCATCGAGAAGGTGATTGCCACTCAGGGCCACGAAATGAATTCGGCGTCTCCAGGAGCCTTCGAGTAGGCCGTGTCAGAGAAGACAGTGCAAGATGCGCGCATCTTCGGGCGCGGCTTTCGCTCGACCTACACCGAGGGTCGGCTGACCCTCGGTGTAACCTTTCCGATCGAAGCCTATGCACATAGCCCGATACCAACCTTGCGTGACCAGGTAGCCCTGGCGCAGACGGCGGAATAGGGCGGATTTGCCGCACTCTGGTCGCGCGACGTACCGTTGATCGATCCGTCGTTCGGAGATGCCGGTCAGATTCATGACCCCTGGGTCTGGCTCGGATACCTTGCCGGGCAGACGTCACACATCGCCCTCGCGACGGGCTCGATCATTCTGCCGTTGCGCCGGCACGTCGACCTTGCCAAAGCCGCGGCGTCGGTCGATCGGCTGACCGAGGGGCGTCTCGTGATGGGCGTGGCCTCGGGTGACAGGCCTGTAGAGTACTCCGTCTACGATGTACCTTTCGAAACGCGTGATGCAGCGTTTCGAGACGCCTTCGATTTCATTCGTGCCGCCACGCATCGACCAGCAGATTGGCACGATCAGCAGGCAGCGGCTTCCGGACAGGTCGAACTGCTGCCGAAGAGTCACGCGGGCCATGTGCCACTTCTGGTGACGGGAAACAGCCGCCAGTCGGTGCAGTGGATTGCCGGGAACGCTGACGGGTGGCTGATGTACCCGAGAGCTGTCGAACAGCAACGCGACGTCGTCCGGGCATGGCATACATCGCTTGCGGCCGCCGGACAGGGTTGGAAGCCGTTCTCGCAGTCCCTGTACGTCGATCTTTGTGACGACCCCGATGCGAGGCCCACGCCGATTCACCTTGGTTATCGCCTGGGACGGAATACTCTGATTGCCCATCTGACCGCCTTGCGGGACATTGGCGTGAATCACGTCGGCCTGAACCTGCGCTTCTCAACCCGTCCTGTGGAGGACGTGCTCGATGAGCTATGTCATCATGTTGTGCCAGAGTTTCCCGTACCGGATGTAGAATCGTAGACACGCTTTCGGTCTCCGTTCATGGCTCGTCTAAAACGAGGTTTCTGCGCATTGTGCGCGCGTGATACCGCACTCACCTTCCATCACCTGATTCCGCGAAAGCTCCATCGTCGACCCCGCTTTCGAAAGGCCTACAAACGTGATGTGCTCAATGCCGGCATCGACATCTGTTCGCGTTGCCACACGGGCCTGCACCGGCTGTTCGACGAAATGACGCTCGCGACGGAATTGCACACGCTCGAAGCGCTACATGCCAACGAGGTGGTGCAGCGTCACGTTGCCTGGGTCGCCAGACAGAAGAGCTGACCGGGACTTGTACGTTGCGATTCGAATTGCAAAGGGTGGCGAACGACGCACTCGTTCACGTCGCGCCAGTATCGGCCTTCAGGCCGATGGCCTCGATTCCGACAACCGCACAGCGTTCGTCGTTGTCCGAAATATCCCCGGTGATGCCGACCGCACCGAGTAGCTCGCCTGTCGTCGACCGGATCAGCACGCCGCCCGGTACGGGGACGAGTGCGCCGTCGCACAGCGAGTTCATTGCCTGGATGAAAAAGGGTTCGACCTTTGCCCGTTCGTACAGTGCGCGCGAGCCGAGACCAAGGGCATACGCTCCATAGGCCTTGCCGTGCGCAACCTTGGGGCGCGCGATGCTGGTACCGTCCTGGCTCTCACTGGCCTTGATAGCTCCACCCGCACCAAGCACCACGATGGCTATCGGCCTGAGGCCGAGCTCCTGCTGTTCGCCGAAAGCGTGCTCGATGATGGCCTTGGCCTGTTCGAGTGTCAGCGTTGCTTGCATGTGTGTCCGGGGGTGTGAGTGTTTCTGGCCGTACACAGACAATCGCGCCCAGCTTCAGGTACGACAGGGTGGCACGGATCGCCATCCGATATGATGGAGTGTCACTGCTGTGCTCGCCCTTCGACAGGTAGGCAAATTCAACCAGGCGGATGTGGTCTCGAAAAGGAGGCTGGGCACCGCCTTGGCATTCGCCAAAGAACAAGTAGGAAATGGATCTGAGACGTAGCGAGGATGTCCTGGCTCGACGCGAACAGAAACAGATCTATCAGGAAGGTCGGCGCATGGTGAGCCCAGCGAACTCGTAAAGGAATGAGCGTCCTCTAACGGCCACTACCGGAAATTCCCTAGTCGCGTGAACTTGACTTTGATAAGGTCCGGTATCCGCTTGGAAGCGGCCCATCAGAATTTGCACTAAACAGCGATATCGGTCAGAACTCGCACGTCAGCCATTTAATCCAGAGCCGTTCTTTCTTAATCGCGAAGTATTAGCGAAGACGCACAATTTCTAAAGAAGCAGAGAAATTCCGATTTGGCATATAAAGAACCAATTAAACCCTGTAATGTTTCTCAAATAGTCGCAGATATGGGTACCTATTTTGAGAGACTAAACGAAGAAAGTGATCGCGGTGTGATTCTAGCATCAGCCGATTTGCTTGATTGGCATTTGAAGGTTCTAGCCAGACAAAGGATCAATGTCGGTGACTCGATAAGCAATAGTAAGAAGAAGGAGCTACTGAAATCCTTTTTCAACAATCAGGGAATGATCGGGTCGTTCAGCAACGCTACAAAATTCTGTTATGGGATGGAATTGATACACCTAAAAACGTACGAAACAATCGAAGCAATTAGGGATATAAGAAATGATGTCGCGCATTCATTCGGTACGATTTCATTTAATCTCGTGAGTGCCACGTTCTGATCACGCGGCTTTGGTCAGAAATGGCTCTGGGCCGCGGCTTTGCCGATCGACAATGAATTTTGCGATTTTTCTGTCGTGCGGACAAACGCAGAGAAATTCATCCA
>Ga0209828_1003560_pt1 | contig 11797 bp, 8 predicted proteins | sample MaitaG_FD_187429 | JGI IMG/M metagenome (GOLD analysis project Ga0209828, IMG submission 187429) | Marine algal microbial communities from Maine, USA - Maine_Asex2 metaG (SPAdes) (version 2) | ecosystem: Host-associated > Algae > Red algae > Unclassified | place: Maine, USA | collected 2015-01-05
GTACGGGCACAGCAGGCGATTATACTATCGCTGGCGCTCGTGTGAGACACGTTATCAAGCCTGGGTTTAAGGTTGGTCTGAGTTATACCGTTGACCAACACGACACCACTGGTTTTGAGCTTTATGGTGCGACGATGGATTATAAAGATGATCATGGTCTCATTGCACGAGGCAGTCTTGGTCAGTATAAGCCGATTGATACAACTAAAAACACAGGTATTGCTGGTCGTTTTTATCTGTCGAAACAGTGGGCTAATAAGTCGATGACTTCTATAACGTTAGGACGAGCCACTAAAGGTTTTACTAATGCAGCTTCTGGAATATCGGAAGAAAGAGAAGAAGTGCGGGTAAAGCATGAGTTCAAAATCTATGAGAGTTTAAATGCAGATATTCAAAAGCTTAAGGTTTTTGGAGATATAGGTGCTGAAATTGAAGCGATTCATAGTAAAAATCTAGCAACTAACGATACAGAGCAGAGCGTTGGTGTCACTGCCAATATGAAGCTTAAGGGTTGGACGCTCAAAGGTGGTGTGCGTCATATCGAGCAGTCTAAAGCTGCGGGTGATGAACGCTTCCAAACCTTCATTGTTGGAGCTAAGAAGGCCATCAACATCGTTGGGCGCAAAGGCTCGCTTGAAGGTGAGTACGAGCAAGACTTCGATACAACTGAACGTCGCAGAATTGCGCTAACTGCTGACATGCAGGTACACGATAAGATTAAGGTTTATGCTCGAGGTGAGCGTATTAACAGCCTATCTGGTGTGAGTGGTTTGTCATCGAGTGCCGGAGAGCAAGATACATTGTCAGTCGGTGTTAAGTCTACTTTGCTGCCTTCTACTGAGCTGTTCTCAGAGTACCGAGTGCGAGGTGGTATCAGTGGTCGTGATCTTGAGACGGCTTCAGGTGTTCGCGGTACTTATGAGCTAAGAAAAGGCCTGTCAGTCTCACCGCACTTTGAGATTGTTAAGAATTTGGAAGGCTCGGGTAGTGACTCAGTGTCAGCTTCGATCGCTTATAAGGATTCACGGGTTGCTAATCGTATTGCGGCATTACGCTTGGAGACGCGACATGATGATAGTCGTGAATATTATGGTCTACAGGCTGACTATGTTAAGCGTTTGAATACAAACTGGAGTGCATTGTTTAAAGATACTTTACGTTATGAGTCACCAGAGACAGGTACAGACTTAGTTGATAACACACTGACACTTGGATTGGCTTATCGCCCTCGTCGTGAGAATAAGCAGCACGCTTTGTTCTTCTACCAAAACAAAGAAGAACGTGGCGGAAGCAATGGCGACTGCAGTACTCATATATTGTCAACACATCAAAACTACGCAATTAAAGAAGATGTAATAATTTCAGGTCGATTGGGTGGCAAGACGGAAGATTGTAATGGAAGTAAAAGTGACGCGGTAATTTTAGATGGGCGTGTTACTTGGGATATTACGAATCGTTTGGATGTGGATGTTCATGCGGGTGTGTTAGGGACCAATGGGTTGCAAGAAAAGAATTATTCTGTTGGTGCTGGTGTGAATTATCTGGTGCGCAAAAATCTGCGAGTTGGAGTTGGCTACAACGTGACAGGATTTAAAGATGACGATCTAGACCCCGATAACTTCAATGATCAGGGCGTTTATGTTGGTATGAAGTATAAATTTGATGAAAATAGCCTCAACTGGCTGACAGGAGAATAATAATGAAAAGTCTAAAGTTGGTTAAGAAAATCCTGCCAGTCGTCGGTGCGATTAGTGTGATAAGTGGATGTTCAACGACAAACGATCTGTATGGAAAATATGACGACGTTTGTAGTGGTAGCGGTATTTGTGAGATTAATGTGCCAAGAACTGTTGAGCGAATCAAGGTAGTAAAAGAGATTGTAGAAAAAGAACGTATTGTTGAGAAAGAAGTGCCTGTTGAAAAGATCAAGTATGTTGATCGGATTAAGGAGGTAAACAAGGTTAAGTATGTCGACAAGGTTAAATACGTCGACCGAGTTAAGATTAAGGAAGTACCGACAGTTAGGTATGTCGAGCGTATCAAGAAGGTACCTGAGATTAAGTATGTTGACCGTGTGAAAGTTAAAGAAGTAGCGACGATTAGATATGTTGATCGTGTAAAAATCAAAGAAGTACAGAAAGTTAAGTATGTTGATCGCGTAAAAGTGAAAACCGTTAAACAAATGACTCCGGGTGTTACTTGGGAGCCAGCGGTTTACTTTGGGTTCGACCTTGCGACACTGACGCCAACGGAACTAGCAAGGCTTGATAAAGATCTACTGGTACTGAACAGTCGACCTAACTTAAAGCTAAGCGTGCAGGCATTTACCGATAGTAAAGGATCAAATAAGTACAACCGTGATTTGGCACTTCGTCGTCAGCAGACAGTTGTTAACTATCTGACGTCTAAAGGACTGTTGAAGAGTCGTATATTAATGACACCGCTAGGTGAAGAATTGCCGATTTTGGGTAGTAGTGAAGCAGAACGCGTCGTTAATCGTCGTGTTGAGCTAATGCTACTCGATGCAGCAGGCCGTCCGTTACGCTTATCGATTCAGACTAAGTAATTTAAATAGAAAGTATAACTACCTAATGGCGAGCCCTGCTTTCAAGCAGGGCCGCGTTCACCGGGTATGGGGATACACGGCAACGTGCAACGAAGGCTTGAACAATGATAAAAAATATAAAAAGTCGCAATTTAATAAATTATTTGATGGTGTTTTTGATACTTATTTCAAGTTCAGTATCTGCTCAAGCACCTGCCGCTGGGACTATTATTAAAAACCAGGCAACGGCTACTTATAAAGATTCTTCTGGGATAGAGCAAACCACTACGTCAAACCTTGTGGAGACTGTAGTTCAACAGGTTGGCGCCTTTATTCTTGAGCAGGACCAGTCACGATTTGGTATCGAAGGGCAGGTGGTTTCATTCCCACATGTGCTAACCAATACAGGTAATGGTGACGATAGTTATGCCTTGTCTGCGGTGGATATTCTCACCTCGGACGCCTATGATTTTTCTGATATTAATATCTATCCAGATGTTAACCAAGATGGCGTTGCTGACAACAATGTGCCGATAACAAATACTGGTGTATTAGCTGCTGATGAAGCGTTCTATTTTGTAGTTGCTGCAACAGTGCCTTTAGGCGTATCTGATGCCGATATTGGTAGTCTGACAGTTCAGGGTACCAGTGCTTTTAGTGGTGGGATACAGACTAATACTGACCAAGCCATTGTTTCTGATAAAGCAGTTGTTCGTGTCACCAAAAGTATCAGTAGCGACAGTGGAGCAGCAGGTAGTGGGCCATATACAGTAACACTAACTTATAGTAACCCGAGTACGGTTGACGCTACGGATGTGACGCTGATTGATGCATTGCCAGATGGGATGACATATGTACCCGGAAGTGGTGAGTGGAGCTTGACTGGCCCCAGTACTGTTTTAACTGATAGCGATAAAACGGATGTGCAAGGTATTGCTGGGGAAACAGTGATCTATTGTGCTTATGATGCAAGCTGTACTGGTCTTTACGAGGCCTCTCAAGATGCCGATACTGATAGTACTAATCAGGTTACAGCTATTATTGGAACAGTGGTTTCAGGCGATAGCGGTACGATTAGTTTCTCTGTGATGCTCGATGCTGGTCTGAGTGCTTCAACGATAATCAACACCGGTGAGTTTTCCTATAATAATGGGGCGGTAGTTATTACTGATCAAGAAACCAATCCGGTACCGATTGAGGTAATTTCTCAGCCTGGTGTTGTCGCGAACGGATCAACAACAAGTGATGTTGATGGAACCGATGAGTCAGTGACTCAGACGACAGCCACTTTAGGCAGCACTGTTGCTTTCGATAATGTGATCTGGAATACCGGTAACGATACCGACATCTTTGATATTAGTATCGATCAAGTCGGCGCTACTTTTCCTGCTGGCACAACGTTCACTCTGTATAAAAGTGATGGGTTTACACCGTTGCTTGATAACGACAATTCAGGTGAAGTTGATACTGGGCCTTTAGCAGCCGGTGAGTCTTATGTTGTTGTGCTTAAAGCACGGTTACCAATGAATGGAAGCGCAGTAGGCACTGCGGGCTACGATGTGACAAAAACCGCAACGTCAGCGATTGACCCTGATATTAGTAATTCTGTCACTGACCATTTAGATGAGATCACTGGAAGTGAAGTGGACTTAACTAATGATGCCCCAGTAGGCGTAGCTGCCGCAACAGGCGTAGGCGCTGGGCCTTTAGCGGCTGCGCAAACGGTGCTTAACATTGCACCGGGTTCCTCAGGTGTTTTCAAGCTGTATGTTAATAATATCAGTACGGTTGCTGATAGCTTTGACTTGACTCACAGCAAGGATGATCCTTTTGTAGCGGGCACCTTACCGGCTAACTGGACGGTGACATTTCATGTTGATGGTGGCGTTGGCGATTGTTCTACTTTAGGGCCAATTGTCAGTAACTCAGCCGTTGTTGCACCCAGTGGTAACAAGCTGATTTGCGCGAAGGTTGCAATTGCTGCCGGAACGAGTTTTAGTAATGCTCAGGTTAGTATTTACTTCCGTGCAGAGTCTCCTCTTACAGGTGCTGGCGATATCAAACATGATGCGGTGTTTATGACGGCTTCACACAAACTGATACTAGAACCTGATAATCGTGCTCAAACTGAGCCGGGTAATAGTGTTGTTTACACGCACCGTTTGAACAACCCTGGAAACACGCCTTACACTGGTTTGACGTTAGCGAGTACTGATACCTTGGCGGCTGATGGTTGGACTTCTGCGCTGTATGAAGACACCGACGGTGATGGTTTACTAGGTCCTGGAGATCTGCCAGTTGGCTCTTACACACTCAATCCTGGAGAGACTAGAGTTATCTTTGCTAAGGTGTTCGCACCAGCCTCTGCGCCTTATGGTGCAACGAACTTGACTGATATTGTGGCAACCGGTAGTACTAATACGGGAACGGTGGTCGTAGAAACGGTCAGCGCTCAGGATATGACATTTGTTGCTAAGACTAATATGAATATAGCCAAACGTCAGGCACCTGACGCAAACTGTGATGGTGCTGCAGACTCGCCGTTTAGTTTTGATGCCTTCCAAGCGCAGCCTAATACTTGTGTTCTATATAACCTGACCGCGACCAATACTAGTCCTGAGTCGGCACATAATGTGCGTATCGATGACTCGATTCCTGAGTTTACGAACCACTTTACGGCATCCGGTGCTTTACCAACAATTACCGCCGGTAGCATAACGCTTAACCCTGCTGATGGTGATACTGGCTTAATCGGTGGTAGTGCAGGGACGGTGGTAGCAGGTGGCACCGTTACATTGATCTTTGGTGTTCGTGTGGAGTGATCTCGCATTGCTAATTATTAAAATTTGATAGAGGCATCGCTGCAGTTATTTGTAGTGATGCTTTTTTCGTTAAGTATTTTAGTTTTGAAAAACAATAATAAAAAAAGGAAAACTTATGGACTTCAAAAACCTACTACGAATTTTAGTAAAGAATGATGGTTCGGATTTATATCTCACCTTCAATGCGCCACCGGCAGCAAAATTTCAAGGGGCTTTGAGGGCACTAGGGCCAGATAAACTCGACGCTGAAACGCTTCAGACGCTAGCTAATGAGTTAATGAATGAAGATCAGCAAAGACAGTTTGAAAAAAAGCCTGAAATGAATTTGGCACTCGATGAGCCGGGGATAGGGCGCTTCAGAATCAATATCTTCAAGCAGCGCACTCACTTAGCAATGGTTATCCGTAATATTAAAGTTGATATTCCTAATGCGGATACGCTTGGCTTACCTGCGATATTGAAAGAAGTGATCATGGAGAAGCGTGGCTTAATACTGTTTGTTGGAGGGACGGGTTCGGGTAAATCAACGTCATTGGCGGCGCTGATCGACCATCGTAATGCTAGCTCTACAGGGCATATTATTACCATTGAAGACCCTATTGAATATGTTCATCCTCACAAGAAATGTTTGGTCAGCCAGCGCGAGGTCGGGGTTGATACGGATAGCTATGAAGATGCTTTGGAAAATACATTGCGCCAAGCACCCGACGTGATTCTTATCGGTGAGATCCGTACTGAAGAGACAATGGAGCATGCGTTAGCTTTTGCTGAAACTGGTCATCTTTGTCTTTCTACGTTACATGCCAATAGTGCAAACCAGGCCTTAGACCGCATTATTAATTTCTTCCCAGAAGATCGTAAACAGCAACTGCTTATGGATATTTCCTTGAATATCAAAGCGTTTATTTCGCAGCGACTTATCCCGACGATTGATGGAAAGCGGGTAGCGGCGATTGAGATACTGATTGGGACGCCGATGATTCAGGATCTTATTATGAAAGGGGATGTTCATGCGATTAAAGAAGTGATGGAAAAGTCTGAAGAGCAGGGCATGCAGACATTTGATTCACATTTATTCAAACTGTATAAGCAAGGACGAATCTCTCTTGAGGAGGCTTATAAAAATGCGGACTCACCCAATAATATGAAGTTGAAGGTTAACTTGATGGAAGACGATCCGGGGCAGGATGATGAGGCTAAAGCCGAAAGGGCGAATGAGTTAGATGGCTTGATGCTCGAACCAATTGCTGAGGAAGTTGACGAAGAACAAACGGAAGAAGATGAATTGGAAGAGTTACTTAGGATTAAGGCCGAAAAGGCTGCTGCAGAATCTGCCGCCGTCTAGTTCTGAGCTGACAGCAGATTGCATGTTTCGATTAGTAGTCGAAGCATGCGGTCTTTTACATTAGGTACAAAGTCGTCTTTTCAGACTGAGAATTTACGTCCTTGGTATCGCTGGAACCTTGGGTACTTGGTAGTGATGCAATTTCGAAAGGGTGTAGTAAGTTATCTGGGCTTATTGTCTGAGGTTGATTAATTCATTGCTTAACTTGAGCAATTTGGTGGTAGCACCTTTATTGAAATCTAAGGTTTGAACGGAACGTTTTCTAAGCTCCATGAGGGCATTTTCTGGCATAGCCAACAGTACTTTCAGCCTGTTGACTAATGCCTCAGGATTCTCTTCAACCCAAGCGATGCCTGCTCCACATAACACCTCATAAACATCATTAAAGTTAAATATTGCTGGGCCGCTAACTACTGGCACACCGTAAATGCTTGCTTCCAGAGGATTGTGCCCTCCCGTTTCGACTAAACTCCCTCCTAGGAAAACAACATCAGATGAGCTGAACCAGTAGGTCATTTCACCCATGCTGTCGCCCAGTATTATTTCACAGTTTTTTGTAAAAGTTTCATTAGCGCTGCGGCGTTGGGTTGTGTAGCCGGTGTCTTTACAGAGTGAATATACCGATTCAAAGCGCTCAGGATGGCGTGGCACCAGAACAAGAATCAAGTTTTTATGCTGCGCCTTTAACTGGGAAAAGCAGCTCAAGATGATTTCATCTTCTCCTGCGTGAGTACTGGCAGCTACCCATATTTTACAGTTACCAAGTTGCTCTTTGAGGAAATGCGAGCCGCCTGTGCCAAGGTCTGACGAGATATCAAATTTAATATTGCCAATCACTGTTAACTGCTCTGAGGAAGCCCCAAGCCGCTTAAAATTTTCAATATCCTTATTATCACGACAAGCGATCTTAGATACTTTGTTAAGTGTTGGCTTAATTAGTCGCGATATTCTGGAATAGCCCTTCGTTGAACGCTCCGACAAGCGAGCATTGGCGATAAGAGTGGGAACTTCACTTTGATTGCATTGATACAGTAGGTTTGGCCATATCTCGGTTTCCATAACGATCAGTAATGCGGGTTTTGATCGGTCTAGGAATCGTGACACAGCACCGTCTAAGTCATAGGGGAAGTAGCAGTGTTCAACGCGTTCCCCAAACAGGCGATGTGCAGTCTGAAAGCCTGTCGCAGTGGTATTGCTAATGAGTAATTTATGGCTTGGGAAGTTGATCAGTAATGCTTCGACGAGTGGTTTGGCAGCAATCGTTTCACCCACTGAAACAGCGTGTAGCCAGATGCGAGGTGATTGCGCTAGGTTGACAAACCCCAGACGTTGTTGCCAGTGTTGTCGAATCGAGGCGTTATTACGCGAGCGCCAAAATAAGCGCAGCAACACAATAGGAAAAATCACATAACATAGCAGTGAGTAAAGCAGGCGATACACGGGCATTTAAAGTCCAAAGTTAAACTACCCGTGTATTGTGACAAACTCAGTAGTTAATCGCACGTGGCAATTGCTTTGCTTGCTCTACCCAGTCTTTAACTTGGTTTAAGCTGGCCATTTTAGATACAATTTTGTTCTTATTGTTTTCTTCTAAAATTGCCGCATGCAGATTTTCAGGGTTGCGCTGTGCGAGTTCTGGAACCGTATCAACACCTGCAGCTTCCAATAAGTCAGCGTTCTGTGTTGCAATGCCTTTAACTCTGGCCAAATCAGCACGATTTGCCCAGGTTAGAATGTCTTTTTCCTCCAAGCCGCTTGAGGATGCTAGGCCTTTGCGGCCTTTGTTCGTTGAACAAGCTTCAAGCAATGCTTCAACGGTTTTAATTCCCTGCGCTTCGATTAGATAGGAAATACGAATAGTTATTCCCTTGATTTCAGAGAGCTTAGCCATGGGGTACCTTTATATTTATTATTATTAGCAATGGTTGTGATGAATATTCTAACAATCAAAAATACGGAAAAAAAGAGTCAGTCGACCGAATGCAGTTTCTCCGACCAGCTGTAAAGGCTGAGCATGGCTTGGCTTGAATCATTAATTGACCAATGATTATTTATATTTGGGGCTTTATCTATTCATCAAGTAGTAGATGTGTCAAAATTCGCGAATTTTATTTTGCTCGGATAAACGGTATGACAATCGCGAAAAACTCTATTGCTACACTACACTATACGCTTAAAGATGACGCTCAAGAGGTTTTGGATGTTGCGGATGAAAATAATCCGTTCTTATATATGCATGGCGTTGGTGGAATGATTCCGGGTTTGGAAAAAGCACTAGAAGGCGCAGCAGCAGGTGATAACATTGTAGTATCAGTTCCACCGGCTGAAGCTTACGGTGAACGTAATGCAAGTTTGACCCAAGATGTTCCGCGTGAGATGTTCAGCGAAGTTGAAGATGATGAAATGGTAGTGGGCGCTCAGTTCCAGGCACAGACGGATGAAGGCGTTGAAATTATTACGGTAGCAGCCATTGAAGGCGATGTTATCAAGATTGATGGTAATCACCCAATGGCGGGTGAGACCTTGCATTTTGATGTAACTGTTCTTGATATCCGCGATGCAACTGAAGAAGAAATTAGCCACGGTCACCCACATGGCCCTGGTGGACACCAGCACTAAGCTGGCCAGCTCTTACGCAATACAAGGTAGTTAAGAAATCTCATGAAATTTGTTGATGAAGCACGCATCCAAGTAAAAGCTGGCGATGGCGGTAATGGTTGCGTGAGCTTTCGCCGTGAAAAATATATTGAATTCGGTGGGCCAGACGGTGGTGACGGTGGTGACGGTGGCTGTGTCTATCTGCAAGCGTCCAAAGACTTGAGTACTTTGGTAGATTTTCGACATTCTCGGCACTTTGAGGCTGAGCGTGGTAAAAATGGCTTTGGTCGCAATATGACGGGTCATCGTGGTGATGACAAGGTGCTAGAAGTGCCTGTTGGCACGGTCGTTTATGATGATGAGACGGATGAGTTAATCGGCGATATCACTGAAGATGGCGGCAAGCTGTTAGTTGCCCAAGGTGGTTATCACGGTTTGGGTAATTTGCGTTATCGCAGCTCAGTGAATCGTGCGCCTCGTCAATCGAAGCCTGGTTCTGAAGGTGAAATGCGCCAGTTGCGCCTTGAGATGAAAGTGTTGGCGGATGTTGGTTTATTGGGTTTACCTAATGCAGGTAAATCAACTTTAATCTCAAGTGTTTCTTCAGCAAGACCTAAAATTGCGGATTATCCTTTTACAACGCTTTATCCAAATTTGGGTGTAGTTAGAGTTCAGGATTACAAAAGTTTTGTGATTGCGGACATTCCTGGTCTAATCGAAGGTGCGGCAGAAGGTGCAGGCTTAGGTGTGCAGTTTCTTAGACATCTTGCACGGACTAGTTTGTTACTTCATTTAGTCGATGTTGCTCCTATTGATGAAAGTAATCCGGTTGAGTCATTTCGAGTAATCGAAAAAGAAGTACAGGCTTACAGTGAAGAGTTAGGCGAGCGTGAGCGTTGGTTGATCTTAAATAAAATCGACCTGTTATTAGAAGAAGAGCGTGAAGCACTTTGTCAAAAAATAGTTGATGAGCTGGATTGGCAGGGCAGGGTCTTCATTATATCGGCAGCGGCTAATATCGGTACCAAAGACTTGAGCTATCAAATCATGCAGTACCTCGATGAGCAAACGATGCAAAATGAGCCGAGTAGTCATACTACCTATTCGCCATGAGTCGCGCTAAGTACACTCAACAGAGCCAACGCTGGATTGTAAAGATAGGTAGTGCGCTGCTAACGCAGAATGGCAAAGGCCTTGATTATGCTGCAATTTCAGACTGGGCCTTTCAGATAGCTGAGTTACGCGAAGAAGGTGTTGAGGTGATACTCGTATCATCAGGCTCGATTGCCGAAGGTATGAGCCGGATGGGTTGGGTGAAACGCCCGACAGCACTGCCTAAGCTTCAGGCCGCAGCTGCGATTGGTCAAACTGGCTTAATTCAGGCCTATCAAACAGAGTTTCAAAAATACCAAATTCAAGCGGCGCAAATCCTTTTAACTCATGATGATGTGAGTCATCGTCTGCGTTATCTCAATGCACGTAATACACTGCGAACCCTGATTCGTTTGGGTACGGTGCCCATTATTAATGAGAATGATACGGTGGCTTTTGAGGAGATCCGTCTCAGTGATAATGATACCTTAGGCGCAGTGGTATCCAGCCTAGTTGAGGCTGATTTGTTAGTTATATTAACGGATCAGAAAGGGCTATTTGATAAAGACCCTAGAACGAATGACGACGCTGAATTTATAAGCGAAGGTTCAGCGATGAATCCAGATTATGTGAAATTTGCCGGTGCTGCGGGTTCTGCTATCAGTCGTGGTGGCATGGCAACCAAAGTTCAGGCGGCGAGGGTGGCGGCCAAATCAGGCTGTGCGACCGTGATTGTTTCCGGCCGGGAAGCGGACGTTTTAACACGTGTTCGAGCAGGTGAAACGATTGGTACCTTACTTGTGCCTGAAGAAACAAAACTGGCGGCTCGTAAACTGTGGATTGCGGGGCAGAGTCAAGCGCGTGGTGCCTTGCATTTAGATGCTGGTGCGGTTACCGCCTTGAAGGCCTTGGGTAAAAGCTTGCTGCCTGTGGGGGTTGAGCGCTGTACTGGGAAATTTAGCCGAGGTGACCGGGTTGACTGCATTGATCCCAATGGGCGTATCATTGCGAAAGGGCTTTGTAATTATTCTAATGATGATGTCTCAAAAATATGTAAATTGCCCAGTAGCTCAATCCCATCAGTGCTCGGACGTATGGACGAAAAAGAATTGATACACCGCGATAATCTGGTGCTTGAAGATTAATAAAATACAATAAATAGTAATGTTAGCAATAGGGGGCGGAACAATGGAATATAGTGACTTGCTGGCCGCGGTCGATTTGGGTTCTAACAGTTTTCATATGATTATCTGTAAGGCGAATGAGGATGGCAGCATTAAGGTAATCGACAAAGAAAAAGAAATGGTGCGTCTTCGGGGTGGATTAGACAGCCAAGGCCGACTAGATCCTGCCGTCGAAAAAAGAGCTTACGACTGTTTACAGCGATTTGGGGAT
>Ga0209828_1003562_pt1 | contig 11795 bp, 6 predicted proteins | sample MaitaG_FD_187429 | JGI IMG/M metagenome (GOLD analysis project Ga0209828, IMG submission 187429) | Marine algal microbial communities from Maine, USA - Maine_Asex2 metaG (SPAdes) (version 2) | ecosystem: Host-associated > Algae > Red algae > Unclassified | place: Maine, USA | collected 2015-01-05
TCTTTCTGCGCAGGGCTGTAGGAGGACAGATCGATCGGCGGTTTCATGTCATAGACAATAGGCCCTGCCGAGCATCTGTCCAGTCCGATGTGCACCCGTGGCCTGAGTAGTCACGAATTCCCAGACAATGCATGAACCGTCAACACCAACCCAGCAGTAGCGAGCGGCGTTGTGCATTACCCACAACTGCATGTTGGTGCTGTCGGTCGCATAGCGGATATTCATCGGATCCATCAGCAAGGTGCCGGCGTAATCCATTTTCGCCATTTGCGTCCTGACTCTGTCAAGGCGATAACGGCGCATCGCTGCGACGTCCGGCAGTTCGAGCCCGGCGCGTAGCCAAACGCCCGCGAGTTCGTTGCCGGGCCCGATATTCAGGTGGTGCAGGTCGGTCGCTGCACGTTGCACCTCGCGGGACGCGTCGGCGAGGCTCGACGCGATCTTCGGACGCTTTGGCGGATTCTGTGGTGGGATCGTCGTCATGCGAAGTTCTTACTCGAAGCAGGGACGTCAGTGCCAGGCATCGGCACACGAGGCTTTCTTGCGCGCAACGAAATCATCGAGCGCCTCGACAATGGCGGGATCGAGTGGCGGTGGCTCGTGTGCCTCGAGCAACGCCTTCCAGCGTTCGTTCGCCCGCACCGTCGCGTCCTTGGCACCACCCTCGGTCCAGCTCTCGAAACTCTCCGAGTCCGACAGTGCAGAATCGAAATAGGCGCTCTCGTAATTGGCCATCGTGTGTGCGCTGCCGAGAAAGTGACTGCCCGGTTCGACATCTTCATAAGCATGGACGCCGAGCGCATTATCGTCGGTCGAGACGCCAGCGAGCAGCACATGGAGTGCGGCGAGCCGATCGGCGTCAAGCACAAGTTTCTCGTAGCCCGTCACCAATCCCGCCTCGAGCCAGCCGGCCGCGTGCAGCACGAAGTTTGCGCCCGCCATGGCCGTGGCGTTCATGCTGTCGGCGCTCTCGTAGGCGGCCTGGGCGTCGCAGAGCTTGGAAGCGGTCAGCGATCCACCGCTCCGGAAGGGCAGGCCCAGGCGCCGGGCGAGCTGTCCGATAAGGTAGTTCGACAACGCCGCCTCGGGCATGCCGAAAGTCGGCGCGCCGGAACGGAGTGACATCGACGAGAGAAAGTTTCCAAGAACGACCGGCGCGCCAGGGCGCACGAGCTGCGAGAAAGCGACGCCGGACATCGCCTCGGCGAGTGCCTGTGCCACCGCAGCAGCGGTCGTGACGGGTCCCATCGCGCCGCCGAGCACGAACGGCACGATGACTATCCCTTGATTCGCACCACAGTAGGCACGGATGGCTTCGCTCGCGACCCGATCGAACACGAGCGGCGAATTCACGTTGACGTTGCCCATGATCGTGCAGTCGCTCTCCATGCGCTTGGCACCGAAAGCGATTCTTGCCATCTCGATCGAATCCTCGGCACGTTCCATGGCGGTGATCGAGCCAAGAAAGGGCTTGTCGGACAACGTCAAGTGCGCATGAACCATGTCGAGGTGGCGCTTGTTGACAGGCAGATCGCAGGGCTCGCAGGTCACCCCACCGGAGTGGTGCAGACTCGCCAGCGCGTGGGTCAGGCGCACAAGGCGCTGGAAGTCGTCGATCGTGCCGTAGCGACGACCTTTGTCCAGGCAACGCACGAACGGCGGGCCGTAAACCGGAGCGAACACGGCACTCGGCCCACCGATGTGCACACTGCGGTCGGGATTCCTCGCATGCTGAACGAATTCAGACGGCGCTTGTGCGCACAGCTCGCGCACTGTTCGCGCGTCCATTCGCACGCGCGTCCCCTCGACATCCGCTCCGGATTCACGCCAGATCGCGAGCGCCCGCGCGTCGTCGCGATACTCGATCCCAACCTCTTCGAGCAATCGATCAGACTGTGCCTCGATGCGTTCGACAGCTTCGTTGGAGGCAATATCGACGTACGGGATGGCACGATGCGCACGCATCACCTCTGAACTTTCGGGCGCGTTCTTTCGACGTGTCCGTCGGGCGCGGCCCTCACGGCGGCGCTCGGCTGCGGTCGGCGTCATCGTCACGCGCTGCGTCGACCCGGAAGAGAGGCCGCATCGGCAGAGACCACGACGCGATCGAGGTAACGCGCGAGGCATGCGGCGAGCCGAGTGGCCGGCCAGTTCGCCGGCTCGAACAGCGCGCGGATGCACAGACCGCGCACCTGCGCGATCAGAGCTTCCGCTTCCTCGCTGGTGTCGATCGCGTCCGGCAGGCGGCCGCTGGCCACCGCACGTTCGATCTCGCGCGTTACTCGTTTGAGCCACAATGCATGCACGCGCCGCTGCGCCCGTGCTGTGGCCACGTCACCGATCGCCCTGCCCCAGAAAGCGAGCCAGACCTGCATGAGCTCGCGACTCTCGGCTGATGCCGGCAGGCTCTCGAGCATGACCGTCTCCAGCGACGCACCGTCGGACACACGTGCGTCCATGCGCTCGATCTGACGTCGGTAGGACTCGCGCAATGCCGCATCGAGCAGCGCATCCTTGTTGGGAAAGTAGTGCGCGATCGCGCCGGTGGTCAACGCACAGCGCCGCGCCACGGCGGCCAGGGTGGTGCGCTCGAGCCCGACTTCCGCGACGGTCGCACAGGCGGCCGTCGCGATACTGCGGCGACGCTCTCGGTGGTCGACGATCTTTGGCACGGATACGCTCTGCAAGTGCGTGCATGCAACTTAACATCATCGCGATAATAAAATCTGTCGCGGTATGCGATGACTTTTCGGACTCAGGCTCATAAGTTTTCGGTTGTCCCACCACCGTGAACAACCCTGACTTCGACAAGTACTGAATATCAATACCGCAAGGTTCCTGTCGACGTACTTCGATCGTCAAGCTGTACGACGGCGAGCGACACGCCGACTCTGCTTCGTGACCCCGCTACCGGGGTTCATTCTTCATTCACGAACAGGAACCCTTCATGAAACTTCGCACTCTCCGGGCCGCGGTACGCCCCATCGTCGCCCTCGCAGGCCTCATGTTTGCCGGCATCAGTACGCCGTCGTTCGCCGCCGGACTGATGACCCCGCTCGGCAGCACAGATTCTCTGACACTCGAGGAGCAGCACGTCGAGGTGGTGGTCGAGAGCGGATTCACTGTCACCAGCGTCGAACAACGGTTCAGTAACCCTCACCCGAGAGATCTCGAGGCGCTCTATCGCTTCCCCGTACCGATCGATGCCGCAGTGGGCGAGTTCACTTACTGGATCGATGACACTCCCGTACACGCCGAGGTGTTGGAGAAAAAAGCGGCGCGTGATCTGCACGAATCAGAAAAAAATGCCGGCAGAGAGACTGCGCTCGTCGAGCAGGACAAGTTTCTTGCCTTCGACATGGCGGTCTCGCCCGTGCGAGCCAACGACGACGTGCGTGTGCGCCTCGTCTATCTTCAGGAGACCGCGATCGATCATGCCATCGGTCGCTATCTGTACCCACTTGAATTCGGCGGCACGGACGAACAGACCGATGCGTTCTGGTCGCGCAACGAAGGTGTCGACAGCGCCTTCTCGTTTCGCCTGCGAATTCGGTCGGGTTACCCGATCGACGCGGTGCGCGTTCCCAATGGCCGTGCCACGGTAACCGATCTCGGCAACGGCGAATGGTCGGTGGAGATCGATGCGACAAACGGAGCTGGCGCCACTGTAGGGCAAGGACTTGACGATCAGGCCTTGCGTGTTGCCAACGATGCTGATCGCACGATAATGCCTTGGGTGGCAGAGCAACTGCCGATGTCGGCGTCCTCGACGAGCGGCAACGCACACGGCCCGGCCTTCCTGCAAGCCGAGTCGATGATCGAGCGCAGCACGAAGGTTCAGAGCAGCGAGGTGTACCCGCTGCCGACGGCAATTGACGCCACCTCACCTGTCGCCTGGCAACTTGACCGCGATGTCGTCGTCTACTGGCGCCTTGCCGAAAATCTGCCGGGCGCCGTGGATCTGGTAAGTTATCGCGCACCTGGTGATCGGGAAGGCAGTTTCTTGCTGACGCTGACCCCAGGGGTCGATCTTGCACCGATCACCGAAGGACGTGACTGGCTGTTCGTGCTGGATACATCCGGCTCGATGGCGGGCAAGTTCAGTGCCCTTGCCGACGGTGTCAGTCGCACGATCGAGTCGCTGAACACGGGCGATCGCTTTCGCATCGTCATGTTCAGCGACAAGGCTCGCGCCCTGAGCCACGATTACATCGAGGTGAGTGACGCGTCGGTACAGAAGGCGCTGGCGGATGTCCGTGCGCTGGCGGCAGGCGGCAGCACGAATCTGTTCGATGGGCTGAAAGAGGCAGTCAGAAGCATCGACGACGATCGCACCAGCGCCATCGTGCTGGTGACGGATGGGGTCACCAATGTCGGGCCCACGAAGATGAGCCGCTTCCTGAAACTGCTCGAACCCTATGACGTACGTCTCTTCACGGCCGTGATGGGCAACCAGTCCAATCGACCGCTGCTCGACGGGTTGACCCGTCACTCCGACGGCTTCGCGATCGAGGTATCCAATGATGACGATCTCGCCGGGCTCATGGTACAGGCGGTCTCAAAGGTATCTCACGAGGCCATGCACGACGTGAGCATCGACATCGACGGTGTCGATGTGTTCGACGTACATCCTGCTGAATTCCGGCGCGTGTACAGGGGGCAGCAGCTCGTGCTCTCCGGACGCTATCGAGGGGCAGGTGATGCGGAACTCACGATAGCAGCTGACGTGTCTGGCGAGCGCCGTCAGTATCGGTCCGGCCTTGCATTTCCCGCGGAGGATACGACCTGGCCGGAACTCGAACGGCTGGCAGGCTTCGCTCACCTTCGCGCACTGCAGCAAGATGAGGACTTGATCGGCGAGACCGACGACTCGCGCCGCGCGATCACCGACATTGCCTTGCGACACGGTCTCGTCACGGAGCACACATCACTGGTGGTGGTTCGGGACGAGGTATTCGCAGCCAATGGCATCACCCGTAAAAACAGCGATCGGGTCGAGCACGAGCGAAACGCACGAGCCGGGCGAGCCGGATCCCCTGTTGCCGTTACCACTCAGGATGCCGCATCGCCCGCCTTTCCCTCGCCCCGCGCCACGACGTCGAACGGCGGTGGATCGATAGGCGGATGGATGCTGGGTCTGCTTGCGTTACTCGCGGCGATCCGTCTGGCCCTGTCGGTGATCGAGCGGAGCCATTCAGGGCGTAAGCCGCTGAAATGAGCCTGGCCCAGGAAGGTCCTTCGGGACCTTCCCGCTGGAGAAGACGGAACTCAGGGCTCGTGGTCCCTTGTTTCGCGTCATCCTTGTTTCGCGTCATCCTTGTTTCGCATCATCCTCGTTTCGCGTCATGACGACGAGTCCAGAGCGTCCCGATAGTCGTTCCACCCGTCATCGACTGACGACGGCGCGTCCAGCCACTCGCGAATCGGTTCGCCGGTGGCCGGATCGCGAGACGGAACGGGCAGCATCATGATGCGTTTGGCGGCTGCCCGGAATTCCTCCTCGGAGATGTAAGCTTCCTGAATATTGTCCCAGTCACGACCGTCAGGGTAGCCGCCACACATCATCACATCGTCGGAGTGTCCGACCATCTCGTGACTGACACCGGCGGGCATCAACAGGATGTCGCCCGACTCGAGCCTCACCGTTTCGCCGCCCTCGCCGAAGAGTGCAAGGTCCATCCAGCCAGCCACGCAGCCGAGGCATTCGTGCGTAGTCGAATGGAAATGTGCGTACTCGTAGACGCCGGCATAGAACCAGTTGTTGAGCCACCCGTTCTGGCGGAATCGGTTCCGCACGGCATCCTTTCCGCCACCGGGGACAGCGCCTCGACGAATGACCACCGGAAAGCGGCTGTTCGGCAAACGCTCCCTGGGGCCGGACCGGTATTTATCACTCATCATGGAGTCTTCTCTCTTTACGTGCCTTTCAATGCCAACTCAGTCCGCCCTGTGGCATCTGCGACTCGTTGAAGATCATTGTCAGATCGGCATAGGTTTGCTCGCCAGTTGCCACATTGAACAGAGTAATGTACCGCAAGTTCGTGCATGATCCAGAGCCCATATCGCCATTGAAAGACCAGCCGCGATCCGTCAGGCGATACCGCTACATTTCCAATGTCGAATACTGTGACCTCATCGTTGATGACTGTCGGTTCTCCTCCGATACGGGCAGTGACGAGCTTCGAGCCAACAAAGACCAAGGTATCGTCATCAATCCAGTTTGGCAAACCAAACCCCGGAAAACGTTCGACCTCCTGCGCGTCTTCATACACCACGGAAATGGGCGGAGATCCTGGTGAATAGAGCTGTGCAGCCAGTCGCTGTCCAATCGGCGATATTCTGCCCGCTGCAATCCAGGTAAAACAGCTGGGAACCGACTTTCGTGGCAGAGGAACGCCTGTGCGGACTACGCGAGCTTGAAGCAGAAGCAAGTTCACTTGAAACTGCGGGATTGAAAACACGATGGTCACAAGCGCGCCTCGATACCGCCGCTGACAATCCTGCCGTTCAGAGAACGTACAGGTCGCTTCCACGCCAACAAGGCAGACCTTCACGTCGCATTCGGTGACAGTCGTCGTGGCGGTGTACAACCGCGAACAGCCTCGACAGGCGAAAGGTCCGCACTATCGTCGGCTACTGGCGCTTCGCCGGGAAGGTCCTTCGATCTGAAAGCCACGTGATGTGCGTCACGAAATTCCGAAGCGACCACTTGGCACCCTCGCCCGGCATTTCAGCCCTATCTGTGCAGGCCGCTAGGAAGGCACCAGGAGGGCAGTACCGACAGGTACGCCGACGCGCCGGGCGGGGAAATTCGACAACGGCCATCCGACACGTGAAACGAGAAAAGCAGGGAGACGTTGAAGGTTCTGAGCGGTTTCCGTTCGCAGAGCGGCTCGAGCCACGCGTGTTGTATTCCGCCGATGCGATCGCTGCGTTGGCACCGTTGCTCGATACAGAAGATGCGCATGACGAGCTCTCGGTCGAGATACCGAGGTTGCTCGCGACGTCGTCGGCCACACTGGCGACAGGCGCGGATCCTGTCGACGCTGACCATGTCGTCTTCGTCGACGAAAGCGTCCCCGACGCAGACGCGGTGGCGCGTCGAATCGGCGCTACCGGAGCCACCGTCATCGTTATCGGTGCGAACGAGGATGGTCTGCGGCTCGTCTCTGAAACTCTCGCCGCCTCGAAAGATCTTGCCGCCGTGCATCTGTTTGCACACGGCGAGGCAGGCGCACTTCACCTCGGCACTGATACATTCGATGGCCGCACTGTAGCGGCAAATGCAAGCGATATCGCGCGTTGGGGCGATGCACTGCAACCTGGCGCCGATTTGCTGCTTTACGGGTGTGATGTGGCCGCCGACGACGACGGCCTGCATCTCGCTGGTGTCCTGGCTCGTTTGACCGGTGCGGACGTCGCGGCGAGCGACGACAAGACCGGTCATGCCAACAAGGGGGGAGACTGGTCCCTGGAAGTGATGCTCGGCGACATAGAGGCTGCCACCATTGACGCTGAACTTCTCGGTGCCGATTGGGAGGCCGTTCTCGGCACCATTTCCATCACCGAGAACGCCGATGGAATCAACGCACCGGCCAATCTGACGGTCGATGAGCTACGCGCATGGCAAGACGCGAGTGCCGCGAATCAGGCCACGCTCCGGGACGCGATTCTCGCCTCCAACCAGAACATCGACCTTGACACCATTACGCTCGGAACCGGGACTTTCCTGCTCGAGAGGGCCGGATTCGACGATGATGCACGCAACGGCGATCTCGATATTCACGGCACCCTCGAACTCATCGGTGCATCGAGGGCTGACACCACGATAGAAATGGGTACGCCTCTCGACCGGGTCATCGAAGTCCAGTCGGCAGTCGATGTGCTGATCCGATCGTTGACGGTGACCGGCGGGGACAACGAGATGGGTGGTGGCGGAATCCGTGTCGGTGAGTTCTCGGTACTGACCCTTGACGACGTCGCAGTGAACGGCAATCGGACAACCACCGAGGGCGGCGGCATACACGTCGACGCGAACGCCACTCTGGTCGTCGGCGACTCGTTGATCGAGGGAAATTTCGCGGCGACTGGTGCGGGCATCTACGTCGCGAGCGGATCAGTCGCCAGTGTCACGCGAACGGATATCGCGAGCAACATCGCCGCGGGCGCGGGAGGTGGCATTCGCGCCCTGTCCAACCTGGAATTGACCGATGTCGAGCTGCGCGACAACCGTGCCGGAAACAGCGGCGGCGCTGTACACATTGGCGGTGAGATCACCGCGACACGCGTGCTCCTCGAGAACAACTACGCCGGCGTCAGTGGCGGCGCAATTCACGCTGGTAACGATGTTTCCCTGACCGACGTTCAGTTCACCCTGAACACCGCCAACCTGGACGGCGGGGCGCTGTTCCTCGCCAACGCCGGCGGCTCGCTGGATCGCGTCACCTTCGAGCGCAGTCGCGCCGAAGACGATGGCGGTGCCTTGCACAAGACCGGTAGCAACTCGCTCGCTATCGCCAACGCGACATTCAGTGACAACTCGGCGAGAGGCGGCGGCGGTGGCATCCGCACCAACGGACCGATCGACATTGTCAATTCGACGTTTCACGGCAACAGCGACAGCTCAGAAGCGGGTGCCGTGTTCGCCCACGGCGGTACGACCGTCACTCTGAGAAACTCGGCCTTCGCGGACAATCTGTCGGGCGGGAGTCCCGGGTCGCTGATCGGCGCAGCTGGCGAGATCGTCTCACTCGGCTACAACGTCTTCTCGGACGCAGCCGGCATCACGCTGCTCGATACCGATCGCGAGACAACCGATCCCGGGCTCGAACCTCTGGCGCAAGGCACCGGCTTTGTCGCAACCCATCGCCCGGCGGCTGACAGTCCCTTGATCAGCGCCGGTGGCGAGACGCTGGTGACGATCGATGCTTCCGGCGAGGCACGCAGTTCGCGCTTGCCCGACATCGGCGCACATGAATATCTCGGCCGCACGGACGTCATCTACTACGTTGACGACGACAGCTCGATCTATCGGGTGGGGGCAGATCTCGACAATCCGCAAAGAATCATCGATGACGCGACCTTGCTCAGCGACGTCGCCGTCGATCTCGACAATGGTCGCCTGTACTGGCTCGAGGAAATGACCGGCGAGCAGCGCCTCGGCAGTGCCGCTCTCGACGGCAGCGATCGCGATGCGGTCAACGTCAGTGATCTGCTCGGCTTCACGGCGGTTTCCAGTTCGATTGCGATAGATACTGTCGGCGGTCACCTGCTCATCGCTACCAGTGTTCCCACCGCCGGCATTCACCGCTTTTCACTTGCAACGGTCTCGCCGGGTAACGGGACTGCCACTGTCAGCAGCGGCATCGGGAGACCCGGTGACATGGTGGTCAGCGGCAGCGGTACGACGGATGATCCGGTGCGGGTCTACTGGCTTGATGACGGATTTGGCACGATCGCACAATCCATCCGCTCGGCGCTTGTCACGGGAACCGACGCCGACATACAGGAACATCGCTCCTTCACGCTGGACGAAGGTTTCGTCTTCGAGCAGATCTCGCTGAATGCGAGCGGCTCGGAAGTACACTTCGCTGACAGTGGCAACGACGCCCTCCACTCTCTCGAGCTGAACAGTGACGCCCTGGTCTCACTCCCGGTCACGCCCGTCCGCCCGACAGCCGTTGCCCATGGCGGCATGAACAACGACCTTTACTGGTCGAGCGAAGAACTGCTGCCCGCACACAATCGACTCAACGGCGAGAGTGGCGCGCGCGAGCTGACCGAGTCGATGCCGTCGCCCATCCTGGCATCAGACGCGTTCACGACGGAAGACAGAAGCGCAGCTCCGGTCATCACGACGCCCTCGATACTTGCCGTGGGCGAGAGTGATCCGGTAACGCTCACCCAGGCCGCTCTGACGGCCGTCGACGACTACACCACGGACCGCGACTTGATCTGGCACGTGTCGGTCGCACCCGGCAAGGGTGTGGTCGAACTCGATGGCGTGGCCGTCGACGCTTTCACTCAGGAGGCGCTGCTGAACGATCGAGTGACCTACCGCTACACCGGGGGCAATGCCGGCACCGATGATATCGACGAGATGACACTTTTCGTCAACGACGGGACCCACGATTCGATACCCGTGGTACTCGACATCGAAAAGACCGGCGTCAACACGGCGCCCTATCTGCAAGCCGGAACCAGCTTGACGATAAACCCCCTCGAAGGTCTGTCGGCAACGCTCGATGTCGGTGTCATTTCCGCGACCGATGACGATGTACCCGCTGACGACCTGATCTACAACTTCGCGTCACCTGCACACGGCCATGTGCAGCGGGAAGGTGTCGCGACACCACTGACGACATTCACCCAGACCGACCTCGAAGCGGGTAATCTTCGCTACGTCCAGGACGGGGGAACCGCCACCAGTGATTCGCTGGTGTTCACGATCAGCGACGGCTGGGGCGGTCAGATAGAGGCGACGGTCGACGTGATCATCACATCGGTCAACGACGCCCCGACACTTGCCACAGCCGACGTCTCGATTCGTGATGGTGAATCGATCGCTCTGTCGACGGCACATCTGCAGGCGGAGGATGAAGAGAGCGCACCCGATGCGCTGACCTATTCGTTCACGCAACCGAACGGTAGCGCCTACCTTTCCGTCGGCCTCGACACCACCGCAACGAATTTCACGCAGCAGCAACTGATCGACGGCCTCGTGACCTATCACCACCCTTTCGAGGGCGATGCCGCACATCGACACTCGATCGACTTGACGCTGACCGATGAAGCGGGCGCTCAGACGACAGGGACGCTGCACATCGATGTCACGTCATACAACGCCGATCCTCCGACAGCCGTTGATGACTTCATTCGCGTCGACGAAGGTGGTATCGCAGAGGCATTGACGAGCGGTGCGACGACCGTTCTGACCAACGACAGCGACCCGCAAGGTCCGAATGACGTCCTGCAGGCCGCACTGGTAACCAATGTGCAGTTCGGCAACCTGACGCTTGCGCCCGACGGCAGCTTCCACTACGAGCATGACGGCAGCGAAGAGCACGTAGACAGTTTCCAGTACACGACGCTCGACAGTGCTGGCCAGTCATCGGGCGTGGCGACGGTCGCGATCGAGATACTTCCAGTCAATGATGCACCCCGCCTCGACGGTAGTGTTGCGGCACAGATAACGAACGAGGGTGAGACCTTCTCGTTGACCTTGCCTGCCGACCTCTGGTCGGACGATGACACGGGCGACACCTTGGCTTACGCGGCAACGCTTGATGATTCCTCGCCACTACCGGACTGGCTGGCCTTCGATGTGAGTGATCGTGTGTTCACCGGGACACCGGCAAGGGAAGACGTCGGGACGGTTGTCATCCAAGTGGTGGCGTCGGATGCGAGCGGTGCGGTTGCAGCACCGCTTGACATCGTGCTGGAAGTCTTCAACGTCAACTCTGCGCCCTACGCTGTTGCCCTCGACAACGCCAGCGTGACAGAGAATCAGGCCGGTGCGACGATCGGTCGGCTGACGGCAAGTGATGACGATATCGGGGACACCCTCGACTTCTCGGTCGACGATACGCGCTTCATGGTCGTCGGGGACGAACTGCGCCTCGCCGACGGGGTGTCGCTCGATGCGGAGAGCGAACCGCTCGTCAGCCTAAGCGTGACCGCCGCCGATGCGGATGGCGCGAGCAACAGCGCGGCCTTCGACATCACCGTGCAGGATGTCGCCGATGGGCCGGTGGCCCTTGACGACAACGCCGAGCTCGATGAAGGCGGCACGAGCA
>Ga0209828_1003566_pt1 | contig 11786 bp, 8 predicted proteins | sample MaitaG_FD_187429 | JGI IMG/M metagenome (GOLD analysis project Ga0209828, IMG submission 187429) | Marine algal microbial communities from Maine, USA - Maine_Asex2 metaG (SPAdes) (version 2) | ecosystem: Host-associated > Algae > Red algae > Unclassified | place: Maine, USA | collected 2015-01-05
AAGGCGTAGTTAGATTTGATCCAATTATTTATGAAGACTTTTTACCTGTAAGCGCAGCAGGCATTTTTCAATCAAACCTAGGCGATGACGCTGCTCAAACTTACGCTGAGTCTTCAAGCCAACAAGATTTCGAAATAGCGCTTGGCAAACCTCTTCGAGACCCATTTGAGCTATACGAAAAGATTCAGAATAACTCAGTTCTAGCGTTTACCGAGTGATTATTTTGTGTTGAAGGTTGTATCCTGATGTAATGGGTTTAAATATATGCGGGTACCTGCATGGCTGAAATAAGTGTAGAAGAGATTGATAGCTTTGCTAAAGAAATTGGGGTTGATTTGACTCCTAATGTTCTTGAGTGGTTTGGAATTAGCCCTAAACTGAGTGAGTTGCAAGTTATTGCTTTAGTCTCGTCTATATCCATTAATCCGGAGTCTGCATTTAGAAGCCTCACAGACAAAGGCGTTTATCTACGTTCTTTAAAAAGTGGCTTGTCTTATTTGCATGCTGGAGAGCTTTCTGATTTTCACCAAGTTATGAAACAAGAGGGTGTAATATTTCCTGAGCCTGAGCCTGAGCCTGAGCCTGAGCCTGAGCCTGAGCCTGAGCCTGAGCCTGAGGCCAAATCTGGATCTTTCTCGCCTAGAAAACCAGCTGCCTCCGATAGGCCAATTGAAACAGTAAGTCTAGCCAGGTCTCAGTACATAGATGAACTAAAAGGATATCAAGGTGGAGTTGCCGCTAAAGAATTTTCTAAACAGCAGTTAGTAGCATTCCGTGGCATCGTTAGTTTGAGAGAGAAAGATCTTTTTTTACCTAATTGGTCGAGTGAGGTATTGGGTATTAAAGAACTAGTCCTAATGCGTATGTATCGAAAAGTTTTGAGTATAGTAACGCAACAAGAAGTAGATCGTTCTTACAGGCCATCTACTTACGAAATTAGGGAAATTCAAAGAATAGCAAGGATCTCTCAAGGAGAAGGTTTAAAACAACCAAGGGGCCAATAACCTCAATTGTTGTTTTACCATGATCAATTTTCGTAAACGTGCTCATAGCACCTCTTCAAGTCAACAAGATTTCGAAAGCGCACAGAACTGGAATTTAATTATTTTTTTCGACGGCGTAACAGGGTAACGATTTCCCATAGGACAATTCCGACGAGTGCGCTTATAACCATTAACAAGATTTTTGGTACGTCAAAAGTCCAGGTTATAAAATTGATTTCTGCATTGGCTATGTTCTGCACAGCCAATATCGTGAAAGCGATTAACACAATTCCTGCTGGGACTAATTTAACTAAAGCAAGTTTGTTTGATTCTGGGGTTACAACTTCTTTTGCGACATCTTTGACTTCTGATACAGTTTCTTCCATTTGCTCAGTATAGATGCTGATCTGATAAGAGCTCTAAAACACTGTTTTGATCTTATAGTCCAAACTTGATTCGTTTGGACTATAGCCGATTAGATTAGTATGCTTTTAGCCAAAAAAACTCAAGAGAATAGCGGGTTTTTGGCTGATGAATCGTTTGATGAAACAGATCCGAGCGAATTTGATTCTTTAAAAGGTATTTTTCGCCTTAAATTGGCGTTAATTATTGGGTTATTTTATCATGGGGGGCTCCTGTTTTTTGGCTCCTATAAAGGTACTTACGACGCTTACGTACACATATTTTTGGCTGATCATTATTCGCGTGATTGGTTTAGTACTTGGGATCAACGTTGGTACACCGGGTTCACCACTGTCTCGTATCCACCCGGCACTCATATGGCAGTTGCCTTTATGTCAAAAATTACTGGTGATTTAGAACTGTCTTTTGCAATAGTCCAGCTTGCTGTACTGCTGCTTCTGATCGTTGGCGTTTATAGGTTTTCGAAAATTTGGGTTCATGGCCAAGCTGCAGGCAATGCTGCTTTGTTGTTAGTAGCTTCCTCAGCGATCGCTGAAACAATCCATGTGTTTGGTCAGCTTCCAACTATTTGGGCTCTCGCATTTTTGTTAAACTCGCTTCCGTATCTACATCGGTGGGCATTTCGTGGCAGGTTCATCGATCTAATAACGGGTATAGCCTTGTTGGCTGCGTGTACTGCGGGTCATCATGTAACTACTTTGTTTGGTTCTATATTCTTTTTGGGGCCTATTGTTGCATATGGATTGTTGAAGCAAACTCGTGTTCGTTTAGATGGGCAAGACTCTGAAGGTTCAGATCCTAAAATAAGTGTTCGTCTGATGATCCCTTTGATTGCTCGGCGTTTAAGGCGGGCGCTGCCAGCAATCATCCGTGTTGGTATTCTTGGGTTTGCTGTTCTTGGCGCTTTAGTTCTTGTAGTTTTGCCATACTGGTGGTGGTCGGCAACAGATCCAATTACACAAATTTCTATTCCGCATGGCAGCCGACAAAATTTTTTAACTGATCTGAACATTGGGTTAGTATTTTTTGCGATTCCTTGGGGTGTTATGATCCTGGTTTTGCCGTACGCTTTGCTGCGGTCAACGTTAGATCGTAAGTGGCCATTAGCTGCTTCAATTCTTTTGCTTTTTGTTTTAGGAACCGGTGGTACAACCCCTATTCCTAAAATGTTGTTAGGTCCAGCGTTTGATGTTTTGACTCTAGATAGGTTTACTTTTTGGGCTACGATACAAATTCTTCCACTTGCTGGCGTGTTTTTTCATAGTTTGGAAAATGGTTCTTTAAAAAATTGGTTAACTCAAACCGGTGGTGTTAAGTTAGCAAGTCTAACAAAATATGGCTTTGTGTTGGCAATCGTTTTTGTGTCTGTTTTCTCAGCCAACCTTGGCCAGTTCAGAAAATTTCAGCCTGATCGAATTGACACGGATCCGATTGTTGCTTTTATTGAAAAAGATCAGCATGACCGGTGGCGGTATTTAACTTTGGGGTTTGGCGATCAGGTTGCTTGGTTGTCAGCACAAACAACAGCAACTCAGGTTGATGGTAATTATCATTCAGTCCGTCGCTTGCCCGAGTTAACATCAACTTCTGTTGAGCGTTTAGAAGGCGCTAAGTATCGTGGCATTTCTGGCTTAGGGTCGCTTCAGCAGTTTTTAGAAGTTCCTGAGAAATACAATTTGAAATACGTTTTTTCTAATGACAAATTCTATGACCCTGTTTTACATTTTTCTGGGTGGAACAATTTAGGTCCATTAGAAAATGGTATAAACGTTTGGGAGCGAGCAGATATTAACCCTCTCCCAGCTGAATTGCCTGTTAAAGAAGTCCCAAAGTGGCAAAGAATAATGTGGGGCGTGGTGCCGCCATTTGCAGTATTGGCTGGGCTCAGTTTATTTGTTCTTAGTTTGTTTCGAAGATCTATATTGTCCCAAAGACCTGGACACAATCTGCTAATTGGGCCTTTTAAAATTATTGATAATTTATTGGCTAAGTTGTCCGGCAAACTTCCAGACAATAATAGTGAAGATAAAAAAACTCGTTCGGCTAAGAACTATTTACAAATTATTAGATCAAGAGTTTCTAGGAAAGTTTCTAAACCTAAACGTTTTCTGAGGTTGCTAGTATTGGCAGGTTTTGTTGCGATTCCAGTTGTGTTTGTGGGTATATCATCTACAGAAGAAGTTACAGCAACCCAAGTTGTTGAAACCTATTATGAAGATTTAGATTTTAGACGATGGCAAGAAGCTTATGATGCAATCGATAATGAAACTAAGCCAGATTATGAGCTTTGGAGGACCCAACAATCTGTTGATGGAGGCATACTTGCTTCTTTTTCAAAATTGGATAGTTACAACATCGAAGTTATTGAGACAATAAATCAAAACGAAAAAATTGTGGTAGCAGAGCTAAGATATTTAACATCTTTAAATTGGTACGACGTCACAAAAACTCATCATTTGATAAAGCGTAACGGGGCATGGCAGATTAAGCCTGAAGTTTCAAATCTGGTAATCCCTCCAGATCAGTTAATTAATAGGGCTGATGTTGAATATCTAATCCAAGGTCGAAGAAGAGTAACTTCGGGAACTACAGAGTTAACAGATGTTCAAGACAGACCTGAGCTGTTTATCAACTCTGCAAAAATAGTAGAACTAGACGGCCAACCAGTTGTAGTTGGCGAGATTACAAACTTAGATGTAGACCCTGCTGGGTTAACGATTACCGCTGTATTAAAAAATGAGTCTGGCGAAATTATAGGTCGGTACAACGCAACTGAAGAAGTGATGCATGCTTTAGTTCCTAGAGAGTCCACTCCGTTTATGATTAAGTTTGAAAGAGTTGCCGCCGGCACAAATTTAGATTTTGACCCGCTAGATTTTGAGCCGTTAAAGTTTGATGATGAAATTGTTGCTGTTGAGATTTATGCAAAAGCTGTTGTTGAGTCCCAAGGACTGTATAGAGGTTTAGCCGTTAACGATCTAAGAACTCAATCTAATAAAGATAATGGTTTTAGCCTTACTGGTGAAATTCGAAATGATGGTGTTCTAGAAGCTGTTATTCCTCGTGTTCTTATCAGCTATTTAGATTCAAATCAGAATGTGCTTTGGGTTCAAAATGAGTACTTAGAGAAATCAATTAGGTCACAACGTACGTCTGAATTTAGTATCAGTTTGGATGGTGTTCTTGCGAGTGCAATTTCCGATGTTGATGTAATCAAATACCATAATGGGATAGCTCCTACAGAAGATGAGTTAGAGAAAAAACCAATTTTAATTGAAGCTCCTGCTGGTGAACCATATTCATTTATCAGAGTTGATTTAAGTGCTTTTATGGGGGATCAATGATTATCCCAAGCTTGTTAAAAAAAGTATTATCTAAAAGAGTATTCATCATCTTAGCTGCAGTGCTTTGTTTATTCATATTTAAATCCATTAGTTCAAATGATCAGGCTATTACTCAATTTGTGGTCCTAGAGCAGTTGCAAGTTGATTTGCCTGAAACAGTTGAAGCTGGGAAACCATTTAGCTTAACTGTGTTTGATATTCAGCCAGATAAGAAAATTCACATTAGTGTTGAGTCCAACTATGGCAAAAGAAAATTTGTTGGTTCGTCTACAGATGGCACGTTTAAAACAACTATCCCTGGTTTAGATATTCCAGGTACCGGACAAACTCTTGTGCAGGTAGTTCAGGGTAACTCTTATAGTTCTTCACAGTTGCAAATGCTTCCAGCAGCTACGGCTGATCCTGTTGACGTTTATCTGGGGCCAAGAACTGTTATTGCTGATGCAGATCATTTTGTTATGCAGGTTGCTGTTCCGACAGATATTTTTGGCAATCCTATAGCTGAAGGAACAAATGTAGATTTTTCTGTAACTCGGCCTGAATTAGATGTTGAAGAATTCCAGGCGCCAACACAAAACTTGTTGGCTTGGATTGAAATTTTTTCTAAAACAAAATCGGGCAGAACAAGGGTGGCTACCGTAGTTGAAGATAAACATGGCGCTGAAAGGGACTTTTTAGAAGTGGCCGGCGTGCCAGAAAAATTTACGATCAGTTTATTAGATCCGCTTGTGCCAGCTGATGGCCGGGCATTGTTAAGGGTCTCCACAGGAGTGTTAGTAGACGTATTTGGTAATCAGATGCCAGATGGGATATCGGTAACGCTTGATGCTTCTGGCGCAACAGGGGTCCGTAGATTAAACGGGAAAACAATTGACGGTGTAGCTTTGTTTAATTTAGAAGCACCTAGTGTGCCTGGTGAAGTAACTCTTATTGCCTCAGCTTCAGGCGTTAATAGTCAAGCGTTAATAATTGAGTTTGAACCTTCTGTCGAAAGTTTTGATTACAAGATCATTGATTCTGAAAAGACAAATCAACTTATTATTGGACCTGTAGTTTCAGTAAATGGTTCGTATATCCCTGATGGAACATTAGTAGAAATTGTTTTAGATGACGGAACTAAATTGGATCAACAGGCTTTATTAGGCAAAGCTGTTTTTGAATTTGATAAGGGCGTCAACCTCCAAGGTGCAGAAATAGTTGTGCTTGGAAAAGAAGTTGAGGTTGATGGTTCATGAGTAAGAAACAGGCTTTTAAACTAATCATTTTATTACTTCTAGCTGGAGTGGTGATTGCATGTGCTGGCTTAGCCGTCCGCTGGTCTAATTCAGTTACCCAATCAGAAGATACTTTAGAAGTTTTTACAAACGCAGCTGAACTTCCACCGGAGTTGGTTGATGCCGTTGATTGGTTACCTGACGATTCTACAATTCGACGCAAGGTAGAACCTCTCACTCGTCAAGACGTTACTGCAACTTGGATTCGGGCTTGGGAACAATTTGGCATTATCAGCGAAACAAATGATGTGTCTGGATTGGAAACATATTTTTTAGGTTCCGCTTTGGAAGCAATTTTAGAATCTGTGAATTCTTCAAAAGGTGAGCCTGTTCACCAACTTAGCCATCAGCTTAAAGTTAACTTTTATTCACAAGACGGACAGATCATTGGATTAAGAGCCAACGAGGTTAAACTCTTGCGTTCCTTAACTGTTGGTGATTCAACGAGTTGGGTTATTGCTAAGGAAGCTTATGATGCTGTACTAATTTTAGAGGATGGCAACTGGCGTATTCAGCATTGGGTTAGAACAGAAGCTAAAAATACTTTGTGGACTGATCCTGCTCCTAAAGCTGCAAATATTGAACGTTTACCCGTTTCAGGTATAAATTATTACCCTAAAGAATTTCCCTTTGAGAATTATTGGGAAAACTTTGATGAAGAAGTAGCTGCAAGTGATTTGGATAAAGTTGTTGAACTTGGTTTAGATTCTGTCAGAATATTTTTGCCGTTTGATCAGTTTGGGGGCCGTTGGGTTAGTTCTGATACGTTGGAACCGGTTATCCAGTTCATGGATTCAGCAGCTGAGCGTGACCTTGGTGTTGTAGTTACTTTGTTCGATGGTAGAACCGATCACCGGACTGCTATGTGGGATGCAGATTTTGACTATATCAACGGTGTGGTTAACCAGCTGAGGGATCATCCAAGTTTGGTGTTGTGGGATTTGAAGAACGAACCCGATTTGGATATTGGTAAAAATGGGGTAGACGAGCAGCTGCTTTATGCTTGGCTTGGCCAAGTTGCTCGTGAGGTTAGAGAAATTGATCCTGTAACTCCAACTACGGTTGGTTGGTCTAGCGCTGCTGCTGCGTTAAAAGCGCCGCACTATGGTGATGTTCTTACCTTTCACCATTATCTGCCTGCTGATCAACTTTATAGTTTGGTTCCTTTGTTGGAAGACCATGCTGCTGGGGGACCAGTGATTTTAACAGAGTATGGTTTGCCTACTTATAATTCGGGTTTCCCTGGTGGCCATACCGAAAAAGAACAGGCAGTGTATGTGGCTGATACTTTGAAAGTTGTTAGAGACACTTCGCTTCAAGGTTCAATGATTTGGACGTTATGGGATTTTGATTCTGCCCCTCAAAACTTTTCTAAGAACCCTGTTAAATCTGGCGAGCAAAAAAAGCTTGGTGTGTTACGTAGCGATGGGACAGAAAAGCTGAGCGCAACGCTGCTTGCCCCAGGTGCAGATTTAGATTCTGTACAGGCTGGTTTATTGCATCGCTTAACAGCAAAAACATTTTGGCGACTTATCTGGCTTGGACTCTTGATGTCTGCGGTCGGATACTATATATATGTGAAGTGGCGCAAGTCATCAATTAGCTAACAGGTTTCATCTAGTTTAGATTGAGCTGTCTACTGGTATCTGGATTTTTTCTAAAGCTTCTTTTAGTGCTTGAATACTTATTGGCTTTGATACGTAATCGTTCATGCCTGCATCTATGCATTTCTGTTTATCTTCAGCTAAAGCATTGGCTGTTAATGCAATTATATAAATATTTTTTTGAGCATTTTGTAGATTCCTGATTGTTTTTGTTGCCTCATATCCGTCTAACACTGGCATCATACAATCCATTAGTATGGCATCATAATTATTGAGCTGGACTTCTTCGACAGCTTGTAATCCATTTTCAACTATTTTTGCTTTGTGGCCTAAGTTCTTTAGCAATGCGTTTATTACCAATTGGTTGGTTGTGCTATCTTCAGCGACCAAAAAATTTAACTGGATTTGATTAGTCGAATTTTTTTCAATATCCGAGTGGCATTCAATTTTGTTTTTATCTTGATTAATGCATTTTCCAACTGCGTTGAATAAAGCTGTTTTTTGAACGGGTTTTAGTATGGCTACGTCTACAAGGTTTGCAAGTGCTTTGTAGTCTTGAGAAGTTTGTGGGATTGAACTTAGAGCTATTATTTTTAGGTCAGATATTCTTCTATCGGCTCGAATTTTTTGAACTAGTTCGACCCCATCTACTCGTTGCATTTTTGCATCGGTAATAACTAAATCAAAGTTTGGGTAATTTTTGTTTGAATATTCTAGTATCTCTAGTGCTGTATCTCCATCGTCTGCTTCGAAAATTTCGCATTGTATTCTTTCTAAATATTGTCGAACAATCATTCGGTTAGTTGCGTTGTCATCCACAATTAATATTTTCAGGCCTTCAGGAATTTTTAAATTTAATGCTTCTACAGTTTTTCTTCCGTAAATTTTTGTGATTGGGACTGAAAACTTAAAGTTTGTTCCTACGCCAACTTCGCTTGTTACAGAAATATTTCCATTCATAAGTTCGACTAATTCTTTTGATATTGCTAGTCCAAGCCCTGTGCCTCCGAATTTCCTTGTTGTTGAGGCATCAACTTGTGAGAACGGTTCGAAGAGCTTTTTTTGTGATGACTTTTCGATACCAATGCCAGTATCGACTACTTCGAAACATATGTTTTCTCTTACTGAGTCGTTTGAAAATCGGTTGAGTGGTTTTGAAGAGATTTTTATTTGTACTTCTCCATTTTTAGTGAATTTAACAGCGTTGCCTACAAGATTTAGTAGAACCTGTCTTATGCGCCCTAAGTCGCCAACGCACATTTCTGGTACTTGGCTTGAAGCGTATGTTGAGAGTACGGTTTTTGTTTTTAGTGCTTTTACTGAAAGGCTTCTTGCAACTTCTTCTGTTAGCTGGATTGGATTAAATTCGACTTGTTCAATTTCAACTTGGCCTGCTTCAAGTTTGGAAAAGTCTAGTATGTCGTTTAGTACGCTAAGTAAAGAATCGCCTGATGTTCTTGCTATCTCTGCGTAGTCTTTTTGTTGACTGTTCAGTTCGCTAGTCAGTAGGAGCTCTAGCATGCCTATGACACCATTTAAGGGTGTACGTATTTCATGGCTCATTGTTGCCAGGAATGTGCTTTTGGTTTCAACTGCAGCGTTTGCTTTATTTAACGCTTCGGCAAGATCTTTGAGATGTTGCTTGTGTTCTGTTAAGTCTTGTAAGGTTAAAACTACTCCATCTACCTGTGATTCTGTAGTTATTAATGGATTAAGTGATACAGAGATGTCAGTTGTTGTGTCGTCAACGTTTTTGAGCTGCGCAGCATAGTCGGTTAAGCTTTCTCCATTGAAAGCTCTATGGGTCAGCTCTCTGGAGTTAAGGGTTCTGCCATGGTTGTCTTGCGCTGTTATCCGGCTGAGTAATTGTCTGCCGTTTTTAATTTTTGTGTTTAGTAGTTGTTCTGCTGCGTGATTAATAAACAATATTTTTCCAGATTTGTTTACTGCACAAACTCCGTAGTCAATTGAATCTATTACTGCTTCGAGCTTTGATTGTTCGCTTTGTAACAATTTTCTACTTGTATCTTGGAGGTCGTTATAAAGGTCGCGCATCTCAGCTGATGAGACATCCATTGATCGTTCTAAAGTGTATCGTGTTTCGTCAGCCTGATGTAAAAGTTTATTGATGGCTTTGATAAAGCCGTCTAGGTCTGGTTTTGAGGCGTCGTTTTTTGAATTGAGTTTATGTTTTTTTATTTGTCTTTGTAAAGCTCTGTGGATATTTTCTTCAGACATATCTACTGGTTAACTTTCAGTTATTGTAGTTAACGTCATAGTTTGATTGTGTAAACCACAAGGAGCAAATCCCGTTGGAGCTAGTTCTCCATATGAGTAGAACCCAATTTGTGTATTTTTTTGGCCGAGCACATCTTTTGTTGCTTCTATTTCTTCTTCACAGTTTTCTCCCATTACAAGCCTTCTGCCTACACAACTGATAGCCAAAGTTAGGCTTTGGTTTTCAATGCTTGTATTTGTCTGTTGGGCGGCTGTTTCTGCGCCTTCTATTAAGCTTTCTTCACTTGATCTCATAAGTCTGGCGGTTGAACCTTCAGGGATGTCTCCGGCGAATGTCATTGATTGGTCTTTTTCATCTACTGACAAAATTGTTCTGACAAAGGGGTCAGTGCTTGTTATTTGCAATGGAAAGAGTAGCGCTGTTGCTGGTAAACCATTTGCTCTTTCTCCTAAATATTCTTTGTACAGCTCAAGGGCAGGCCGTGAATCAAGTTCAAAAAGTACGTTATCTTTTGATTTTGTTACTGCTCGTTCTGGCCCGAATGGCTGCCATCCACCTTCAGAACCGCAGCTGAGTTTGACGTTGTCTCCGTAAAATCCGACTGCGCAGACGTATCCGGTTCGAGGTTTTGCATCTACTAGCACCCAGGTTTTGTTGAAATCTTTCCCATCGGCGGCTAAACCTCCGCTGACAACGACACTTTTATCTACATTGGAATTTATACCGTTTGATAGTTCTGTGCCATTTATCGATAGCCCATCTGAAAGTACTGAGATGCCTTTCAGTGTTTCTGAGTTTAATTTTTTTGCTAATTTGGTTCCAACCTCTGCTGCATTTTGGCTATCAGCTACTGCTTCTGCAACAACTTTGAATTCGGCTGTATCGAATGTCGTTAATGCTACTACGACTGACTTGTCTGAAATCTGTGAGTTTAGTATTTCACCTGATGTCGAACATCCCATAATTGCTATACCCGGGTATTTGCTAGTCAAGTCATCAAAAGGTTTACTATTTTCGATAAATTCTGGTGCTCCAAATGCGAAAGCTAGGATATCTTTATTCGGTAAATCTGGTAAAGGATTTTCCCAGTTCCCATTTTCAAATTTTGCTTCAAATATTTTCATATATGTCCGATTTTTAGGGTTACCCTTAGTATCGGTAGTTATACGAATATATTAATTGTTGAAAATTTTGTGAAGTTATTAATTTGATATTTCGAGTTCCAAGAATGTTTCTAAGGTCTCTGTAAGCTCTCTAGCAGATATAGGTTTTGTGAGATATGCATCTATGCTGCCTGGCTTTATCTCTAATTCGCTTTGTTCAGCAAAGCCTGTTAATAAAACAAATTTACCGGTGAAGTTTTCGCCCAGTGATTCACGGAGTTCAAGGCCTTTCATCTCTGGCATTTCTTGATCTGACAAGATAATGTCGATCTCGTTTTCTTTGCATATCTTAAATGCCTCTAGCCCGTTTGATGCTTCCAGCATATGGCAGTCCATTGCAGAAACAACGTGGCGTGCTAATGCTCTTGATACTAAATCATCGTCTACTATTAATACGGTCTTCATTCTGAAGCCTCGCTTTGTGAAAATTTTAGGGTCCAAACATTTTTGTTTTCGGTTCTTTCGACCGAGAATTCGTCAGTGACTTTGTTAATTATAATTAGACCGTAACCATGCACGGTTGGTTCTTCTGGTACTTCCGTTTTATTTTCTGGAATAATAAATTCATCACAATTATCACAAACAGTTACGATTAAATGATGATCAGCGACTGTGCAATCTAATTTGATTTTTCGGCCGGGTTCATTGTTATAGCCGTGAACGATAATGTTATTGCACAATTCAGCTAATGCTAATTCAAATTTTGAGATATCTTTGGAACTGAATTGATCGCCGGTATCTATTTGTGTTAGCCAG
>Ga0209828_1003567_pt1 | contig 11786 bp, 7 predicted proteins | sample MaitaG_FD_187429 | JGI IMG/M metagenome (GOLD analysis project Ga0209828, IMG submission 187429) | Marine algal microbial communities from Maine, USA - Maine_Asex2 metaG (SPAdes) (version 2) | ecosystem: Host-associated > Algae > Red algae > Unclassified | place: Maine, USA | collected 2015-01-05
GATCAAACTCGTTTCGGTGCTCATCGTCGTCATGGTTGCTGCGACCGCGTGTGGTTCCGGCAGCGTCGAGGAAACCGGTTCGCCGCCTGCAACGCCACCGCTTGAACCAACAGCACTTTCTGAACCAACAGCACTTTCTGAACCGACAGTGCTTCCTGAACCGAGTCCAACCGCTGCGCCCACTTCCACGCCACTCCCTGAACCCGCGCCGCCTGAACCCGCGCCGGGCTATGACGCGCCAGGTGGGCTAGTCGTTCCTGAACCGCTCGAACCCGGTGCTCCCGGCGCGGTGATTGCGACCGAACCTCTCGGCGATGTTGTAAATGCGACTGGCCAGCGATTCCTCTACCACTCGACGTCGGCCGAGGGTGACGACATCGCAGTGTCAGGCTTCATCATGTATCCGAGCCGTGACGCGCCCGAACAAGGTTGGCCGCTCATCGCGTGGGCCCACGGAACGACCGGCCTCGGTGACTCATGCGCGCCGAGTCACACTGCCGAAGCCGACATTTTGGCTACAACGCTTTCGGCGTTCGGCTATGCCGTCGTGGCAACTGACTACGAGGGTCTCGGCACACCCGGCACTCATCCGTATGTCGTTGGTTTGAGCGAAGGTCACAGCGTGCTCGACAGCGTTCGGGCCGTGCAGCAGCTTGACCTGCCGATCACCAAGGAATGGGTTGCGTTCGGTCATAGCCAAGGTGGTCATGCTGCGATGTTCACCGCGCAGCTCCAGCCGACGTATGCGCCAGAGCTCGAACTCATTGGCACCGTTGCGGGCGCGCCTCCGTCGCAGATGGGTGACCTCAACGACGGACTCATCGGCGGCGACTTTCAGGGGTACGTGATTATGACGGCTGCGGGGTTGGCGGCCGCGTACAAAGATCTCTCGCTTGAACAAGTGCTTTCGCCGACAGCGCTCGATCTGATCGACGTCGTCGAGTCGGGCTGCACAAATGACATCTTCGAGGTCTACAACCCGCTTCCGTACGATGATCTGACGACCGTTGAGAACCCGCTCACGGTGCCCGGGTGGGAAGCCGCCATGTTGGCTCAAGACACCAATCAGCAGCCGACCTTGCAGCCGTTGCTGATCATTCACGGCGGCGAGGACGAGCAGATCCCGGTCGAGACTTCGGCGCAACTGTTCGAACAGCTCTGTGCATTCGATGACCAGGGCCCGACTGTGCGCAACGTGTACCCCGGGCAAACCCATGCGGGAGTGCTGACCACTTTCGCAGCAGTGCCCGACCTACTCAAGTGGACCGAGGACCGCTTTGCTGGCGTGCCGGCGCCCGACGACTGTCCGTAGCTCCACCCGTTAGCCGCCATGGGGGCCCGGTCAACGCGCTTGACATAGCGCTTCGGCGCTGCGAACATGCGTTCGATGACTGGGCGCACCATCTTGCACGCTGACCTCGATGCGTTCTACGCATCGGTTGAGCAACGTGACAACCCGGCGCTTCGCAATCGGCCAATGATGGTCGGCGGTGGCGTGGTGCTGGCGGCCAGCTACGAAGCTCGTCGCTGCGGCGTGCGCACTGCGATGTCGACAGGTCAAGCTCGGCGACTGTGTCCAAACATCGTCGAGGTGCCACCTCGCATGCAGGCCTACTCGACCGCGAGCCGTGAGGTCTTTGACATCTTCCGAGACACGACCCCCGAAGTCGAGGGGCTCTCGATCGACGAGGCGTTTCTTGATGTGACTGGGTTGCACCGGCTCGTGGGCCCGGGTGAGATCGTTGGTCGTCGATTGCGGGCGAGGGTGCTCGACGAGGTCGGGCTGGTGATCAGCGTGGGTTGTGCGTCAACCAAGTTTTTGGCCAAGGTTGCGAGTGCTGTCAGCAAACCCGATGGGTTGCTGGTCGTCGATCCAGGCACCGAGCTCGCCTTCTTGCACCCGCTGCCCGTCGAGCGTCTTTGGGGTGTCGGCCCAGTGACTGCTGAGCGGTTGCGACAACGAGGGCTCGTCACCGTTGGCGACGTCGCGTCGCTTGAACCCGATGTGCTCAAAGGGCTCGTCGGTCGCGGGGCTGGGCATCACTTGCACGCAATCGCAAGTAATCGTGACCCTCGCCACGTCGACACGGGTCGACGACGACGCTCGATTGGCTCGCAACGATCGTTTCGCGCAGGCACCGTCGACCGAGTCGAAGCCGACGCCGTAGTGCTCGAGATCGTCGACCGCGTAACCGAAAGGCTGCGAGCAGCTGATCGCGTCGCACGCACGGTTGTGCTGCGGCTGCGCTTCGCAGACTTCGAGTCGGCGACCCGGTCATTGACCGTCGACCAGGCGACCGCTAGCACCGACCTTTTCTGGCACGCCGCCCGGCGGCTGGTCGACGAGAACTGGGCGATCTGCGAAGAACGAGGTCTCACCCGGCTCGGCCTCTCGTTGACCAATTTGGGTGACGCGTCAGCGGTGCAGTTGGCGTTGCGACTCGACCGCGCACCGGTTGAGATCGATTCGGCGATTGATGAGATCCGCGATCGATTCGGGCGCGACTCGATTGACCGAGCGCGCCTGGTCGGCCGAGAACGTCGAGAGGTCCCGCTCTTACCCGACTAACTATCGCACGGTTATCTGTTGCCCACCAACAGGTGAGTGTGACCTAAATGGTTCATTCTCGCGACTGTTCCGAACGCGGTTCGTCTGATTGATATGGACCAGCTCTCGTGGAATCCTCAGGTCGCAGACGGCCAAGCATCCGATCGGCGCCGATTGGCGCTGTGTGAGGCAGTACTGGGCCAAATCGCGACTGGTGTGGCAGTGCTCGAACCATCGAGCGATGCCGATCGCTCCCTAGAACTGGTGATGCTCAACGAGGTCGCTGCCTTGTACTTCGGCTGGATTGGACCGGTAGCGGCGGGGCGCCCCGGCGATGCGATGCTGATTGATGCGTTCCGGGGCCTGCGCGAATCAGGGGTGCTCGCGTTGATTGAACTCGTGTCCTTGACCGGTCGCGCCCACCACCAAGAATCGGTCGTGGTGCCAGGGGCTGCGGCTGTTGGCCACGTCGTTGACCTTTGCATTACGCCCATCGACGCATCGGGGGCCGTAAGTCTCACCTTCGTCGATGTCACCCATCGAGTTCGCCAGGCTCGGTAGGGCTTGCTGTGGGGCCCCACGACCAAGATGCGGTGCGATGTGCCTAGGCCATTCAACCCCTCAAGGCATGTGGCTACTCATCTGACGTCGGTCTTGGCCGATGGGACCTCGATGAAGGGGTTGGCCCGGCAACGGCGCATCAGGGCAGCGTGGATGGCGGCCGTGAGCGCAGCGCTACTCATTGCCCCTTTGGTGGTGCCAGCTCTCGCTGGTGTCGCCATGTTGTTGCTGGTCGCGATCCGATTCGCAGTCGGCATGCAGGAGTCTCGAAAGGTCGCCTGGCTGCTATGCGGCCCAACCTTCGTTGTTTTGGCGATCATCTACTCGACAGGTCACGGCACCGAAGGGGTGTTCTTTAGTGCTGTGGCGCTCGTCATTATGGCTGGAGCCCATCTGCTTATCGAACCGTTTCGCGATGCACAACGCCGCGCCGACGAGGCGAATGAGGCGCTCGCGGAGCAGGCCTTAACCGACGAACTGACCGGTCTCGCAAATCGGTCGCATTATCTGCGCGAGTTGGGCCGACGACTCGCGGTCGGCGACCCGTTGAGCGTCATGGTGATGGACCTCAACCGGTTTAAGACGATCAACGACACCCTTGGCCACGGCTCGGGCGATCGTGTCCTTCGTACGGTCGCCCAGCGACTCAACGAACTCGTCGAAGCTCCCGATCTCGTGGCGCGATTGGGCGGCGATGAGTTCGCCGTGGTCTCGACACGAGTGACCAATGAACGATCGGCGCGTGAGCTTGCTCACAAGCTTGGGCTCGGCGTAAGCGCCACGATGGAACTCTCCGGCATGTCGATCAGCACGACCGTGTCTTGCGGGGTGGTTCTCGCTCCTCGTCACGGCAACGACGTCGACAGTCTGATGCGTCAGGCCGACATCGCAATGTACGAGGCGAAGCGCCGTGGCCGCGAGGTGCAGATCTTCAATTCGAAGATTGAGCAGACACCGCTCGAAGAACTGACGCTCAGTGCATCGCTCAAAGACGCGCTGGCCTCTGACGAGTTCGTTTTGCACTATCAGCCCAAGGTCGAGTTGACGACTGGCAGGCTGACCGGTTTCGAAGCGCTGGCTCGCTGGCAACATCCGACGCTGGGCCTGCTGTCGCCAGATCGATTTATCCACCTGGTGACGCTTAGCGATCTCGGCCAGGCGTTCGCCGATCGGATCATCGAGCTAGGTGTGCAGTTTGCGGTCGAATGCCGAAACCGAGATCACCCGGTTCCGGTAGCCGTCAATTTGTCGGCTCGTTCGTTGTTCGACGACACGCTTCCGGACCGCACCGCAGATGTCCTTCGTCGCCACCGGCTTGACTCATCGAACCTCATCATCGAGATCACCGAAGCTGACATCATGGACAAAGCCGGCCAGTCGTCGCGAGTGCTTTCTCGGCTGTCGAGCCTCGGTGTCAAGATCTCCATCGACGACTTTGGCACGGGTTACAGCTCGCTGGCCCGACTCGTCGATCTGCCCATCAGCGAAGTCAAGATCGATCGCCACTTTGTTTCACGGGCGACCAGCGACCGGCGCGAGGCTGTCATCGTTCGCTCGATCGTCGAACTCGCCGAGACCCTCGATCTGCATATCGTGGCCGAAGGCGTCGAACACGCTGCTGAGGTGGCGTTGCTACTTAACGCTGGATGCGATGAAGCGCAGGGCTACCTGTTCTCGCCTGCCGTGGAGCAGGAGCAAGCTCTTGAGTTGCTCGACCACGTGTTCACGGTGGCCTATCGCGCGTCGGGTCGTGCTGGCGCACTGTTGCGCCAAGGAACCGACTGACGCGCTGACATGTCGTCCAGTGTTCCCGAGAGCTCTACGATCTCGCTGTGCGCACCGACATCGAGCTGTGGCAGGCCGCGGCATCCCTGGTGCTCGTTGCCATTGTCGTCGCGCTGTCGATCTGGCGAGGACTGGGACTCGAACGCTCGATTCTTTGGGCAACGTTTCGGGCGACGGCACAGCTGCTTGGCGTCGGAGCGCTCTTCACCATCATCTTCGAGTCGAGCATCGCTCGCTGGTGGTCGACGCTGTGGGTTCTAGTAATGGTGGTGATCGCCGGGTGGGTGGTCACCCGGCGAGCTGCACCGGTGCCAGGACTCAACTGGCTTGGCGTAAGCGCTATCGCGGCGACGGTCACGGTGGTGCTCGCAGTGGTCTTTGGGCTTCAGGTGCTCGACGCAGATCCGGTTACGGTCGTTGTCATCGCCGGAATCACGATTGGCAACACGATGCCTTCGGTGGTGCAGGCTGTCGATCGAACGTTGTCGGCGCTTGCTGAACAGGCGCCACGGATCGAGGCGATGCTCGCACTCGGCTTCGCTGGTCGCGAGGCGACGAAGCAGGTCGGTCGAGATGTTGCGCGGCTTGCACTGTTGCCACAGATTGAACGCACGAAGGTCGTCGGGCTGATCGCGCTTCCTGGCGCAATGACGGGGCTGCTGCTGGCTGGCGTGGACCCTGTCGATGCGGTGCTCATTCAACTCGTTGTCATGTTCTTGGTCCTGGGGTCGGTTGCCTTGGCGGTCACTGTTGTGACGTTGGCTCTCTTGGGCGCTGCGTTGACCGCTGATCTGCGCCTCGCCGATTGGGTGCAAGCCGCAGCACGATTGCCCGCCGACAGAGGCTGAGCTGGCGAGCCGCTTCCTCTTGGCGAGCCTCGAGAACCTACGATCTCGCTGTGGCGATACTACGAACCAACCTCGACACTTCGAGTGAGGCGTTTCTTCGGAACCGTGACGACATGCTCGGCCAGCTCGACGAGATCGACAAGCTCAACGCCGAAGCCGCAGCTGGTGGCGGTGAGCGATCGATGCAACGCATGCGTGACCGGGGCAAGCTGCCGGTGCGTGAACGCATATCGGCGCTGCTCGATCCTGACTCGCCGTTTTACGAGATCAGCCCGCTTGCCGCGTACTGCTCTGACTACACGGTCGGCGGTGGGTTGGTAATGGGTATCGGTGTCGTCAACGGCGTCGAGTGCATGGTCGAGGGCAACGACCCGTCGGTGCTCGGCGGCGCGTTGACCGCTTTCAGCGGCAAGAAGATCATGCGGGCTATTCAGATCTGTCGAGAGAACCGCATCCCGTACATCCAGTTCGTTGAGTCAGCGGGTGGAGATCTGCGCGGGTCCGATGATCCTGAACGTCAAATGCGAGAGCAGCTCGATCATTTCGGTGAGTCGGGTCGGCTCTTCTACGACGTCACCGAACTCTCAAAGCTCGGCATTCCTTCGATCGCCCTCGTGTTCGGCAGTTCGACGGCGGGCGGCGCCTATCAGCCGGGCATGAGTGACTACAACATCTTCATCAAGGAACGATCCAAGGTGTTCCTCGGCGGCCCGCCCCTGGTGCAGATGGCGACCGGCGAAATCAGCGATGATGAGACACTCGGCGGTGCCCAGATGCATGCCGAGACCAGCGGCTTGGCCGACTATCTCGCCGAAGATGAACTCGACGGCATTCGCATGTGCCGCGAGGTAGTGGCGCATCTCAACCATCACAAGCGCGGCTACGGGCCGACCGGTGTAGGCGACGCGCCGATCCATGATCCCGAAGAGTTGCTGGGCATCATCTCGCGCGACCTTGCCGCCGCGGTCGACGTGCGTGAGGTGATTGGTCGCATTACCGATGGCAGCCGCTTCGAAGAATTCAAGGCGCGCTTTGGTGTGACGCTGATCTGCGGTTGGGCCGAGATTCACGGTTACCCGGTCGGCATCATTGGCAACAACGGCCCGCTGTTCTCAGAGAGCTCGAACAAGGCGGCTCAGTTCATCCAGCTGTGCAATCAACGAGACATCCCGCTGCTGTTCTTGCACAACATCACGGGCTACATGGTCGGTAAAGACTTCGAACACGGTGGCATCGTCAAAGACGGCAGTCGCATGATCAACTCGGTGTCGAACTCGACCGTGCCCCACATCAGCGTGATCATCGGGTCGAGCTATGGCGCCGGTAACTACGGCATGTCCGGAAGAGGCTTCAACACTCGGTTCACGTACCTGTGGCCGACCGCCAAGGTCGCGATCATGGGGCCCAAGCAGATCGCAGGGGTCATGTCGCTGGTTCGCAGGGCGCAAGCGGCACGTCGCGGTATCGAGTTTGACGAAGCAGCCGACGCCGCCATCACTGAGACGGTCGAGCACTACCACGAGCTCAAGTCACTGGCGCTGTATGCCACCGGCCGAATCGCCGACGACGGCATCATCGACCCGCGCGACACTCGCGATGTCGTGGGTATGTCGCTCTCAGTGGTGCACAACAACGATGTCAACGGAGCGGAGGGTTTCGGTGTCTACCGCTAACAGCCAGGTCGCCATCTCGAGCATTCGTCGGCTGCTGGTCGCGAACCGGGGCGAGATCGCACGTCGGGTCTTCCGCACAGCTCACGACATGGGCATTGAAACGGTGGCAGTGTTCGCCGAGGGCGATGCAGACGCGCCATTCGTTCGCGAAGCAGGCCAAGCGGTGTCGCTCAAGGGCCGCACCCCGGCCGAGTCCTATCTCGACATCGCCAAAGTGCTCGATGCCGCTCGCATTACCGGCGCCGACGCCGTGCACCCGGGCTACGGCTTTTTGGCAGAGAACACTGACTTTGCGCAAGCCGTCATTGACGCCGGGCTTGTGTGGGTCGGCCCGCCGCCCAACGCGATCGCGTCGATGGGCGACAAGCTGGCTGCCAAGGCCATGATGGTCGCGGCCGACGTGCCGACTCTGGCGACCGAAGAGATTGACGCGTCGACCGACCTGGCCGCAGCTGCGCAAGCGATCGGCTACCCGGTGCTGGTTAAGGCCAGCGCCGGCGGTGGTGGCAAAGGCATGCGGGTCGTCGAGTCCGAAGCCGAACTGGCCGAGGCAGTTGCTGGCGCACAACGTGAAGCCGAGTCGTCGTTTGGCAACGGCACCGTGTTCTTCGAGAAGTATCTGCGCACACCGCGCCACGTCGAGATTCAGGTGCTCGGCGACCAACACGGCAATCTCGTGCACCTCTTCGAGCGCGAGTGTTCGATTCAGCGGCGCCACCAGAAGGTCATCGAAGAAGCGCCGTCGCCTGGCATCACCGAGGCGCTGCGAGACGAGATGGGGTCGGCGGCACTGTCGGCCTCGCAGGCAATCGGGTACTACAGCGCCGGCACCGTCGAGTTCTTGGTCGACGGCGAGGGCGATGATGCCAGCTTCTGGTTCCTTGAGGTGAACACCCGCATCCAGGTCGAGCACCCCGTCACCGAAGAAGTCACGGGCATCGACCTCGTGCGCGAACAGATCCGAGTCGCACAGGGCGAACCCCTCGGATATGGCCAGTCGGACCTGTCGATGTCAGGCCACGCGATCGAGGCTCGCTTGTACGCCGAAGACCCGGCGAACGGCTTCCTCCCTGCAATCGGCACGCTTCATGCCTTCGAGTCTCCGTCGGGGCTGGGCGCCCGGATCGACACCGGTGTCGAGAGCGGATCGGTTGTCGGCGTCGAGTTCGACCCGATGCTGGCCAAGGTGATCGTGCACGCTCCCACCCGAGTCGAAGCCGCGAACCGTCTGGCACTCGTGCTCGACAAATTGGTCATCGCTGGAGTCACCACGAACCGTGACTTCTTGGTGGCGACGCTGCGCACCGACGAGTTCCTTGCCGGCGACACGACGACTGACTTCATCGAGCGAGTGCAGCCACGGGCCGTCTTCGAGCCCAACGGCTCAGCGGTCCGCGAGGCGGCCGTCGCTGCCACGCTGTTCGCCCAATCGCAGAACCGAGTTGCCGCGAAGGCCCTGGCCTTTATGGGCAGCGGCTGGCGAAACTCGTCGATGCCGGCTGAGCGCCGAATGTTCGAGTCCGGTGAGCGTGAACTGACCGTGCACTACCGGCCGATCCGCTCGGGTGGATTCTCGGTAAACGTTGGTTCGGACCAGTCGATGGTTGCCGAGGTCATCGATGTTGATCTCGATGCCGGCCGGATCATGATCGAAACCAACGGACTGCGCCGCGAGAGCTACGTGACGCGGGTAGGCGACGGCTGGGTCGTGCAGGGGGTCGAAGGAGCCGTCGAGCTGCGCGATGTCGCCAGGTTCCCCGACCATGACAGCGTCGATGTCGCGGGTGGCCAAACGGCACCCATGCCTGGTCGGATTGTGTCGATCCACGTCGCGGTTGGCGACCAGGTCAACGCGGGCCAAACCCTGGTCATGATGGAAGCAATGAAGATGGAGCACACGATCACGGCTCCTGCCGATGCGGTTGTGACCGATCTGCGGTGCGCCGTCGATGATCAGGTCGACAACGGGCAGGTATTGGTAGTGCTCGAGGAACCCCAAGGCGCCGAAGCCTCAGGCTAGAAGTATTGAAATATACGGAAACGTCATTTAATGTTCAGTGGTGCCCTACCTGATGATCGATCCTGCGGCCGCGCAAGCGGCCGCGTCAGCCATGGCCTCGACGCAGTCGGGCATCGATGATGCCGCGGCGAGTGTGGCTGCGGCCGAGCGCCTCTCTGAGCTCGAAGTTGCAGCAGCCGCGGTGTTGGCCGAGCTCGATGGTCTCTTGCGCAGCGCCGCGCAACAGCTGCTCGCCGCAACGGCCGCGGCAATCTCGTTTCGTCTTCCTGCGATCGACGCTGCGCCGTCGACGCCATGGAATCAGGTCGAACAACTCGCTAGCCACAACTCCTACAAGCACCCTGGCGCGATCGCCGATCTCTACGCCCGGGGCATACGAACCTTTGAACTCGACGCCCATCGCGGTGACCCGACGGAACTACCAACAGTCGATGAGGTCTCGGTTTCGTGGCTTGGTCGTGTCGCGCTCGATGGCATCGATCACGAAAGTGATCGCGTCGACGATTGGCGGGTCTATCACCACAGTCTCGATGCAGCATCCGCGTACCCATGGCTCAGTGACGGTCTGGCCGCCATCGCAGCACTGCCGCCGACCGACCCAGTCACGGTTTTCATTGATGTAAAAGATCGTTTCGGCGATGCACAAAACCCGGCAGCACTTGATGAGCTGTTGTCGAGCCACCTCGGCCCGCGCCTCTACACGCCGCGCGACATGCTGTCGCGTTCGCCGGGTGCAACGACGCTACGCGCGGCTGTGCAGCAGGCGGGCTGGCCGACCGTAGGTGAGCTTCGAGGGCGAGTGATTGTCGTGCTCACTGACGAGACCGAGCAGTACGGCACCCGTCCATCGAATCACGCAGCGTTCATTGCCGAACGGCCACGGCCCGACAGAACCAGCGATCCCAACGTTGTGTTCCACAACGCTTCAGCCGATCGAATCACTGCGGCCGAGATCGACCAGATACGTCGTGCGGGGGGCGTGGTGCGGGTCTGGAACGGTGGCGCCGACGGATCGAACGCGAACTATCTCGCCGTCGATGTCGAAGCGAACTAAATGCTCAGGTCGAGCAAGTTGTAGTCGCGTAGCTCAGCCCGCGCGCTCTCGTTCCATTCGAACGTCTGGCCGGCGAGCGGTTGGTACTCGAACGCGATCTCATGCGGGTACCGCTGGCGGCGTGCGTCGATGGCGAGCCCAACGACCTGCGAGCGCTTAGCTATGCGGTCTTCGTCGAGCGGTCCGGCCGACCCATGAATACCGCTGCCGACCTGGTTGAGCACCGAGGTCCTTCGATGAAATCCCATGTTCAGCGTGACACGGGCCTGGTCGCTGGTATTCGCGAACGAACCATGGATTGCTTGGCGGTTAACGATCGCAACGTCGCCGGGCGCGCAGATCAACGGCACCGCATCAGCGATGCGGTCATGCCCGATCGCTTCGACCTTTGCGCCGATATCGACGACTCGCTCTTTATGCGTGCCCGGAAGCACCCATACGCCGTTTGCCGGATCGCAGCCGTAGACCTGCACCATGAAGTTGAACCCGTGCGAGCCTTGGTCCCAGTCAGACGACTCCCAATGGGTGACGCCGTCGCGATGCCACGCGACCGAGGGACCAACACCTGGGTCCTTCATGAAGATGCCCTCGTTGAACGGTGTGAAGTCATCGCCATTGAGCGCTGCAGCGATACCCAACAAGTCGGGGTGGCCATACATGCGCAGGCACGCGTCGTTGAACTGCAGCGAACCGAGCACGACGTACACGACCTCGTCAGGCGCATCGGCAGCGGGTTGCGGCTCGTGCATTTTGACGGGGTGGCGCCCGTGCGAGGCCGAGGTGCCACCAACCGGATCACTCAGTGGTCGCCCCCAGACGACACAACGAGCTTCGAGGCCAGCGCCGATCGCTGGGTTGCCGTCGATGTCGACGGGCGACGTGCGATGAGTTGGTAGTCGGCGGCGGAACGAGGCCATCTCGGCTTCGACGTCATCAAGCTCGGCTCGGGTGACGACACCTTCGAAGACATAGAAGCCGGTTCGCCAGTACGCCTCGACGATGTCGGGATGCAGCGCTCGGTCTCCAACGAACCGCACCGGCCCCCGGTTCCCAAGCTCCCCAGCCCGCCCCTGCCCACCAGCAAAGTACTCCCGCATCACTCGTTCGGTCGCTTCCCCCATGGACCTATCGTGCCATATTCTGGCGAGCTCTGAAGCCGTTCCGGCGTAGGCCGGAAACTCAGGCCCGCCAGAGGCGGGCCGGTGCACAGGGCTATGCAGCCGTTCCGGCGTAGGCCGGAAGGGCGAGGCGGCGGCGGTCAGCCGCCGAGCCCGGAAACTCAGTAGATCTCGATGAG
>Ga0209828_1003568_pt1 | contig 11784 bp, 7 predicted proteins | sample MaitaG_FD_187429 | JGI IMG/M metagenome (GOLD analysis project Ga0209828, IMG submission 187429) | Marine algal microbial communities from Maine, USA - Maine_Asex2 metaG (SPAdes) (version 2) | ecosystem: Host-associated > Algae > Red algae > Unclassified | place: Maine, USA | collected 2015-01-05
CTTCTCCCCTCTTGCCCAGCTTTGCTCGCCATTCCTGCTCCTGCATCTTGCCTGATTTGACTGAATCAACCATCAAATCAAACAGTATGAAGTATTGAGGATCATCTCCGCCATGTCTTTGGGCGAAAAGCTGGAAGAATCGTCGCTCAGATGGCGTCATTCCACTTATCAAATCAAAAACTACTGAACTCGAACGCCGCATAGACATTTAATTTATCATTCAATAATATGCATTTTACAGCTGTTTCTCGTCCTTTTATGATAATGTGGACTTGTAATTTAAGAGCAAAAATGAGATAGTTTTTGATCTTCAAGTGTCCGTAATTAGGGTCAGATTTGTAAAACGAAACACCTTAGATCATGAAAGTGACCACAAAGACCAAAGGCCTTCTTTTGATTCTGGCGCTGATAATGGGCCTCAGTTTCGGCCTAAGCGCTAACGAGAGCGAAAACTGGGACCATTATTCAATAATGGGAGCAGTTCAAGATTATTTTGAAACTCAATCGACTATGTGGCTCGCCACCGATATGGGATTGATAGCAGTGGATAAGAACAGTTTGGAAAAGCGGCAGTTCTCGATGGAGAATAGCGACATTCCATCAAATGCGGTGGAGTCGATTGACCAAGATGACTTGGGTAATATTTGGATTGGCACTTACGACAACCTAATTGCCAAGTTCAATCCCGAAACGGAGGAGTGGACGAGCCACCAATTGCCAAGTGATCTGCAAGGCGTCCAATATGCTCGAATGAATAGCATCGCGTATGCAGAAAACACCGGAATCATTTGGATTGGTAGCAGCCAGGGACTCATCAGCTTTGATGGAACGAATTGGTCTACACACCAATCGGAAGGAGCACCGGAATTCATCAGTGAAATTGCCATTCAAGAAAGTACCGGAGCCGTTTTTGCTGCCGGCCTAGAATTGTACCGATTTATTAATGGACAATGGACCGAATTGAGTTCAAGTACGAACTTGTTCACCTTTGAGGAATCTACAGTTATGGTTTCCAGTGATAGCCGAGTTTGGTTCGGAACGGATATTGGTCAATTGGGATCTTGGAATGGGACCGAATGGATGGTTTATTCTGGACAGGCTTGTAGCAGTGGGAGTAGCCCTTCTATTTCTGAAGACAAGGATGGGAACATGTATTTGCTCGCCGGACAAATTGGCCTGTTTTACTTGGAAGGAGAACAATGGAATATTTTGGAATTACCCATCAGCTCGTTCAGTAATTGGGAAATGACTTCCTTTAAATTCGATTCGAACGATCATGTTTGGGCTGCCTCTGAAAATAAATTAGTTTTGGTGGATAAAAATGGCAGCGAGCAAGAAGCTGAATTGAAATTGACCACCGATGCACTGGATGATATTCGTGTGAACGATGTTTTTCTAGATGCCAATGACAAGGTCTATTTTACGAACGGACCGAATATCATCGATAAAGTTTGGACTATTTCAGAGAATGGTATTGTTGAGTTTGCTCAAGCAAATGAAACCGCTAGTATTTGGGAGGGGCAGTTTGACAAGCACGGACAATTGTGGACGGCAAAAGCGAGAGGGGTAGAAGTATTTGATGGTGAAACTTTCCACAACCCATTTGAATTTGATGTGTTTTTCTCCGAGTCTAATATTTGGACAATGGAGTACAACGAAGTTTTGGATGAATTTTGGTTTGGTGGTGCTGAATTGCTCTATCAATACAAAGTTGGAACCAATGAACTTATAAATCATTCGCAGTTTATTCTTGATTTACCAGATCAATCTAGTACTACGCAGAATTATGTTCTCAAACTGCATATTGAGAATTCAGGAAAAGTTTGGTCTGCTTTGGGAGCATTGGGTCTGGGAATATTTGAAAATGGCGAGTGGACGAGATGGTCAAATGCATTAACTGGTTTGCCAGCAGGATATGCTGTTGATGTTTTTGTGGATGAAGCGGGAGATGTTTTCGCGGGAATAGATGGCGGAATTTGGACGAAAGATTCGGTGGATAATTGGGAGGTTTCTTTTCCTGGGAATTTTGAAGATGCGTTTGAGAAAAATGGTCGCAAATATTTACTAACCCAGGAATCATTGATTGTAGAAAACGAAGAAGGGCAATATGAGAATCTCGAATTTCCCGAACAAACGGGATTGGTTTGGAATCGATATTTCTACAACATGGAAATGGATGCAGCTGGCAATATTTGGATTTCGAGTACAGATGGTATGTATGTTTACAACGAAAACGGAATTGCGGGGGAAGATCCTGTCGTTTCTGCCATTGAAGTGATTGACAATTCCAATACTCAAAGTGGAATCAATGTTTTTCCCAATCCGGTTATTGATGGAAATATTCGCATTGAACTGGCAGAATGGAATAATTCCAAAGTTGCCGCTAATCTTTACGACCTCAAAGGGAAGAGATTGATCGTAATGGAAGAAATTTTGTCTGACTCAAGAATGGATTTGAGAGTTGATGGTGTAGAGCCTGGTTTTTATATCTTAACCGTGAGTGATGGTGTTTCAGAAAAGAATGCTAAAATAATCATCCGATAAAATATTGATAAACTTCTATGGTATAAAACTGCATGTTTTTGCCCTTGAATAAATAGTATGCAGTTTGGAGATAATAATGAGCCTGACAGAGCAATCTGTTGGGCTTTTTGTATTTTAACAGAATGAGTTTATTGCATGTGTTCAATGGAGATAGCTCTCTCTTACTTTTTCGTGAAATTTACGATGATCAGTATCAGACGATGGTTTGGCGCGAAATTTTATGCGAAGGACCTGCTATTGAGAAAATTCATTCAGATGATTTTTTGAAAACTCGAGCTGAATTTCTTTCTGAATTTATGGGCGTTTCTCAAAGTGATTATGATCAAAAATGGAAAAAAGAGATGACGAAAGCCTTCGAACAAAGATTTGATGAGATTGTTCTGTGGTTTGAGTATGATTTGTTTTGTCAAATAAATATGATTGCTGCTATTTCTTTTTTCGATAATAATTTTAACATCAAGAAAATAAGTTTGATTTGCGTTGGAAACGAAGGTGATTCTCCCCTATTAAAGGGCTTGGGTGAACTTTCTCCACAGGCTTATCCACAACTGTTGAAAAGTCGAGAGTTGTTAGAAGAAACAGATATTGCTTTTGCGAAAAATCTCTGGAAAATGTATTGTTCTGATGATCATCGTCATATTATCAAAAAGGCCAATGAAGCTCCTTCGGTATTTACCTATTTATTTGATGCTTTTTTAGCGCACCAAAAACGATTTCCGTCAGTGAAAAACGGGTTGAATCTCTTGGAGGAAACAATCTTGAAGTTAATCGACGAATCTCCTAAGAGTGAAAAGGAAATAGTTAGAGAAATGTTGCGATTGGAAAATTACTATGGCTTTGGTGATTTACAGTATGCCATCTACATTGATAGACTGAGTGAATTGTACGATAAATTTGCTGCTAGAGATGGAGCCAGTAATGAGGAAAAGCAAGTCCTGAAACTCAATGATTTGGGTGTTGCGATTTTGGCCGGAGAAAGAAAATTCGATCGATCGATTCATCAAAGTCAGAATGCTTCTACTTTTGGCGGCTGTTCTGCCTTGAGCTATTCTTTTCAGACGAGTACGGGAGAGCTTTTAAAAAACGATGACAAATAAGTCCAAATGATCAAGTTCGACGAAGAAATTCTGCAATTGTGCCCCGATTTACGTTTGGCAATATTGACTGCCGATGTAGAAGTAGTTCCTAAAACTGAATTGCTTTGGGATAAAATTGAGCAGACAGTAGCTAGTTTAGAAATTCAGCGAGAGGACATCAAAAGCAATCCTCAAATAGAAGCTGCTCGAGCCGCCTACAAAGCCTTCGGCAAAGACCCAAGTAGGTATCGTTTGTCGGCCGAGGCCTTACTCCGAAGAGTGGCTTCCGGTAAAGGGATCTACCAAATATCCAACCTAGTCGACATCGTCAATCTGCTGTCTTTCAAATCTGGTTTCTCCATTGGCTCGTACGACAAACCCTTGATTCAAGGAGATGTTTTGCTTCGCTTGGGAAATGAAAATGAGCCGTATGAAACCATTGGTCGAGGTCAAATAAACATCCATCGGTTGCCCATGTTGTGCGACCAAGAAGGCCCTTTTGGAAATCCCAGCAGCGACTCAAAACGGACTTCCATTTCAGTGAGTACCAAAGAAATCCTGTTCGTGTTTTTTGACTTTTCAGGAAATGGCCCCATCGATGAGATTTTGGATGAAGCCACGCTCCTATTGACGGAGTTCGCCAAGGCTACAAACGTGAAGGATTACTTGCTCATATCCAACTCTTAAATGAAAAAGCATGCCTTGTCTCTCGAAGGCAAACGGAAATGTGTTTACCGACAATAGACAAGGCATGCTTTGTTTGTTACTTGTTATTCGTTCGTATTTTCTCGCTGGCTACTTCTTCTTTTTCGCCCAAGAATCACGCAGGCCAACGGTCATGTTGAAAATTGGAGCCCCTTCCGCTGAATCTGGATCTACGCAGTAATAACCCTTTCGCATGAACTGAACCTGATCGCCCGCTTTCGCAGCCTTCAAGGACGGCTCAACCATCGCAGTCGCAACTGCCAAAGAGTCCGGATTCAAGTAATCGAGGAAAGTCTTCCCTTCGTTCTTGTGCCCATCCGGATTTTCGTCGTTGAAAAGTCGATCGTAATTGCGCACCTCAACTTCCAAAGCTTGTTCAACCGAAACCCAATGAATCGTGCCTTTCACTTTTAAACCACTCTCATCAGATCCACTGCGGCTGTTCTCAACATAAGAACAAATCAGTTCTACGACATTGCCTTCCGCATCCTTCACCACATCATCGCATTGGATGATGTAAGCACTTTTGAGACGAACCATTTTGCCCGGAGACAAACGGAAAAATTTACGTGGAGCATCCTCTAAGAAATCACCTCGCTCAATATAAATTTCGCGACTGAAAGGCATCATCCGTGAACCTCCCTCTGGATCTTCCGGATTGTTGATGCTCTCCATCTCCTCTACCTTCCCTTCTGGGTAATTGCTGATCGTCACCTTCAGGGGATCCAATACCGCCATTACCCGCGCAGTAGTTTTGTTGAGCACCTCGCGAACACTAAATTCTAGCAGCGCGATGTCGATGATGTTTTCTCGTTTTGCCACGCCAATACGCTTGGCGAAATTGCGAATGGCCTCCGCCGGATAGCCTCTTCTTCGCATGCCCGAAATGGTCGGCATACGCGGATCGTCCCAACCTTTTACATGCTCTCCTTCGACCAACTGAAGCAACTTGCGCTTGCTCATAATGGTGTAGTTGAGGTTCAATCGAGCAAACTCAATTTGTTGGGGATGGAATATCTCCAACTTCTCCAATAACCAGTCGTAAAGTGGTCGGTGTACCTCAAATTCAAGCGTACAAATAGAGTGTGTGATTTTCTCTAGCGAATCGGATAGACCGTGCGCAAAGTCGTACATCGGATAAATGCACCAAGCATCTCCCGTGCGGTGATGATCCGTTTTCAAAATTCGATACAAAACCGGATCACGCATGTGCATGTTGGGAGAAGTCATGTCGATGTTAGCGCGCAAAACACGGCTGCCTTCATCGAAATCTCCATTTTTCATTCCCTCGAAAAGCTCGAGGTTTTCTTCAACAGTTCGAGTTCTGAAAGGACTTTCTGTTCCTGGCTCCGTTGGAACGCCACGCATAGCACGCATTTCTTCCAAAGTAGAATCATCAACATAAGCAAGGCCTTTCTTGATCAAAATGATTGCCCAATCATACAATTGCTGGAAGTAATCTGAAGAGTAAAATTCTCGCTCTTCCCAATCAAAACCCAGCCACTTTACGTCTTTTTTGATCGCATCCACATACTCCACATCTTCCTTCACGGGATTGGTATCGTCGAAACGTAGGTTGGTTTTTCCACCATATTGTTGCGCCAAGCCGAAGTTTAAGCAAATGCTTTTCGCATGCCCAATGTGTAAATAACCATTTGGTTCTGGTGGAAAACGCGTGTGAACACGTTTTTCATTTTTTCCGTTTTCCAGATCCTTTTCAACGATCTGTTCGATAAAATTCAATGAATCTTCCATGAGGAAAGAGTGTTGTTTTTAGTAGTAATAGTCGTTCAATGCGGTTCAAAAAGAACCCACAAATCAATTTTGCCCGGCCTGCTGTTATTCGATAATAAACTTACGTGTCATTCTCTGACCTTCCATTTCAAGCGAAATCATATAGATACCAGCCGAGTGATCTATGTTGCTGATGCGAAATAAACCATTTTCGATCAATGATTCCCCTTTCGCTACTTGTTGTCCAACAAGATTTTCAATGCTCCAGTTCACTTCGCGCGTATCCTTGTAGACTTCAGACAGTTCAACGAAGAGAAAGTCATCTACTGGATTTGGATAAACAGATAGAATCGATGCATTTTCGATTTCAATTCCAGTGGTTAAATCGACTTCTATCTCAAATGTCTCGTTCGGCAACCAACCATTTCCTGCGTTTTCTACCTGGAAGCCGAATTGATCTTCTGGCCATGCTGTTCCGTTGTGATCGTAGCTCAATTTGCCATTGTTTATTTCTTGTTGTGTAAAAGTTCCGCCAGCCAGCAAAGTTGTTCCATCCAATTTCAATTGCCCGTAAATGGGCAAATTGGTGAGGGTGAAAACCAAGTTGTTCAAACTTGTAACGGGATCAGTAACCAAGAGGTGTGATCCATTGATCGTTTTTTCCTCATTTTGACCAACCACATAATTGTTGGCATTTACCCGAATCGGGGTAGAAAGAACGTCTTGATTCAATTCACTTCGGAAAGCCCAAATCGGAGAGTAATTCCCTTCTCCGCAGCCGTTGTCTCCTCGAACACGCCAGTAGTAAATCGTATTGTCAATAAACCCTCCCGTGTATTGGTAGCTCGTGTTGGCCAATTGATCGGCAGCTGCAATGGTGAGCACATCGAATTCTGGCGATAAGGCCAATTCCCAATCATAGCTCGAAGCTCCTGAAAATTCACTCCACTCAAAGATTTGTGTTCCGCTTAAATCGTCTGCTCCATTAGTCGGTTGGTTGAGCGCAATAGGATCCACCGCATTGTTGATCACTTCAACAGACATATCAGTGATCAATTGACCGAATGATCCATTCGTAGCGATGAATTGAAAGGGATAAATACCGCTTTCAACATAAGAGGCCGCTTCAACACTCAAGCTAATAGCTGTTGGGAATTCGTTAATCGTAGTGCTCGAAAGTTCATAAGTCAAGCCTTCTGGTAACCCTTCCACACTCAAGTTTACATTGCCGGTGATATCGTAATTATCTTGAAATGAAATTTGAAAGGTGGCGTCATTTTCTGAAACACAAATGGTTTTTTCTTCACTAACGCCGCCTAGATTGAAAGGGCCAGTAATGGTAAATGGCCCTGGATTGAGATTGAAAAAGATGTTGTCTGAACCCTTTACCATGATGCGGCAATCGTCGCAGCTCACCGTGGGTACATTGAAAAAAGCACTACCGTTATTGGGCGTGTTCTCCAGAATAGTTAAGAAGTCTTCACCGTCGTTGTAAACCAAAAATATGTCAACGTTCTCGCAATTCACAGGTGGCATATCTGTACCGGCAATTACCCATGCGATGCTTCTGAATTCGTTGGCCGCCCATGTTTCACCTTCTTGTGGAAATGCAACGGTAAAAGGGTTGGGAGTTGTGCTCACAGAAAAAGAAAGATCTTCGAAGTCAACTCCCCCACTCACTGGGTGATTGTCTCGTACCGTCAGTTGAAATCTGATGTCTCGGTCGTAATCGGGATTGTATTCTCCCGCAGGAAAGGTCCCATTGATGAGTTTCGTAAAATCGGGAACAGAACGAAAATTGCGACTGGTTGGACTAAATGAGCGGAACAGTGGATCATTGCCGCTCGGGTTGGCCGGGTTTCCAGAATCTCCTAAATCGTATTGCTCCCAGCAATAAGTCAAAGCAGAAATGTCCGAGTCCACACTATTACCAGTCAATACAAAAGGGGTTTCGGCAGGAATTACCCATCCGCCTTCGTCAATAAAAATACTGGGATTGCTGTTGCCAGTTGACACTTTTTGAGCACAATTTCCGCCATTTCCATTTGTTCGATTAATGATCTGATTGATGCTTTCCACGTGAAAGTAGTCGTCGCTGTTTCCTTGAATGTTCTGCCCACTGCATAAGCCAGCATAAGCCATAATGGTGGATCCGCTTCCCGGTTCGTATGCGTTTAGTGGACTGAGGTTTCCGCCCGAGCAGCTGCCCGTACTTCCATTAAAAGTGTGGCTGCCTCCCATTTGGTGGCCCACCTCGTGAGCCACGTAATCGATATCGAAAGGATCACCTACTGGCGAAAAAAGACCAGTCGTTCCACGTGCTTTGTTGTTGGTGCAAACACCACCAGGAAAAGCAATACCCCCAGAGGCAGTAGAAACCACGTGGCCAATATCGTAGTTGCTGTTGCCAATGATTGAACCCAAAGTTTGCGCATTTTGATTGAGCATTGCTCCGCCATCGTTGTTGCTGTAAGGATCAGTGTTCCCATTTAAGAAAATGATCTCATCATTGTCATCAATCAATTCGAATTTTATGGATAAGTCGCGCATGTAAACCATGTTGATGCGGTTTACTGTTGTAACAATTGCCGACAAAGCTTCATCAACCGTTCCTCCGTGGAAGGCAGAATATTCTCCGGTTGCCGCCATGGCCATTCTGAAAATACGTAGCTCATCGCCATTGTCCGCAGCCTTGATCCCATTTGAATCCGCCTCTTGTCCATGGCCTTCATCCTCCACATGGCAAATCATGGCCGGATCTCCATTGCCCGAATAGTCGCTTCGATAGTAGCAGATGTAATGCTCGAGGTCGTTGCTGCTGTAAGCATCGTAATAAATGGTGCCCGCAGGTGTCGATAGTATTCCGCGAAAGCCCAGGTTTCCAATGTCGATTCGGAGAATCATCCCTGGGTGATCTGGAGAAAGTCCCGACCATGAATCGATTGCTGGATACTTTGATCGCAACTTATCAGACATCACTGGGGAATGCGCCATTTGAAAATGTACCGAAGATCCATCCGGCATTGGTAATTGAATGACCGAGCGTTTCGAAAAGGCCAAGTCGTCGAACTCATTGGGTGCATACTGCAGCTGCTTCAACATTTCATCCAAATCGAGATGAAAAGGAAAGTAGCGATTGGGAACAATCTGTCGCTCGCCGTCTACCTCGATGTTCGCTTCGTCAACTGCCTCCCAATAGAAATTGTTGGCTGATAAGCTGCCGCTCACAAGAAGGAAGAGGAGCGTCACGAAAATCGTGGAAGAAAGTGTTGAGATTTGCTGATTCATTTAGAAGTACTTATTGAAGACAAACATCGATTTGCCGTTAATGTCTACTGATTTCTGAAGGTGCTAGATTCAAAATTTAAGAGCTCAAAGATAGCAGAGAAGAAGCTTCAATGACGGTCGGCTTTCAGCCTATGTATCACAAAAAAGGGGCCCAGAAAGAGCTTGATTGCCACTCATTTTCGATTGTTTCCTGCCTGCTGCCCGAAGATTCAAGCGAAGCTCTAAATTTGAGTATGAATCAACCAACTGCCCGACCGTATGATCTTAAAGCAGCCACTTCTTTTGTGGTTGCTAGCATGGTGGGTACCGGTGTTTTTGTGGCATTGGGCTATCAGTTGAATGCAACGGATACCGTCTTCTCCATCATGTTGCTCTGGGTGTTGGGTGGTATCGCATCGCTCACAGGCGCTCTTACCTATTGCGCATTGGCGCAAATGATGCCGCGTTCCGGTGGTGAGTACCACTATTTGAGCTCCGTTTTTGGACCCGCCTTGGGTTATGCCGCCGGAATACTAACGGTGGTCGTAGGCTTTGCCGCTCCCATTGCCATTTCTGCCCTTGCCTTTGGCGGATATGCCGGAAACATCATTCTAATCCACGAAAAAATACTCGCAGCGGGATTGATCGGCTTGGTAACGCTCGTTCATTTGACCAATGTAAAGGCCGGCGGATCTTTCAACTGGATTTCCACACTTGTCAAGATGCTGCTCATTGTGGTCTTCATTGTGGCAGGTTTGGCGATGAGCGATCCGCAGAGTTTGTCGCTGATGCCCCAAGCTCGTGATGCGAGCTTGATCATGAGTAGCGGTTTTGGTGTGAGTTTGATTTACGTTACTTACTCTTACACAGGCTGGAATGCTGCGGTCTACATGATGGACGAAGTGCAGCACCCCGAGCGAAATGTGCCGCGCGCTATTTTGCTGGGAACCGGAATTGTTACCGTCGTGTACATCCTCATCAATTTTGTGTTTTTGTATTCGGCGCCAATGACCGAATTGGTAGGCCAAACAGATTTTGCCCACCTTTCTGCTCAGCGAATTTTTGGTGAAAGAGGAGCTCTGATCATGAGCGGCCTTATTGCCTTTGGCTTGATTGCGAATGTGAGTTCGATGTCAGTGAGCGGGTCGAGAACTTTGAAACGAATGGCCGAAGATGATCGTGTCTTGAAAGTATTCAACACTACATCCAAAAGCGGTTCACCTTATTTGGCCATTTTGCTGATTGCAGGAATTGCGCTTTGGGTCGTGTTTTATTCTAGCTTGAAAGAAGCATTGGAAAGTGCAGGTTTTGTATTGAGCTTTTTTGGAGTGTTTAGTGTAATGGCCTTATTCGTTTTCCGCAGTCGAAACCCTGATAAAAAAATATCCTTTGGGAAATGGTTTTGGCCCCTTGTGCCTTTGGTCTACTTGTCGATAAAATTGTTGGTTATTATCTATATGATAGTCGATGATCCTGGGCGCTTGAAATTTGCAGCTGGACTTTTCTTAACTGCTTTATTGATGTACGGATTGACCAATCTGAAACGTGCTTAAGACAGAACGATCTTGATAGCTGAGTGATTTATTGATTTCTACGAATCAATGACCAATCGGATCTTTAAAATATCAATTCGAGTAGGTTATACCTTTCCTTAGGGGTCGATGATAAATAAGTTTCCCATTTTGAACAAAGAGATTTTTAAAAGTACGAGCGGTGCCTCGTAGGACTGAAAACGTAGGCACAGCAGGCTGGTTCCCGACGAGCTTGGTGAGGCTTTCGAACGAAGTAATTTTGAAAATGTCAAAGTTGAAAACGGAATGTTATTTTTTTTCGACCCCTTAGGTATATTTTTACTCGCTGAGGGAGTGAAAATGACTACGAGAGTCTGCGATTTTTCATCTATTGGTGATAGGTCTTTTTCTTAATGCCAATTTTTAATGAATGAAAAAATTTAAGTTGTCCCATTTTGAGGAAATTATTATTGATCAGCTAGAAGAATACTATAAAGCAGAGTTTGAATTCATGGATACTAAGCTTAGTATTGATTTGAACTTTAAGGGAAAAAAGTTACCTGTCGAAGTTTTTCAATCCATCGAGCTGTTAATAACAGACATGGTAAATCAAGACGAAAAGAATAGAGTTCATATCGCCTCTGACTACAATGCGGTAGACGGTGATACGGTGAAGGAATTCATGGAATTTCACATTGAAGAAATGAGCGAAGAACTAGCTCCTATGGTTGACTTCGAAAATAAAAATGTGAATCCTGAGGTGCAATTGATGGAGAAGCTGAAGTTGGTGAGAATTGGATTTTATCTTGATGGAAAGTATGATTCCAGTAGTTTTGCAACCTTTGATTACTCAGTTGGCAGGGAATTGTCAGATCAATTGATTGTTGTAAATGTTGATAAGAAGGGAGAATTATTGAACTTGGCTTGGGAAAGCTAAAAATGGAAAG
>Ga0209828_1003569_pt1 | contig 11780 bp, 13 predicted proteins | sample MaitaG_FD_187429 | JGI IMG/M metagenome (GOLD analysis project Ga0209828, IMG submission 187429) | Marine algal microbial communities from Maine, USA - Maine_Asex2 metaG (SPAdes) (version 2) | ecosystem: Host-associated > Algae > Red algae > Unclassified | place: Maine, USA | collected 2015-01-05
TGTTTTGCAGCCGTCGCTGCTGCTTTCATCCCACCCGGGCCACCGCCCACTACCATCACTTTTTGAGACTTTTGAGTCGGCGTAATCACACCATATTCCAACTCGCGACCGCTCTCAGCAGTTTCCTGATGGTCGAGTTGGCTCACATTCTGCGTTAGCAAGACCAGAGCATGGAGAGACGCTTCTTGAGGCAGCGGGAAAGGCAGTGGCGAGTGATTTTCTTGAATTTATTGGTTAACTTACCCGATCATTGATCAATCATCGGTATTCATGGTCTTATGTACCCATCGGCGCGATGCGGTTACGAATTTCAACCCCTCGCCATAACAAGGCACCTCCCTTAGGTTATCAGATCACGATAGCAGCTTGCATTAAAACTGTCGAAGTCCAAATAAACCCAACTCACCGAAAAATCCAACACCATCAATGCTAACTTTCTGAGTTGAAATTTTTGCGAAACTTATTGCTGGCTTCGGGTTATATTAGGCGACAGATTGAAGGAGATGAAACAGATGATTATTACAGAAACGATTGAATACCAAGATGGGCATGGCCAATATGAGGGCTTGCTAGTCTACCCAGAAAATGCAGCTGGAAAGTTGCCTTGCGTTCTCATCTGCCCAACGGTGTGGGGAAAAACCTCAATGGAGGAGCGCGCCGCCACAGAGCTGGCAAATATGGGTTACGTTGCCCTAGTGGTGGATGTTTATGGCAAAGGCTTTGATGCCAGTACTAGGGAAGCAGCGTTTGACAGAATGGCAGAATATAACGCCGATCGCGGTTTTCTATTGAGCCGAATGCAACTGGTGTATGAAACGGCAAAGCGTCTTTCTCAAGTCGATGAAACTAAGATTGCGGGTATCGGTTACTGCTTTGGTGGGAAGTGCGTTTTAGATCTGGCGCGTTCAGGGCTACATTTTTCTGGGGCGGTCAGTTTTCATGGTGTTATAAATGCACCAGACTTTAATCATGATCAGGAAGTCGCAACACCATTATTGGTTCTGCATGGCTGGGATGATCCGCTGGCTACCCCTGAAGATGTTTTAGCACTGTCCCAAGAGTTAACGCATAAAAAAGCGGATTGGGAATTGGTCGCATACGGACACACCGGCCATGCATTTATGAAGCCAGAAGCGAGTGATGAAGCAGGTGGTTATTTTTACCATGCTGAGGTTGCAGATAAAGCATGGAAGCGAATGGCAGAGTTTTTGACGTGCCAGTTTCAGTAGGCTAGCCGAATGAATAAGTTATCTGGAAATAAGCTATTCAGCCAGTCCGTCATTGAAACGGCGCTGAAGATTGCTGGTGAGGGCTAAGATGGATTCACACTTACGCAGCATCATCCTAAATGCCACAGGTGCTAAAGACCTCTACCCTATCGGTACCATTCAAAGTCTATGGAGTGGTTACGGCAGCATCGACCGGTACGGATTAGTTGATTCAGAATACGGCTCGGTTATCGTCAAACACGTCCGCCTACCCGATAAAACCCAACACCCTCGCGGCTGGAATACCAATAACTCTCACCAACGCAAACTGCGCTCCTATCAAGTTGAAACTGCATGGTATCGAGATTGGGCTGCGCATTGCGGTGAGGATTGCCGAGTTCCACGAAGCCTAGCGCTAGAGCAGCGCGAAGGTGAATTTTTAATGGTGATGGAAGATCTCGACAGCAGTGGCTATCCCGCTCGAAAAGATCGTGCCAACCAGAACCAAATGATTGCCTGTTTAAAATGGTTAGCCAACTTCCATGCAACGTTTTTGGAAGAAAAGCCCAAGGGACTCTGGAAAACCGGTACCTACTGGCATTTGAAAACGCGACCAGATGAGCTCATAGCAATGGCCGATAGCGACTTAAAACATACAGCCTCTGCAATTGACCAAGCACTAAGCAATGCGCCGTTTCAAACCATCGTGCATGGAGACGCGAAGCTAGCTAACTTCTGCTTTTCAGCAAATGGAGCACGAGTTGCAGGGGTAGATTTTCAATATGTCGGAGGCGGCTGCGGGATGAAAGACGTCGCCTATTTTATCGGTAGCTGCCTAGATGAACACGACTGCGAACGCCTCGAAACAACCTTGTTAGACGAGTATTTTACAGCGTTAAAAAAAGCATTAGCGACGCAACATCCCAAGATCGACGCTACGGCTGTTGAATCAGTTTGGCGGCCTCTATACGCGGTTGCTTGGACTGATTTTTATCGATTCCTTCAAGGTTGGAGTCCTAGCCACTGGAAAATCCACAGTTACAGCGAACGCCTTGCTAAAGAAGTGCTGAGAGACTACAACGTCTAATAAAGAGCATAAGCGTTATGTTTATGTTTCGCCACCTTGCTCAAAATGCTCTCTAGATTCTCAATTAGCAGCAAACTCAACCCCATCGCATTAATCCAGACCTGCCAATGACGAAAAAGGGTCCCAAGTCGAATCTTCATGCCACTCATACTCTGATTCCACAGCCATTTTTCTCGCGATTTCAACGCCATAAAGATGCGCAATCGCAGCCAGTGCCATATCCATCCCTGCTGACACACCAGATGAGGTAAAAAACTTCCCATCTTCAATCCAACGCGCTTTCTTCACCCAATCGACTTTAGGCCCAAGCGGAGTGGTTTCAATAAAATCTAATTTATTGGTTGTAGCCTTGTGACCGTCAAGCACTCCTGTCGTTGCCAATAAGATACTGCCCGTACAGACCGTCATCACCAACTCTGCATTGGCAGAAGTTTTGATAAGCCAGTCTGAGACTGCCTTGCTTTGTGCGGCAACGAGTGCTGAGTCACCACCAGGGATGAACAAAAGATCATAATCATGACTGTCGTCGAATGTTTTTTCAGGCAGTATCTTATGCCCATTTACATTGGGTACAGGATCCAATGTTTCTGCTACTAGGGTCATGTCGATTTTATCGCGCAAACCACCCAGCATTTCAATCGGCCCAAAAAAGTCCAAAGTTTGAAACCCTGGAAAAATAAATGCAGCAAGCGTTTTCATAATGTCCCATCTGATGAATTTAACTTTGCACACTCAGGATGTGCCTTAGTAAATCGCTTAGTTGATGCAGGGTTAGCCACGAGCATTGCCTCAGTACGTATTGGTCGGACTACTAAGTTTCCTTTGCAATTTGGGCAAGTGTTATCAAATAGCTCCTCAGCGCATTTCGCACAAAAGGTGCATTCAAACGTACACATTCGAGCATCGGTAGCGGAAGGTGGTAGATCTTTATCGCAGCATTCACAATTGGGTTTTAGTGCCAGCATTGTTGTTACTCCTTTATTTTTTACTAGACTAACAAAACCATGACTGTCATAAACGACATTATGACCTCAATTAATGCCAAACCACAAAACGATAAGCACCACCCTAAAAAAGTGGTGTTTGTAGTCTATCCTAACTTCGTCTTGCTTGATCTTTCTGGACCACTGCAAGTCTTCAGTCACGCCCAGACACAAGGTACTCGGCAAACAGCTTATGAAACCGCAATCGTTTCTTTAGAAGGTGGCACGGTGCCGTCAAACACCATCGTCTCAATTGAGACCACGCCAATCGCTGAGATTGAAGGAAAAACCATCCATACCCTTGTTGTGATCGGTGGTGACGGCGCGTACATTTCTATGCACGATGAGAAGCTGATTGAGTACGTGACGCGCATGGCTAGCGAAGCTGAGCGGGTTTGCTCAGTGTGCTCCGGCGCATTGATACTGGCAGCCACTGGCATTCTTGATGGTCGCCGTGCCGTGACGCATTGGGAAGATTGCCGCCAACTTGAAGAGGCGTTTCCTAAGGTGCAGGTAGAAGTTGATCCCCTTTTCATAAAAGATGGGCATATTTGGACATCGGCTGGGATTACCGCTGGAATGGATATGGCATTAGCGGTGGTTGCAGAAGATTTGGGACGACCTGCTGCACTTGCCATGGCGCGAGACATGGTTACGCATATGGTTCGCTCTGGTGGACAGTCTCAGTTTAGCCCTGCTTTGGATCGGCAATCCTTAGACTCAACGGGTCGGTTTGATAAACTACATGACTGGATCGCAGATAATTTGCAGAGTGACCTTCGGGTCGAGACACTCGCAAATCAAGCAAACATGAGCTCACGTAATTTCTCCCGACTCTACTCATCTCAGATGAAAGTGACGCCTGCAAAAGCGGTGGAGGCTATACGTATTGAAGTGGCTAGAGAGTTGCTTGAGACATCAGCTTTAGGCGTAAAAGAGATCGCAATGAGATGTGGATTTAACGACGATGAGCGAATGCGGCGGGCTTTTGTTCGAACGCTTAAAACGTCTCCAACGGAATACAGATTACACTTTCAAACCAATAATGACTAACTGAGAAAACGCCTGTTGAGTGGCCTGTTTGATTTTAACCAAATGGATCTTTCGAGGAATCTTCAGTAGTGCTAACCTGTAATCAACATAGCCACTTTAATAGACTAAAACATGCATACCCCACCAATATATTGCGAAGACAGATTAGAGTGCTTACACGCTCTCGTTAGCAATAATCCATTCGGGACACTGGTAACCGTTTCAGAAGGTATACCCGTTGCTGATCACATCCCTTTTGCGCTACATGCCTCTGAGGAAGATGGCGAGTTTGGCACCTTACGCGGACACGTTGCAATTGCTAATCCAGTGTGGAAATCAGTTAGCAATGGGCAAGAAGTTCTAGTAATTTTCCAAGGCACCAATGCCTACATATCACCGAGCTGGTATGCGTCAAAGCAAGCGCATGGCAAAGTTGTACCGACTTGGAACTATATGGTCGTCCACGCACGAGGAAAGATAGCAATACAGCGAGACCCAGATTGGTTGCTTGAGCACTTAAACACCTTAACTGACCATCAAGAATCGTCACGAGAGACACCTTGGAAAGTTAACGACGCACCTTCCGATTTTATTGAGAGAATGATACGTGGAATCGTTGGTGTTGAAATAGTAATAATTGATTTGGTAGGCCAGTGGAAGCTTAGCCAGAATAAAGATACAGCGGATTATGCTGGGGTTGTTGAAGGTTTAGCCACGGAAAGTCCAGCGATGGTGGGGCAGATGAAGCCATGATCCTATTCGGATTAAGTCAAGTCAGAACCGTCCTATTTAGGAGCCTCATTTGAAACCAGCTGCGCTCGCACCACTTTTATTCTCCGACACTCTTCGACCAAACTCTGAATACGTCATCACAGCGTGTTATCCCAACGACCACTGGCTTTTCATACCCTAACCATGTAACCACGCCATTTCACCGTTATTCCAATGAGGCATTAATGGGCGCATGGCCTTGTGCATCGAAAATTCTTTGCTTGATGCTTGTCACTTAACTGTATGAGGTGTATTAACGTTAAATTAACTAACATATCTTTACACTAACCCGCCCTAGTCGAAGCCCGACCGGAGCTTGAATTGCGCCCCTCACAACCACATGATATTGTTTTAAAACATCATTTTATCGGGACATAAATATGAATTTTACCGATTGGTCTGAAGAGATAACAAAAAACTTAAAACAAGCTCAGGAACAATACTGGAAAAGCATGGCTGAACAGCGTGCCAAAGCTGGAAGCGGTGAAGCATCTCGTACTCATCATGGCACCGAAGGCTTTGAGCAGCTGTGGTCGCTACTAAGCTCTCGAATGCCCAAGCAAGCTGACGATGTGATGCAGCAAGTCTTTGGTACGGGCAAAAACCGTGATCAGTTTTCGGATAATTTTTCTGCGGTAAAGGACGTAGTTGACTCTTTAGTTGAGTCACAGCTCCACTCGTTTGGCATTCCTACGAAAAAGGCACAGGAAGAATTGTTAAATCAAGTTAAACAACTGACACTTCAAAACGAGATTCTTAAAGAGCGGATAAAAGTGCTGGAAGTCGCGGCCGCCGAGCATGAACAACCTGCTGAGAAAAAGGAATTTAAAGCTAAGGCAAATAGAGTCTCAAAACCTGCTGGTGTAAAGAAAGTTGCTAAGTCTGCGGGTAGTGCTAAGCCGATGTCTAAAGTGAAGCCGGTTAAAACCAAAACGCCATCTCCTGAAAAACCAGCAGCTAGTAAGAAGCCAACTGCAAAGAAGAAAGCTGTGACTAAATCGAAGCCAGATGATTTAACCAAAATCAAAGGGGTTGGCCCAGTGATCAAGGATAAACTTGTCGCAGCGGGTATACAAACATTCCAGCAACTGGGCGCATTGACTCAAGATCAGGCTCAAGCGCTTGATGAGCAACTAGGTTTACAAGGTCGACTGCTTCGTGATGGTTGGGTAGTTCAAGCAGCGAAACTTGCAGCTTCTAATTAGCGAATATCTCTCAATTCAAAAGACAACGCCCGCTGATTTAAGCCCCTAAATCAGCGGACGTTAAGCACTAATAAGCTATTAATAATGAATTCCATAAGCAGTATACTTCGCACCCTAATGACGCTTTGAGGATCTAAGATTGACCAACTATCAGCCCGGCATAATGGAAGACGTTCCTGCCCTAGCACGCTATCAGTTTTTTCGTTTAAAGCCCGGAACCGATCCGCGTCAGCCATTACAAGCACTCGCTAGAATCGCCGTTGAGCAAGATATTGTCGTCGGTTTAGGCACGTCCCTGTTACACCTCTTAGGTGCAGATGTACCCGGCATGCATAAAATGCCTGAGTTTGATGGCAAGGGCATTGATACACCCTCTACCCCATTTGCAATGGTCTGTTGGATACGCGGTAAAGACCGGGGCGATTTACTCCATAAAGCACGTTTGGTGCGGCAAACACTTGAAACAGCTTTGATTGTTGCGCAAGTAACCGATGCATTTTGCTATAAGCAAAGTCGCGATTTAACCGGTTATGAGGATGGGACTGAAAACCCTGTTGGTGATGACGCATTAGCAGCGGCATTCATGCAGTCTGATCAACCAGCCTTGGCAGGTTCCAGTTTTCTTGCGCTACAGCAATGGGTTCATAACCTTGATGGTTTTCAAGCGATGACAACCACTCAGCAAGATCACACCATCGGACGCTCTCGCGAAACCAATGAAGAGCTAGACGATGCACCACTGTCTGCTCACGTAAAGCGCACCGCTCAAGAAGACTTTGACCCTGAGGCCTTTATTTTACGCCGCTCAATGCCTTGGGCGAATGAAACGACTGAGGGTTTAATGTTCGCAGCCTTCGGTAAAAACTTCGATGCGTTTGAGATGCTGCTGCAACGTATGCTTGGCGTGGATGACGGTATTGTCGATGCATTGTTTACGTTCAGCAGGCCGGTTACAGGAAGTTATTTTTGGTGCCCTCCGGTTGCTGATGGTGTTTTGAATTTAGATTTTTTATCGAGTTAGTTGTAGCAGATTAATACTGTTTCCCAGAGGCAGGTTTGCCAGATATTAATGACAACCGTACCATTAGCCTCAGCACAACCTTTCAAAGTGAGAATAACATGCCAACAGCCTGTGCCAGACACATTTTAGTAAAGACCAAAGACGAAGCAGAAACCATCAAACAGCAGTTAGCTGACGGCTCTGACTTTGCAGCATTAGCCAAGAAGCATTCCACTTGCAATACCGCTAAGAATGGCGGTGATTTAGGCGAGTTTGGACCAGGTAAAATGGTTAAAGCCGTTGATAATGTTGTATTTAAAAAGCCAGTGCTGACGGTTCATGGCCCAGTGAAAACCAAATTTGGCTTTCACTTGGTTCAGACCATTTATCGAACATGACTACGGACATTGCTGTTCATTAAACCAATCAATGCACAGCCATAACTTTAGCCACTTTAAATAACAGCTTACCCCCACAATTAACCTGTACTGGACTTCCTTCTGACCCTGGGAAGTTAGCAAGTTTAATATTGACCTTATTCTGTGTAATAACCTGAATAACCATGCCCTTAGGCGGCGTAGCGATCAAATTCAATACAACCTTCGCGGGAGAGCTTGTAGCAACTAGATGTGTTTTCAAAGCAAACTGATAACCCGGCGTTGGCGTAGTCACTGTAAATGCAGCATGCAATGACTTACCACCTGTTCCTGGCCTCGGCATTGCGTTAATCCACATGTTCACGTCCTTGGGATTGGAGACCAGACAACGCCCTCCATCGACAGGCTCGTCTGGCTTGCTGATAATTGGCTTATCAACATTATCCATCACCGAAGTCCCTGCACAGCCGGAAGTTGCCAGTAAAAGGCCTAACATTAGACAGTATTTAATCATCATATCTTTATATCCTTATTTTAAATCTTAAAATTCATCCTTATTTTATACTCTTTCAGATTGTTATGATCAACCTTTTTAAAGGATATAAACCCTTGACCTGAAGTGCGCTCAAGGTTTTAAAGTAGGCTCCATGACGACATCAACAAAACAAGATAATCCAAGAGATCATAGGTAACTGGTTGAATCAGCGCGGTAACCGTGAAAACATCGTTCCAGCGACTAAAGTCCGAGCAGCAATGGGCGTACAGTTTGCTGATAACCGATCCACCTTTCGTCAAAGAGAGGGACTATCCAGACGTTGGATTGTATAGGCCTGCGAGGACAGCCTTCGGCGCTTGCAAACCGATTATATAGACTTGTATCAGGCACATTTTATTGATCCACTAGTGTCTATCGAGGAGACATTATCGGTATTTAATGACCTGATACGCCAAGGTAAAGTGCGTTACATCGGCTGCTCTAATTTTAGTGCTTGGCGTTTAATGCAGTCACTGTGGGCAGCGGATGCTGGCAATACTGAACGTTTCATCAGCCTGCAACCCGAATACAGCTTAGCCTCGCCAGTCAGAGGTAATTTTGAAGCCGAACTGGCCGCCGTATGCAGCACTTATAATGTTGGTGTAATTCCCTATAGCCCATTGGCTGGGGGCTAAACCTTGGGTGAGTGCACCGATTCTTGGAGCAAATAAACCTGAGCAACTGCTAGAAATAATGGATGGGCTAGACAATCACCTGAGTCCCGAGCAAGTTATTGCACTTGATGAAATCAGTGATTTCACAAGATCACGAACTACGCTGGAACAATAAGATTCAAACGCCGTAACTTAAGCTGCCAACAAACGGAAATGATGTGGTCAAGGTAATTTTGATCACAACATTTCCGACTTTCATTCCTGGGCGGCTTGGAGAGTTTTTTTAGCGTGTAACTAATCTTTAACATTCAAACCGCAAATGTGATCCACAAAAGCCAAAGGAATCGGCAGTGCGGTTTCGTCTCGTTTAAATTCATACCAATTACCCTCTTCAAACCCATCATAAGCAAGATAGAGATTCCCTGCAGTTTTGTCATCACAACTGTCAACGGGGACTTCTGCCACACCCAACACTGTTTTATTAGTTTCTAGGTTTTTTGAGCGGAAAGTAATTTGCAAGAGCACATCACCTGCTTTGGATTCATATTTAATATAACTGCCCACCGCTCGGTCATAGGTCATTATGTTTTTAGTGACAATGCTTACATGACTTTCCGTTGGTTCATCACTTTCAAGCGTCTTTAGATTATTGTGAGTGTGCGGTGTCTCTGAGTTTGCCAAAAAATGGGTATGGGTACGCTTGTCCGCTTCGTGTGTATGCTTAAGCGGCTTTTCACTTGCTGGTACTTCATTCACCAACCCTTTATCAACTAATTCTTCTTTAACAAGCTCCTCTTTAGTCAATACCTCACTGACAGGCTGTTCTTCATCAGCCGCTAAAGCAAGCCCGAGCAGACTAGCGCTCAATAAAGTACCGCATAGAGTCAATAATTTCATGGGTGAGGTCTCTGCTGTAAAAACTAGCATTATTATTTAAATAACGAGAGCGAAGCAATGAATTTTCCATACTCCGCTTTATAATTGATATTAAACATTAAGTTGCCTTGGGTGGCTAATCATTCAGATCGTCTGTGCTTTTCTTTTTTGTCGGTGTAACATCCAAGCAAAAGGATGCCGCCCCCCACAACTAACGTTTATAAGCCGCCCTCTCAGGCACCCCACTAAACCCAAGCCGCTCAATATCCCGAATATAAACCGCTCGCAAATCTTCCCTACCTTCCTGCTCAGCCGCATGCACCAACAGGTGAAAAAACATATCCCGCTGCGCATGACTCGCACCCATCAAACTTAAATCATGCCGAATGCCACTGAGTAAACCCAGAACCTGCTTATAATCTTGTCTACGATGAGCCAACATTGCTTCACACACAGGATTTCCAATAAAATTATACGCTGAAGCAACTGCACCGGTTTTTGAATCAAACGTATTGCGTATGCTCGCTAGCAACTCATCAGCGGCCTTATCTTGCCTCGTTGCAGCCAACACCATCATGTCGTGAACATTGCCATACGCATTACCATGATTATTCACTCGGTTCGCACAAATATCGGCCAACGTTCCCCAATGGTCCGATACATCAACACCGTAAAGCTCAAGGCGGAACAGCAGTGATGAGAAATTTTGAATATCAATCGACGCAGCGGGTGACTCCTTTATCAAAGCGCAATCTGGGTTGCGAACTTCGGTCGTCAACAGCTGTAAAATACGTTCGTGTTCACCCTGCTCCAGCAAAAACAAACACATATGCCACCACAGGTGATGGCGCATTTGATTCGCCTGTCCCCAGTTAGGACTCAGTGTTTCCACTAACTCTATTCCTTTAGCGACTTCACCTTTCATGTAAAGCGCATGGGCGGCAGCATGCGCTCCCCAAATATCTGATGGGTCGATTTCAATAGCCGCACGAGCAAAGCGCTCAGCATCATCCAAATACCCTGCTTCTTCATTGGCAAACGCTCTCAGGGAGAGAAATGGGCCATAGTCGGCAGAAGTTTCATCCCACGCAGGAACAGATCTTTCAATAACATCGCGCATCCAGTCAGCTCGCCCCATCCAGAATAGACTTTCGTGCAACAGCTGATGCACCAGCAGATTCGTTGGGGCTTTGTGCAGAATAGTTTCAAGTGCCGTAGCACTTTCAATACCCTTGCCGGAACGCGCTAACTGCAACGCAGACAACATGTCGTGTTCATCGCTATGAACGAAAGGCAGACACCGCTCAACATCATTCACTAAATTAGAAATCATGCCTGTAAATTTTGTATCGCGTGCGCCTTGCAACACCCAGGCTTTTACCAATCTTGGGGATGCGTAACTTTCGTCAGCATCAATCGCTGCATCTAGGTGACACACGGCATCGGCTCGCCAGCGGGTGTAGCTATGAACGCCCGTAGCGAAATGATTTGAGGCAATACTGTTAACGGGCATTATTCACTCCTGACTTTGCTAATACTGATATGACGCGTTATCAGCTTAAATCATAGTTGAATAGCTTTGAAGTCTCGCCCATCGCTTTCTAATAATTTTTTAATGCCATCAAGCGTAATATCTAAAGTCGCCGTATTGGTATAAGGGTGGCACTGCAACATCGGACTATCTAGAACCGTTTGATCGATGATTAGCTCTACAGCACCTTTCGCATCCTTCAAAATATCCAGAACAGAAACCGAACCAGGCGTTGTCGACAGATACTTTTCCAATCGTTCGGACGAGCCAAAACTCAAACCTTTCACCCCCACCAGCTCACCCAATGATTTTAACTCAAGCGCTTTGTTGCTATGCACCACAACCAGAAAGTGCCGCTTGCCTTTCTTATCTCGTAGAAACAGGTTTTTAGTCGCAATGCCTTGAGTATTGAGGCCAAGCGCATCTGCTGCATCGCAGTCAAAAACAGCCTCATGCTCAAATTTTGTATAAGGAATTTGGTGCTCGTCCAGCACTTGATAGATATTCATATCGGCCTTGTCAATCATTTGAATCATTACTCTAAATCAAAAAAGCCACTAC
>Ga0209828_1003571_pt1 | contig 11768 bp, 9 predicted proteins | sample MaitaG_FD_187429 | JGI IMG/M metagenome (GOLD analysis project Ga0209828, IMG submission 187429) | Marine algal microbial communities from Maine, USA - Maine_Asex2 metaG (SPAdes) (version 2) | ecosystem: Host-associated > Algae > Red algae > Unclassified | place: Maine, USA | collected 2015-01-05
CAAGCGCTCTCGAACGTGCCCTTCGTCGCCGGTGAGCATCGACAGGTCGAGGTACTCATCTGGTACCGCGGCGGTCGCTTCGGCCCGCTTCCCGGAAAGGAAGAGATCCTGAATCTTCTCGGCCTCTTCCGCCCATCCGTAACGAACGAACAGGTCGTTGTAGAAGTTCTTCGACTTCGCTCCCATACCACCGACGTAGAACGCGATGTGGGCGCGCGCCGCCTCACGAGCTTCCTTCACCTCGGGGCCATCACCGAGCGCGACGACTCCACCGGCGATGATTTCCAGCGGTGAAAGATCAGCCGAGCGTTTCGCCTGGCCCGCGGCGAGCGCATCGCCCCAGACCCGTTCGAAACGGTCGGGAACAAAGTGGATCGGCTGCCAGCGATTCGCCACCTCGGCCGTGAGCTCGACGTTCTTCGGGCCGATCGAGGCGATGACGATCGGGATGTCGGGGCGCAGCATGCGGTTCATGAACTTCAACGGCTTCCCGAGGCCGGTCCCCTCGCCTTCGGGCAGCGGCAGGCTGAACGCTCGGCCCTCGTGGGTAACCTTGTCACCGCTCCAGACCTTGCGGCAGATCTCGACGGTGTCGCGGGTGCGCCCAATCGGTTTCGAGAACGGGTAACCGTGCCAACCTTCGATGACCTGCGGACCGGACGTTCCGAGGCCCAGCACGAAGCGACCACCCGAGAGCGCGTCGATCGTCGCCGCAGTCTGCGCGATGAGCGCCGGGCTGCGCGAGTAGACCGGCAGGATGCCGGTCATTAGCTCGACCCGTTCGGTCTGGCCGGCCAGATACGCGAGGGTCGAGACGAGATCGAAGCCGTAAATCTCGCCGCCCCACAGCAGGTCGATGCCGGCGGATTCGAGATCGCGTGCCTGCTGCGCGAGGCGCTGCGGATCGCCGTCGAAGCGGATGGTCGTGCTGAGTTTCATGCCGACGACATTAGGGCCTCGGCGAGAGGCCGACGCGCCGGAGACCGGCGACTACCGCAGACGTCGGGCTTCGACCCGAAGGGGGGTGTCAGGAACGATCCGAGGAGGAACGTAGGTGGCCGGACCAGAGCGGGGCCTCGTCGGCGCGGTGATCCGTTCGACCAGCTGAAACAACGGAGCGAGTGGTGATGCCGCGCGGCGATTCCGCATCGCAATGATGCGCTCGGCATGACGGCGTTCAGCGCGGGCCCGGCTCGCCACGAAGAAGCCGAGCATGATCGTCCATAGTCCGTTGCCGAGACCGCCGAACAGTTGCAGCAGCCCAAGACCAACAAGGGCGAAACCGAAGAGTCGGCCGATCTTGGCCGCGTCGACCGTCGCTACTTCGCGATCGCCGCCCTTGTGCCATTTCCACGATTGCAGAATGCGACCGCCGTCGAGCGGCAGCGCGGGGATGAGGTTGAACAGGGCAAGGCCGGCGTTCACGAGTGCGAGGTAACCAAGCGTCGCGATGACGAGCGGTGAACCGCCAATGAGCCCACCACCGACCGCGAGGACTCCCGTGAGAATGGCGAGCCCGACGCTGACCGCCGGGCCCGCTGCGGCGATCGCGAACGCATCGCGCGGCGTGTTCGCTTCGGCCTTCATCTGGGCGACACCGCCGAGCAGCCAGAGCGTGATGCCCTCGATGCCGATGCCACGATTTTGGGCGGTGGTTGCGTGGCCGAGTTCGTGGGCAAGAATCGATCCGCTGAGGAGGCCTGCGGCTAGGAAGCCCCACAGGGCATAGGTGAAGCCGGCGTAGCCGGGGGCGAACTCGGGATAGAAGAACGTCGCGAGGTTGTAGGCGACGAATGCGGCGAAAAAGGCGACGCTCCAGTGTATGCCAATGCGTATGCCACGGATGCGGCCGAAGGTGAGGGTGTTGGACACGATGTCCTGATTGCTCCTTTGTGGGCTGCCGTCGAGCTTGACATATCCAACGCCGCCAGTGGCCGCGCCATTCCCAGTATCGGCGGCGCCACGACGACCGTGTGGACCTCGCAGGAAATAGGGTCGGTGCCATGAGGACCGTTTCGAGACGGGAGGTGCTGTCGGGAGCATTGGCGACGGCGTTGCTGACGGCATGTTCAGGCGGGTCGGAATCCGTCGACGACGCAGCGGCCAGTTCACCGGCAGCGTCGCCCACTTCCGTTCCGACCACTCCCCCGACGCCGACTACCGCCCCGACTGCTCTTCCAGCGCCGACTGCGATACCAACGCCGGTTCCCTCGGCGACGCCGGTGACGGTGCCGGGCGACATCTTCGACACCGACCCCTTCACCCTCGGTGTTGCGTCAGGCGATCCCGATGCGACGAGTGTCGTGTTGTGGACTCGGCTTGTGCCCGCTCCCATGGAGGCGGATGCAACCCGGCTTGACGTCGACGTCGATGTCGCCTGGCAGGTGGCTAACGATCCTGACTTCGTGACGATCGTCGCTGAAGGTTCGGCGATCGCACCCGCTGCGCTCGGCCACTCGGTCCACGTCACCCCAGAACTGCCGAGCGACGCGTGGTATTACTACCGCTTTCACGCCGACGGCTACCCGAGCCCGACCGGCAAGACCCGCACGACGCCGACGGCCGATCAGCAGATCCAACCCCAACTGACGTTCGCATGCTCATCGTGCCAGAACTTCGAACGCGGCCTGTTCGTCGGCCACCGGGCTCTGGCGGATCGTGACGACATCGACCTGATGATCTGGCTCGGTGACTACATCTATGAATACGGACCCGGCCCCGAAGAGATCCCGGGCCGCCAGCATGGGACCGCCGAGGCGCAGACGCTCGATCAGTACCGCGCCCGATATGAGCAGTACAAACTCGACGCCGACCTCCAAGCCCATCACGCGGCCCGCCCCTGGATCGTCACGTGGGATGACCACGAGGTCGAGAACAACTACGCCGGCGGCCTGAGCGAGAACGACGACGATCCCGAGGCGTTCCGAGGCCGGCGCGCCGCCGCGTACCAAGCGTGGTTCGAACACCAGCCCGTGCGGCTCGACCCACCGACCGGCCCCGACTTCAGCATCCATCGTGAGCTCACGTGGGGCGCCCTCGTGCGGCTCCATATTCTCGACACCCGCCAGTACCGCGACCCGCAGCCGACCGACGGCGAGTTCGTGCCGGTGCCCGGTATCGCGCAAACCGAGACCCCCGACATTCGTGCGATCGGTCCGACGGCCCTCGACCCCGATCACTCGATGCTCGGCGCCGCGCAAGAGGACTGGCTCGTCGACGGCGTGGCCGCGTCGACCGAGCGGTGGAACATCTTGGCGCAGGGCCTGATGATGCACGGCCTCAGCATCCTCCCGGGTCAACGGCCTCCGGTGACACCGACCGACACGTGGGATGGCTACACCGGCAATCGAGCTGCGCTGCTCACCCGCCTCGACGAGGCTGGGCCGGAGAACCTCGTCGTGCTGTCGGGCGACTTCCACCTCGCAACGGCGGCCGACCTCAAGACCGACCCGTTCGATTCCAGCTCGAAGGTTGTTGGGGCCGAGATCATGGCGCCGCCAATCTCGTCGCGCTTCCTCGCCGAACTACCCGACGCGATCCTTGCGCTCGTCCTGGCCACCAACCCGCAGATGGCGTTCCTCGACACCCAACGGGGATTCACCGTGTGCGCCGTCACGCCCGACGAACTAACGGCCGAGTACTTTGCCGTTGACCCAACCGACCCGGCCAGCGACGTGACATCGATCGCGACGGCCGTCGTCGACGCGGGCAGCCCCGGCGTCCGGCGTTAAGGGGCCCAGCCTCAGTCGCCGAAGCGGGCTCGATCGATCAGCACTTCACTTTCCTCACGGTGAATGCGTTCGTCGTGGCCGATCTGTCGAAACAGATCGCCGAGCGTTTCGTGGTGGCCGTAGTCGTCGGTGAACACGCTCACCCACGGTTCGGCGTCGAGCTCCGGGTGATCGGCCACGTACGACATGTATTCGTGTTCGGCGTGGTCTTCGAAATCCGCGTTCAGGCGATAGCTCCACTGCGGGCTGATCACGTACAGCAGCCAGCTGAGGTAGTAGTACGTGACCGCCATGACCTGCGGCAGAAGCTGGCCCCGCACAAGCGTTCGGCGGGTGCCTTGGGCGTGCAAGAGCTCTTCGAGAATCAGCAGATGCCACTGCTCATTGTCCTGCGCGGCGCGAGCTTCGACGACGCGATCGTGGATGCCTCGTGCGAACTCCGGGGTGTCGGACGTGTGGGTGATCGCGACGTAGGCAACGTTCTCCCACGCCTGATACGGAACGCGGGCGACGATCTCTAGCACCCGGAATTTTGCCAGCGAGCCAGCTCGCCCATACGCCGTATCCATGACCGAGAACAAGGCCCGCGCCGCGAACGAATAACGCCGTCGTGGTCGGGCCAATGTCTCGGCCTGGAGGGCGAACAATCGGTCGGGCGGGTGAGTCACAAAGCTCATGGTGACCTCGTTGTTGTCTGGTACTTCCAACGTACCGTTGCCGCCTCCGCCCCAGCCGTGCCAGCAGTCACAGCGTTCGCCACGGTGACACCGTTCGCTCTGCGTCGCGCAGCGTTCACGCAGGTGCTGCGTGCAACGCTTGAGGCCGAAGGCCGAGACAGTGACATTTGTTCCGCTTCTGGGAGGGGCCCGAGAATGCGGGTCTCGCCAGCCGACGGCATCGAATTCGCGACGAGCGCAGCGATCGCCGACGTGAACCGGTGGCGGACCCTGATCGACGACGACGCGACGGGCGAATCGTTTGCAAAGGCGCTTGCCGCTCTGGTGAAAACCACGAAGGCCGATGTTGTCGGCGACGACCTGAAGAAGGTGCCGAAGCCGTTCGACCCCGATCATCCCCGGGCCGACTTGCTGCGCCACAAAGGGTTCCGGGCCCGGTGGATCGAGCAGACGCCAAAGAAGATCACGTCGGCTGGGTTCGCGGGCTGGGGTGTCGACCGGCTCGTGAAGACCGCCGACGTTCACGCCTGGCTCGTCGCCCACCTCACCTAAAACGGCAACGATCCCGACACGAAAGGGCGGAACGTGTCGGGATCGAGCCAGCGTCGGTCAGGAAGCGGAGGGGGAACCTTCCGGACCGCCGAACCCGCCGTCGGAAGTGCGGGTAGGTAGGGCGTGGAGTCGGTTGTGAATCAGGCGCCGATGTCGCCGCTCGGGAGCTGACCGAAGCGGGCGCCACGGTTGCCGTCGCCGCCCCGGCGACCTTCAGAGGCTTCGCCGTTGATCCGAGCCGTAACCCGCTCTTCGATAGCCGTAAGCTTCTCGTCGGCTTGCTCCTGGGTGATCCGGCCTTCAGCGACCTTCTCGGCGATCTTGGCCGTCTTTTCGGTCACGAGCGTGTCGGCGAGTACATCGACCGACACGCCCTGAGCGGCGGCGACATCAGCAAGTGTCTCGCCGGCCTGGAGCGACTCCTGCAGCTCTTCAGCCGTCACGCCGAGCGCATCGGCGACGGAGGTGAGATCACGGCTGCCGTGGCGGCCGTGACCGCGCTTGGCGACCTGATCCTGGATTGCGTCGGCCTGTTCCTGAGTGATCGTGCCGTCGTCGACGAGGCCCTGGAGGCGCTCGGAGCGGCGGGTCTCACGGTCGGATTCGGGGGTGACGAGTTCGGGGCTCTCGGCGTCGGGGATGACATCGTCCTGGGCTGAGGCCAGACCGGGCAGAGCAAAGGCTGCTCCGCCCAGGGCCGTGAGGCCGATGACGCCAGATGCGATCGTCTTCTTCAGGTTGGTGTTCATGGTTCTCCTTGAGTGTCCGGAGCATGGGTTGCTCCGTCCGGTTGGGGGGGGTGTGCCCTGGGCACAAGAACCATGATGCGGGGGCTGTCTGAAGCGACCCTGACCGCCGATCTAACACTTCCCAAGAACGAGTAAAGAGCTAGGTAAGGAGCTTTCGGCTGACTTTCAGCGGCGGCGGAACCAGCGCTGGGGCGCGGTTTCGCGACCGATCTGGATTCAGCCAACCGGAAGCTCGATAGCCGAGTCGGGCTGATCTTCGAGCGGTTCTGGCGGACTGAAGAGGTACCCCTGGGCCGTCGCGGCCCCGAGGCGCAGCAGTTCCTCGCGTTGCTCGTGGGTCTCAACGCCCTCGACGACCAGCCGAAGGCCGAGGTTCTGGGCCAGCGACACGACGTTGCGGATGATCGCGTTCGTTCGCGGCTTCAGAACATCCGCGGTGAAACAGCGGTCGACCTTGAGGCCGTGAACCGGCAGGGTCCGTAGATAGTCGAGCGACGCGTAGCCGGTGCCGAAGTCGTCGACGAGCAGTGACACCCCCATGTTTGCGAGGCGATCGAGCAGCTGGTTCGTTTCATCGCTGCGGGCGACGAGGACACCCTCGGTCAGCTCCAAGCCGAGCTGGGAAGGCTCCAGACCATGGCGCGTCAGCGATGCCGCAACGAGCATGTCAAACGATCCATCGCGCAGCTGCACGGGGGAAACGTTCAACGTCCACAACAGATCGCGTCGGTTGTCCATTGCGGCGCGGGCCACGACCTCGTCGAGCACCCATGCACCAATCTCGTTGATGAGGCCCCGCCGTTCGGCGAGACCAACAAAGCTGTCGGGGGCGACAAGCTTGCCTTCGAACATCCAACGCAGCAGGGCTTCATAACCAACAATGTTGCCGGTCCCCATCTCGACGATCGGCTGGTAGTGCAGTACAAGACTGTCGTCGGTCGCGGCACGGCGGAGAGCCGAATCGCGGTTTAGCTCGTGACGCTGATCCTCGAACATGGTCGACTCGAAAAGGGCCGGGTCTTGACCGCCCGTGCGCTTCTGTTCGTACATCGCAAGGTCGGCCTGGGCAATCAACCGTTCGGCCGTTTGGTGACCGCCGATGTCAACGCTGACCCCGCAGCTGGCCGAGCTCTCGATGACGTGGCCCTCGATGTAGAAGCGGCCGGTCGCGGCGTCGAGTAGGCGACGGGCCAGCATCATCGCCGTCGCGACGTCTTCGAGTTCGCTGAGCACGATCAGGAACTCGTCGCCACCGTGGCGCGAGGCCACGTCGTTCGACCGCACCACACCTTTCAGCGACTCGCCGATCTGCTGGATCAAACCATCACCGACGCCGTGACCGAGCACATCGTTAACCCGTTTGAAGTCGTTCAAGTCGATGAACACCACCGCGACGACCGTCTCGGTGTTGGCGATTCTTAGCAGCTCTTCGTCGAGGTAGTCGATGATCGCGCCACGGTTCGCGAGCCCGGTCAGCGAATCGCTCGTTGCCTGTTCGACAAGGCGGCGTTGGAGCCGCCACGCTTCGGTGATGTCGTCGAGACACGCGACGAAACCGGCGCTCTCGCCGGACGGGTCGGTCAACGGGCGGACGGTCACCCGGCACCGCCGATGCGCTGACCCGTCGGCTGGTTTGACCGTCACTTCCGCCTCGAAGCCTTCGCCCCTCTCTCTCGACTCGATCACGAGCTTCCGAACGGTCGCTCGTTCCTCGGTCGAGACCAGACCGAAGTAGGCAGTAAGCGGTTCCGCCGACGGCACACCCGTGATCGTTCGCCAAAGATCATTGGCAAACACGAGCTGGTGGTCGGGGTCGAAGTGGGCAATGCCCGACGGCAATACGTCGGCAATGCCGTCGATGATTCGGCCCTTTGTTTCGGCGTCGACGATCGCAGAGATCCGATCGGACACGTCGATGAACTCGCGCTCGACATATCCCTCGGTCGCCAACACATTGCGGTGGGAAACCTCGACCCACATCCAGGTGCCATCGGCGCGTTGGTAGCGCAATAAGAGCTGGTGGGTCGCACCTTCGGTTTCGAGCATCTCGAGCCATGCCGTCATGGCGTCATACACGTCGTCGGGGTGCAGGTACCCGATGCTGTTGTGCCCGATGAGGTCATCGGCGTCGAAGCCAAGCAGGTGGACCGCTCCTTCGTCGGCCTCCAGGACAACCGATGTCGCGTCTGCTCGCATCCGGCCGATACGTGGAGCGACCTTTTCGAGATCGTTTGGCGACGTCTCTTCGACTGCGGTCGAACCGATCATCAGAATCACGAGGCCATAGGTACCGAGGAGGTCAACGATTTTCATTCGACGCATCACATCGGGCTCGTCGTGCAACGCCGCGATGCAGGTCGCTCCCCCGGTACGGCGCGCGTCGGCCAGTGCCTCTATAAGACGATCCCTCGTCTCGGGAGTCACCAAAGACTCCCCCGACGACAGCAGTTCGATCTGCGGCAACATCGCGGCGATCTCAGGGGGTGGAGGGATATCGACGTACTCGCCGTCGACAACGATCGCCGTCAGGTCGGGGTCTGCGGCCACCGACTCGGCGAGCGCCCGCATCAGGTGGCCGGCATTGACCGACTGAGGCAACGGCGAGGCCGAGCTCACTTCGGCACCCAACGGATCGTGCATCCTTCATGGTCTCGTATGAAAGAGACCATCGCTTTAGTTGGTGGCGTTTCGAGGTGGTCCGGACAGCCTGGGCCAAGCTGACCCGGGATGGGGCGCTCGGTCACAGCGCCTTGCCTGGATTGAGGCGGCCATCGGGGTCGAACAGTTGCCGCAGCTGGCGTTGCATCGCAAGCTGAATCGGGTCGAGTTCGTCTTCGAGATACGGGCGCTTGAGCGTGCCCACACCGTGCTCACCGGCGATGGTGCCACCGAGGTCGATTGCGAGCTGCACGATCTCAGCGAACGCGACTTTGACGCGGGCGACCTCGTCGAGGTCGTCGGCATCGAAGACCAGGAGCGGGTGCATGTTGCCGTCACCGGCGTGACCGATCGTCGGCAGCACAACCCGGTTGCGTTCGCCGATTTCGGCGAGGCCCGCGAGGAGCTTCGGCAGGTTCTGGCGCGGCACCGCGACATCTTCGGGCAAGAGCGCTTTGCCAAGTTTCTCGAAGGCGGGCCAGCTGCGGCGGCGAACCTCGATGAGCATGTCGCCTTCGGCGGGATCGTCGACGTGGTACACGAACGTCGCGCCGTGTTTCTCGCACAACGCGGCGAGTTCCGCGATCGAGCTACCGGCCTCTTCGCCCTCGGTCTGCATGAGCAGAAGGCAAGCGGCGCTGAGGTCGAGTTCCATTTTGTAGACCGCCTCGATCTGGGCAAGCGTCGCTCGGTCCATGATCTCCATGAGACTCGGCTGGTGACCTTCGGCGAAGATCGCGACGATCGCCTCGCCCGCAGGCGTGAGCTCGTCGAAGTACGCGACCGCCGTCGCCGGAGGCGGCGGTGCTGGCACAAGCTTCACGAGAATCTCGGTGATGATGCCGAGGATGCCTTCGCTGCCGACCATGAGTCCGGTGAGATCGAGCCCGGTCGTCGACTTGATGGTCTCGCGCCCGGTGCGCATGACCTCACCTGATGCGAGGACCACTTCGAGCCCCATCACGTAGTCGCGGGTCACGCCGTACTTCACACAGCACAGGCCGCCCGCGTTGGTCGCCACGTTGCCGCCGATGCTCGACATGTCGAACGAGGCTGGATCGGGTGGATAGAACAGTCCGTGTTCGGCGACCGCCCTCTTGAGGTCGGAGTTGATGACGCCCGGCTGGACTCGCGCCGTGCGATTCGTCGAGTCGATCTCGACGATCTCGGTCATGTTGTGGAGCGACAGCATGAGGCAACCGTCGACCGCGTTGGCCGCACCGGTGAGGCCCGTGCCCGCGCCGCGAGGCACGATCGGAACGTCGGCGGCATTGGCGGCACGGACCGCGGCGACCACCTCGTCGGTGCTGCGGGGGCTCACGAGAATCGCTGCGGTACCGGCCGACTCGAAGACCGCACGGTCCTGGCTGTAGGCCGCCACGACGTCGGCGTCGACCTGAATGCGGTCGGCGGGCAGGCGCTGGGTCAGTTCATCGAGGAGCTGCGACATCGACCTATCGTCGCACAGTCTCGGGCCGGTCAGCCGAGTGACGGATGTTCCGGTGACGGCCGCTTGCTGAACACCGGGAGCATCAGCTGTTCGCCGTCGGCTTCCCATTTGCTTTCGTGCCAATGGAACCGGCAACGAAGTTCGTAGGTGACCTTCGCGTCGCTGCGGTCGGGCGTGTCGCCGACGACCTTGAGTGCGCCGCTGTAGACCTGTCGACCGTCCATCAGACGAGCGTTGTGCGTGGCGCGGCGGCCGCAGTAACACCGTGCTTCGACTTGGATCTGGCTTCGAACGTCGGCCAGCTCGAGCAGCCGGGCGGTACCAGGAAACAGGACGCCCTGGAAGCTCGTGAGTAGTCCGAATGCGAAGACGTCGACCGAGAGGAAGTCGACCACGCGCGACAGTTGCTCGATCTGTTTCGGCTCGTAGAACTGCGCTTCATCGCAGACCATGGCGTCGAGCCCGTCGGTTTCGTGGCGGGCGAGCGCGAGCTTGAACAGGTCGGTTGCGGGGGTGACAACTTCGGCTTCGGCAGAAACACCGAGGCGGCTCGAGACCTGTCCGGCTTGGCGATCGAGCTGGGTTGTGAGAATGACCGACAGGCCGCGCGAGGCGAGGTTGTGCTGGATCTGGAGGGCTTGGGTGCTCTTGCCGGAGCCCATCGTGCCGAAGAAGAACTTGAGTTCTGCCATCGATTTCGAACCTAGTTCGCTGCTGCCGCGCGATCACAAATACGGTCCCGTCGACCCGCCGTGATGCGCCATTCGCGGACATTCCTGCGGTCATGTTGCACCTCCGCGGTCGCTGCACCACGGCGAGCGGTCAGCGGGGGGCGGATTCAGGACTTTCCGGCCATCTGCGACTAGGTTGTGGCGATGTTCAGCAAGCCGATGGATCCACGCAGCGCGGCCAACGTGCTGCGGATCGCGACCAAGATCTTGATTGGCATCGCGCTGCTCATTGCACTTCGAGGCTTTTTCGCCCTCTTCGATGGTTTTGCGTCGTTGAATCCATTTGCGAGTGGCCAATTCACGTTCTGGGACAATCTCGTGCAGGCCTGGGGAACGTCGATCCAGACCTCGATCGCGGCCATCATCACGTGGAGCGCGTCGGTCTACTTCGACCACGCGGCGTCGACCACAGCTCGCGCCGATGCAGCCGGGCGATACAACGCTCCGGCCGAGGGGGCACCAACGATCGACCCATACGCCCCGCCCGCCATCGAAGCAGCTGCGCCTGCCGCGGCTGCCCCCGCTTCAGTCGCAGGGGCGTCGTCGCTCGGTGGGCTTGGCGGCGCCAGTATGTCGGGCCAGGTCCCTGGCGCCGGCGGGTTGTCGAAGCCGGGAATGTTCGCCCCCCTTGTTGCGGCCGAAGCCGATAACCGGGCGGCTGCAGCCGCGGCCCCGGTCGCCGACTCGCTCGCCGCCGTGCCAGCGCCGCTCACGGTCGAACGGCCACCACCGGTTGAGTTACGGCCACAGCCCGAGGAACGCGCGCCAGTTCGGCCGCGTCAGGCGCGCGACGACAGCCCGGCCGAACCGCAGCCCCGCCGCCGCCCGGTCGACGACGGCAGCGGTGGCGATAACCGACGGGGACGCGACGATGGCCGTGGCCGCAGCGGGCGTGACGGCGGTTCGCCGGATCGAGCTCCCGCCGAACGCAAGCGGCGTCCGCCGGAGGATCGCGACGGCTCTCGGGGTCGCAGCCGCGACGATCGGCCGAGTCGGTCGAGTTCGTCTGGCGGCAGTGGCCGGCAACGGCGTCCCGCCGAACGCGACGACCGCCCGGCCCGCCGACCTGCAGCCGATGATCGTCGGCCGTCAAACAAGCGCGATGACGGGCCAACCGATCGCCCCCGCCGCAGCAACCGTGACGCCGGCGAACGCCCTCGCCGCCGCCCCTCGAACGACACGTAGCAGCCGGGTCAGCCGAGCTACAGTAAGCCCACACC
>Ga0209828_1003573_pt1 | contig 11762 bp, 14 predicted proteins | sample MaitaG_FD_187429 | JGI IMG/M metagenome (GOLD analysis project Ga0209828, IMG submission 187429) | Marine algal microbial communities from Maine, USA - Maine_Asex2 metaG (SPAdes) (version 2) | ecosystem: Host-associated > Algae > Red algae > Unclassified | place: Maine, USA | collected 2015-01-05
GCAAGACCAATAGGAATGTTGGCAAGACAGCCCTGCCATTGGCTCACGACTAACTCGCAAGATCGAACCAGAGCTCTCGCCGCCGTCAATCCATCATGAAGAACATCGACGGCGCCGATGCAGCTTCATCGTCCTCTCCAGATGCACACGCTGAAGCTACGACGCGCCCAACCAAGCGCCCACCGGAAACAAGTCGGTACACCCGGCACTCCGGAAACTCAACCAACACATCAGCCCAAGGCGATTGCGACCCATCCTCGTCCGTTGCATCTTGGATAGACAGCCCGTCGAAATCCATTGGAATATCCAGCCGCCGAACGTACTGAAACAGAATCTCGACACGTCCTTCGCCCGACGTTGCCCAAGAGCGCAACAGCAATCGGTTCATCCCGCCCCGCATCGCTTCAACGTGAAACCGACGCAAGAAGCCAATGGACTCGCCTTCACCCAAAGGGGTTGGAGATGACAACGCCATTCTCAAACAACTCTGCAGTAGACAGACGGCCGCTACGGTATAGCTCCGCGAGCTCCCAATCAAACGGTGAACCTGCACCCGAAGCACCGCGCTGAACCCCTGCCAGGATCCGGGACGAAACCGAGCCAGCGCCCTCAAGACCGTCCAAAGCGATGACGATGCTGACGTTCGGGTTCGCAATCGCGCTCAACACGTCAGCTTGCCATTCAACCGAGTCCATTAGGTGGCGGCCACCCAGCTTGTCGGCAATGTCAGGTTGACCGACCGAATCCCTTGCACCGCATCAGCAGCGTCGCTGCCGAACGGCAGTCGTGGCGGCTTGGCCGCCACGGATGCATCCACCAGCCACTCTTACGGGGCGCCGATTAAGCTGATCACGCTGTCCGACAGAAAGAACGAAAATGAGGGGCGAGCCGTTCGCTTCCCGTTACGTTCTCCATCAACGATTATCCAAGTCGCGTAGCTGAATTACAGTCTGCGCTCATGCGACACAGATTCGGACGGGATAGCCAGGGCGAGAACTACCGTTACATGAACGACCGACTCGAAGCTCCCATGCTCTTCCTGAGCCTCGTGCTACTTCCCCTTCTGCTAGGGCCTTACTTCAATGATCTGTCAGAAGACGCGCTTCGCGGCTTCTCCATCGCGAGCACAGCCGTATGGATTCTGTTCGTCATCGAGTTCTTCTATCTCCTCTACCTCGCACCGAGCCGTAGGCAGATGATCCGAGAACACAAGCTAGATGCCCTCATGGTTCTATTACCCATGCTGCGACCGCTTCGACTCCTGCGAATCGCCAGTGCCGGAACCGCAATCGGACGGGCCGCTGTCGCCGTTCGGAGAATAGGCAGTCGCCCCGGCGTCACTCCGTTCTTTCGCCTGATCCTGCTCGTGATCGTTGCGGGAGCTGGCTTCACACTCGGCTTCGAACACAACCAGGCGGACAGCTCAATCACCAACTTTGGCGAAGCTCTGTGGTGGTCCTTCGTGACATGCACCACTGTTGGCTACGGCGACTTCTCACCAGTCACAACTGGTGGCCGTCTGATCGCTGGAACTCTTATGGTCTTTGGAATCGCCGGACTCTCACTCGTGACTGCTTCGGTCGCTGCTCTGTTCGTGGAAGAAGACGAACAGCCAGACTTGGAGTCACTCAAACATCAACTCGACCGGATAGAGAGCTCCCTCGCTTCTCGCAGCTAGACGGGGAGGGCCGTGCGTTCCTAGGACTCGCTTCCATATCGACTCGAAAGCGAAGGGTCACTCAGACGACACTCCCCGACTATTGTCTGAAGGCAGTATCCCCAAACAGAACGGCGAAGAAACATGGCATGGCAGACGGCGCGACTCATCCCGACATCTGGAATCTCCAATGATGCAGAAGCCGAAGTTCGCGCAACCTCTGCCGTTCTTGCAGTTCTTTCGATCGTTCGGCCGCTTTCTAGCGCTGTCCTGACGCCATTAGGGGCGAGCCGCGCAGGCAAAGCCGTCGTCGAGACATTTATCGAGACTACTTTCAAGACGGCCGGCGGCAAAAGCGTACGACCCGACGGGCTGGTGCGCGTCGCCTACGGCAAGCAACAACCGTGGGTTGCTCTCGTTGAAGTGAAGACCGGCAAGTCGAAACTCAGCGCTGACCAAATCGAGTCCTATCTCGCAATAGCGAAAGCTGAGAAGTTCGATTGCGTCATCACTGTCTCGAACGAGATCGCCCCGTCTCCAGGCCTGCATCCAACCGCTGGAGTAAAGGTCCGAGCTAACTCGAAGGTCACGCTTCATCACTTGTCGTGGACCAAGCTGCTGACCCAAGCCGTCATGATCAAGACTCATCAAGGCATCGACGATCCTGAGCAAGCCTGGATACTTGGCGAGTTGATTCGCTACCTCGAACACCCCTCCTCGGGCGCTATGGCATTCGATGACATGGGCGAGAACTGGACGACAGTTTGCAAAGGAGCGCGTGAAGGCACGCTAAATCGACGCGATGACTCTGTTGCCGAGATCGCTCAACGTTGGGACCAGCTACTCGGCTTCACCAGCCTGAGGCTGGGCGCGGACATCGGCCAGGACGTCACCGAACTCGTTCCTAGAGCGCACCAGCTCGATCCTTCATTGCGAATCAAGGGATTCGTTGAATCCCTAGCCAACGAGGGAACTCTCCACGGATCACTTCGGATACCAGACACCGTCGGTGATCTCTCGATTACCGTCGACCTCAAGGCTCGTCAGAACATCGTTTCGGTCACCCTCGATGCTCCTGTAGACAAAGGCGGGCGAGGACGTATCGGCTGGCTACTTCGCCAGCTGCGCGAAGCTCCGCCAAACCTGGTGATCGAGGCATACGCCAAAAATGCCCGCAATGGCGTTGCAGCGCCGCTGAGTGCAGCAATCGAAGACCCGACGATTCTGATTGGCCCCGACAAGAAAGAACCCGCCAAGTTCACGCTCGTCGCCCGCACTGAAGTTGGGACCAACAGGAAGGCTGGGCGTAAACCCGGCTTCACCCAATCTGTTATCGCCTCAATCGAGTCGTTCTATGGCGACGTGCTGCAGAACCTGACTGTGTACCAAGCAGCTGCTCCAAAGCTAGAACGACGCTCACCACTAGCTGCGCAACACGAACCGCAACCCTTGCCATCAGTGCCGCTCGTCGAAGCAGAACCACCGAACGCAGACGACATAACGGTCAAGCAGACATCACCGGAGTTAGTTATTGAGCCACCAGCAAACTGGTTCGTGACCCGCTAACCGCACAGTTCAGGCATCAGCGGGTACCTGATCGGAAGCGATTGATATTCATGGTGGTGTTTCCGCCTGTATTAGCTGGCGCGATGTTCAATTGCAGCGGCACACCATCAGGCCCATCAAATACCAAGGTGTAGGACTCCACGCCGCTTTCGAGGTACTCGGCTATCCCTGTGCGCTGTTCGGCTGACTACCTTTAGCCACGCCACGGGCCCAATTCGCGGACCCGTGGCGTTACGGCGCCATGGTTAACCCGCCGCCTCGAACTCAATGGTGTCAAGAAGCTCCTGCGCCCGGTCGAACCAGCGATCGTCGTAGGTCTCGATCAAAGTGGTCAATGGTTCTGCAAGGCCATCATCCAGATGCAGCAACTCGTATTCATAACCCGTGCGCATCGAAGCAGGCGGATATGGGAATCGCGTCATCAGCCAGTACTCGCACACAGCTCCGGCTGCGCAATCTGCGGTTGCATCGAACATAAACCGCATTCGTGCGCCCGTCGCTCCGCCGACCTCGACCGCCCCGCTGTCGATAACTGTGAGCGACTCGGGCGGACTCGCCGAAATGGCCTCGAGGTCGAATGATATGACGTCGCCGGCCGGGCCGGATCGCAGCATGGGCATCAGTCCATTCACGCCAGAGCGGAAGACCACACCTCGGTCACCGGGACCGCCCGAATCCAGGCCGGAAAGCACCATCCACCCGGGGAAATTAGGTTGCACCCACCAGGTGTCTCCAACCGAGAAGGTGAACGCCGTGCCGAAACCAAGATGGCTGTAGTCACCAGCGGCGATTGGCGATTGCAGCGTGGGCACCGTGTGCTTGCCGCTGTTCGATGAACCAACAACGATTGGGCTGCAACCCGACGTGCTGAACGACGTCGTCGAGCGGCCCACCGGCGATGGCCGGTCTGTGGTCATCGTCGCCGCAATCCCGTTCGCCGACTACGGGGTGGAACCATTCGCGACTTCATTCGATGACCTGGTTGCGTCAATCTCGTTCGATGAGGAACGAGCGTCTCCAGCCGACGAGTAGTCGTTGGGACTTCTCGAGATACGGCGACCTCGACGTCGCTTGCATCTTCGACGCACTGGACACCCATGACGTGACCTGTGTCCTCGTTGGCAGAAGTTGCGGCGATTTCGTGGGGTGCCGACTACGCCGCACGTCAAACATCGGCCAGGACGTCACCGAACTCGTTCCTAGTTCGATACCCACTTGCTCAAGCCGTCATTGCAGAGTGGCTTGCACTGGTGATTGAGGTCTCCAAGTCTGACGCCTCACTCTTTGGCAAGATTCCAGCACTACGAGCACTCTTGGAGGAACCGGGTCCAGCTGGCAAAGACGCCTAGCTGGGGCGCGGTGCTTGGCAGTGCTCGCAGAACGAAGCGAAATCTATGCGGCTTTGGCCCGGTTCTGTTTCGCCATGATCCGGTCGTACTCGGCGGCGAGGCGACGGCCCGAGTCACGCTCTTCGGCGATGTATCGGCCGAGCAGGCCGCCGGTGATTGGATCGATGTTCTTGTCGGAGAACATCGAGTCGAACACGTCGGACGTGCCTGGGGCCTTGTGCAACTTGAATTTTCGGAACTTGGTGATGTCGGACTTATCTGACGTCGCTAGTGCCATTGCCTGGTCAGCTCGATCGTGGTCTGGCCAACGCACCTCGAAGCCAAGTTCGAGCATGCGCTTGGCGAACGCCTTGCCATGCTCACCTTCGCGCATCGCTACGAAGCGCAGGGTCTTCGCCAGCCGCTTGTCCTTGGTCGAACCAGCCCACGCCAGCAGGTAATGCTCCGCAGCGCTCTCGCCGGTCGCAATTGCATTCAGAAGTCCGAGATAGCTGGGTTTGGCCATGGCCCAGTATCGCAGGTGCCGAGAATAGGCGTTTATGTTCGCGCCGTATTACTCGCGATTACTCACGATTACTCGCGATTACTCGCGGGTAGAACGAGTTACTCGCGTTTGGAACGAGAGACTGCTGCCATAAGCGCGCCGGCGCCCAACAGGTTCAGGGCTAACAGACCAAGCGTCGAAGAGGTGCCGGTAAGCGCCAGCTCTTCGGGCACCGCTACAGCCTCGACCAAGGTGACGGTACACGCCACTCGCTCGTCGCTTGGAGTTACGACCACACGTGAACCTCTGACTCTTGCCTGTTCAATTGCGCCTTCGCAACTGATCTCGCCAGGCACTAATTCTGTGCGGCGAATCTGGAGTTCATTAGCGACTCCCGCCACCACATCAACTTCGATCGGTGCTCCAAGAGCGACTTGATCGTTGAGGTGCACAATCCCGGTGTTCACGACCAGGACTGCTACCCCACCCTCGGGCGGTTCGCCGGTTGCAGCAACAAAGGTCAGTTCAACAACGACGGTGTCTGATTGGGCTGCAAGCACAGGCGAAGTCACTCCCAATACAGCCATGCCAACCAGCACCGCCACAATCGCCGTAACACACCGACTTCGAACCACGACCCCACGTTAATTGCATGTTTCCCAAATGTTGGTGATGTGGCGCCTGTTTCTAAAGTTTCCAATGAAGTACTGGGGAAATCTCCCCTCCATGTCTCGTCAACACCCGAAGTACGGTGCAAGTGTGAGACTGAGGACATTTGGGCGCGCTCGCATCGTCGATAACGACGGTGAAGACGTTGCGGTGAAGCCACTTGCCGTAGCGCTGCTCGCCTATTTGGCGGTGCACGTCCGCACCTGCAACAAGAGTTTCTTCGCAAAGGTGTGGCCGAGGAAAACCACTAATCCCCTACTGACCGACTCTGCCGTCGATTCGTTCGCGTATCAGATCGGCATGCCCAAGGTGCTGTGCGTATTCGCGAATGAGATGAACGAGCACCTCACGAATCGGTAGCGAGTTACCCACCCCGAGTTGGCCGAGGTCCGCGATGTTGTCGATAATCGTCGTGCTCGCAACGACTTGAGCACGCCAGGCAGACCATGCGACTTCGACCGCCTCATCAGTCGCTTCGACCGTAAAGGACTGGTCAGTGCCATCGACAGCGCAGTAGGGACGTTGCGTTTCTTGACCCGCGATTGCATCGCAGAACCAGTAGCTCTCCACGCTCGTGAGGTGCCGAACTAGGCCGAGCATCGACATGTCAGACGGAGGCACTGATTGGCTTGCCATCTGAACGGCGTTCAGGCCACTGCACTTCAGCTCAAGGGTGATACGACGATCCTGGAGAAACCCAAGCAGAACGGCCCGCTCGTTGTTGTCCCACCCGCCGTCAGAGCGAGGATCCTCGGCCTCGCTCACGAACATGTCCCACCAACCAAAGGTCCGTTCAGGGAGCCTGTCGTCTTCGCCCATCACGCGCACGGTAGTCGTTGCAGGACCCAATATTCCTCAACTTCTGTTCTTCCGCCTCGTTCAGATGCGAAGACCGCGCAAATATCAGAGTGTCAGAGTTTCAGAGTGTCGAGGCGACGTCGCGTTCGGCGCCGGCGTAGATCAACTCACGCAGGGCTTGTGCGGCGCGGGCGTGGAACTCGACCGCATCGGGGTGCAGGTCAGACTCAGGCCGAGGGCCATGCTCGAAATGACGATACTCGTCGACGCCTCGCACCAGTGGAGCGGTATCCCAGTCGACAAGCGTCTGCTTTGTGCTCGTGGGCATGTACTGCAACGACAGGCCAATGCGGCGGTCGTTCGTGGTGTTCGGACCTGATCCGTGGGCGAGCCGGCCATCGTGCAAGGAGATTTCCCCCGGGGCAAGCGCCATTGCAACCGGTGTGCGCTCGCCGACATCGATCGTGAGTTCCTGCCCACGACTGAGCATGTTGTCCTGTGCGTAGGTCTCAATGTGATCGAGGCGTTCACGATGACTGCCCGGCAGCACATGCATGCAGCCGGCAGCTTCTGACGCTGGCGCCAGCGCAACCCACACGTTTACGAGATCCTCGGTTTCGAGTCCCCAATATTGCAGGTCTTGGTGCCAGCCGACATAGCTCGGCGACTGTGCTTCCTTGATCCAAAAGATCGTGCCCCAGCAAAGAAGATTCGGCCCGATCAGGTCTTCGACTGCGTCCAAGATGGAGCTGTTGCGCATCAGGTCATCGACCCACGTGAACAGGTAGTGCGATTTGGTTCGTTGATCGGGTCCGAGCGCGTGTCCAAGGTTGGCCTCGTGCGCTTCGAGCTTGGCCCGAACCGAGGCTGCTTCTATTGCTGACAGTGCCGGAACCGGCGATACAAACCCCAGTTCGCGATACTGCTCAATCTGCTCAGCGCTTAGCACCTTCGTCATGTCGACCTCCCCATGATCACTCTTGGTCCGTCACGTGCACTGTCTCATCTGCAACGTAGCGCATCGTTGAAGTCATGATCGCTGGTGAGGTACGCAATAGTCACAGCACGAGCGTGCATGGCGGACCTACTGTTGGCTGATGGGAACTCACAGCTGCGCGATAGGTGACACATGACTTCACTGTCGTTCATCTTTCCGCGAGACGTCATGCAGCCGTCGCTCCCAGACGCTCACTTTCAGAGCGAAGCAGACGCAGCGCGTTCGCTAGGTTGCCACGTCGCGCTCGTCGACCATGATGCGATCGTGGCCGGTGATATCGCCACGGGTATTCGCGGCCTTCATGACGTGCCAGGCGACTCGATCTATCGCGGTTGGATGATTCCGCCGCATCGCTACGCCGAGATGGAAACGGCGCTCGTCGGCAGCGGCCTGACCCTTCGCACATCTGCAGCCTCGTTTAGCAAAGCGCACCACCTACCAAATTGGTTCGACACCATGCGAGAGCTAGCCCCGTTTTCGGTCTGGACAACTTCGAACTCACTCACTGACTTCGAAACAGCACTCGCAGAACTGCCTGCTGGCGCTGCCGTGCTCAAGGACTACAGCAAGTCCGAGAAGCACTGTTGGGAAGAGGCCATGTTCATTCCTGACGTCGGCAACATCGCAACGCCCGCGCTGTCGCCGCACGATTCCTCGAACTACGTGGTGACTCCTTCGATAGCGGCTTCGTCGTGCGGTCCTTCGAAGAAGTCGAATCAGTCGAGGCGCGAACCTGGTGGGTCAACGGAACCTGCGTTTGCGCTACGGCACATCCCGATACGCCAAACGACGAACTCGACGGCCTCGATGTGACGCCGCTGGCTAACGCAGTCGCCGCGCTCAACCTCGCGTTCGTCTCAGTCGATGTCGCTCGCTCAACGACGAGCAGCGAACTCCTAGTGATCGAGGTGGGCGATGGCCAAGTCAGTGACCGGCCATCCTCACCGGATCCATCCGAATTCATTGCGGCAATCGCCTAAGACCGTCAGCAGCCGAACTGTTTGCCACACTCTCTGAAAACTCTTCATGGAGTCACTGCAACCAAGTGGTGTGAACGAGATTTGTTGACCTCCGGCTGAGGAACCTCTACGAGATCAAGATCAACGAAACCAGACCGGACTACAACTGCTCGCCGCGGGTGACTTCTCGTTGTTGTTGCGTTGATCTACTCATAGCGACAAGATGAGCTGATGGCACATGGTGAACGCTTGAACATGACGTTGAGCGAGGCCGTGTACTCCCTGCGAGCGATCCGGCGTCAGAAGCCTGACCCAATCCCAGACGAAGACATCCGCACGATTCTCGACGCCGCAATCCAAGCGCCGAACGGCGGCAACATGCAGCCGTGGCACTTTCTCGTCGTAACCGATGCCGTCCGGCGCGCCGAGTTTGCTCCGCTCTATCACGAAGCCTGGTGGGCCAAACGCCATGACTCGGGCTGGTACACGCCTGATGGCCTTCCCGAGGCCTACAAGTGAGCAATGCAACTTGCAGATGAGATCGGCGAATCACCCGTTTTGATCTTGGTGTGTGCCTTGGCCAAAGGGGCAGCTGCAGCGAACTCGATCATTCCGTCGGTACAGAACCTGCTGCTTGCGGCCCGAGCTTTAGGTATCGGCAGCACGATCACCACCCTGCATCCCAGCGTCGAAGACCGAGTGCATGCGCATTCGACATCCCCGACAAAGCACAGGTCGTCTATTGCTTGCCACTTGGGTATCCCAAAGGCAACTTTGGGCCGGTCGTCCGCAAGCCGCTCGAACGAGTCACATCAATGAACACCTGGGGCCAATCATGGTGAACCTCGTGTTGGCGCACCCCTGCCTGTTTCCGCACTCGCCACATCAGTAATCTTCTGGCGACCCAGTATCACCTTCGTGCAGTGACACGGCCACTGCTAGAACATCTTTCCGGCGATGATCAAAGCGCCGTTGGCGCCCGTTTGCTCATAGTGCAAAGTGCCTTTAGCAGCTCCGCCTGCGACGGGAGCGATTCGTCGGACTACGTTTCGACTATGGACGAGAACCCCGAACTCAATCGACAGAACCTAGGCGTGATGGTCGACGACATCCGGTCCGACGCTGGCCCCGGAGAAGCGACCAAGCGTTACAACCAGGCATTCATCCAAACGTTTCGTGCAAACGCAGGTCAGATGCCAAATGATCTCGACAAGTACCCATGGATGTTACTCACGACGACCGGCGCAAAGTCCGGCAAACTGCGCACGGTCCCGTTGATGTTCTTCGAGCGCGATGGCCGCTTCTTCATCATCGCGTCCAAGGGTGGTGCGGTCGCCCACCCCGCCTGGTACCACAATCTGGTCGCCCACCCCCACGTGACTGTTGAATATGGAGGCATCTACGACGCTTCACCACAGACGGTGACCGCTGTCGTGCTTTCCGGAGCGGAACGCAACGATGTCTTCGAATGGGCGGCGGGACTCAACGCCACCTTTGCTGGCTACCAGGCACGCACCGAGCGACCGATCCCGGTTGTCGAACTAGTAGCTACGAGCTGACCGATCTCGGCGATCCAAAATCGTCCTGCACGTCCGCCACGCGCACAGTGATCACCTTCGACCCGCCACGGTGAAAACCGATCCGATATAGTCATGTCGTCTCGGGCCCTAGCACCAACAAGGTTTCGCCTAAGTCGACGCCCCAGGAACTGCGGACCAGGTGGTTAACTTCCTGACCGTGCTGCTGTTGCCACAACGTTCGCAAGCTCAACGGCACTTCCGCGGTGGCTGCCAATGCTTAGACGAATGAAGTCTTGGTCAGTCGGCTCGACAAGGAATGGTCGACCCGGGGCGGCACCAATGCTGTTCGCTGCAAGGTAGATAACAGCGACTTGTTCGTCTTGGACCGGGATTGCCATGTTTAACCCTGCTCCGGTCGCAAGCTCGATGCCGTGCGTAGCGAGAGCGGTCGCGAACTCGTTGCGACGTCGAAGGTACGTAGCGGCTGCGGCCTGCACCTGCGCTTCGACGTCCGCATCGGTCAGCATCTCCAGCAAGATCTGCTGGATCAACCGACTGGTCCAAGAAGGTCCAAGCGAACGGCGTCTCTCGAGCGTTCGTAGCGGCGCTGCGGCACCACCGATTGCAGCGATCCGAAGATCTGGACCATGAGACTTGGAGTAGCTATGAATCAGAACGCTGCGTTCGGGCCGATGCGCCGACAGACAATGGAGGTCGATCCCTGACGCATCTCCCGAATGATCGTCCTCGACAATCCATGTCTCAGCAGGGACGAGGCCCGCAATGGCCTTAGCCCGCCTCTTGGACATGGATACGCCGCTGGGATTGTGAGCTCGGGGCTGCAGGAAGATCGCCGTCGGTGTTACATCGAGAGCGCCGCGCATGGCGACGAGCTCCATTCCTTGATCATCGAGCGGGACGCCAATCACCTCGGCACCGGCGAGTTCGAGCATGTCGAGCAATGGTGGGAACGTGGGCTGCTCGACGATGACCCGATCGCCGATTTGGATCAAGGCACCGATGAGACGGTCAAGTGCGTCTTGGGCTCCGTCGACAACGGTGATGTGCTCTGGCTCAAACGGCCACCGCCGACGCAACTCGATTTCCAGGTCCGGCAGGACGGGCGAGTCGAGGTAGCTGCCAACGGCGACGTTGGCATGGATTCGCTTCAGGATCGTGCCGATCTGCGGGAGCAGAGCGCTGTCAGGGGTGCCAGTGCTGAGGTCGACCTCGAACGTGCCTTGGGGTACCGGGACCTGCCAGTAGCGGCCTTCGATCGACCCTCGTGAGCTTCGCACGGTCGTTCCGCGTCGTCGGTCGGTGAAGATCACGCCGTGGTTCTGCATTAGTCGCCAGGCTGCTGAAACGGTGCTCGAGCTCACGCCGAGCCCCGAGGCAACCGCTCGAACTGTTGGCAGTTGGTCGCCGGGGCCGATCGTGCCAGCGGTGATGAGTCCGCTGATGGTGCGAGCGATGCCTTGGGCGCTGCTATCGCCGACTTCTTGAATGACAAGGTCGAGCACTGACGAAGTTGGTGCCATCGGTAAACCTTGCATCTCGTTTCCCCAGCGTAAATCTTTGTATACAACAAAACAGCTCTTGTTCGCTACAGAATCGGACTCTAGTGTCGACTGGGAGCGCACAGCAGAGTGGTCCAAGGCGAAGCCGAAGCCACGATTGCGAGAAACACAAAATCAGCAGAGTGGTCCAAGGCGAAGCCGAAGCCACGATTGCGAGAAACACAGGGGGAACCGGATGTCCAT
>Ga0209828_1003576_pt1 | contig 11760 bp, 12 predicted proteins | sample MaitaG_FD_187429 | JGI IMG/M metagenome (GOLD analysis project Ga0209828, IMG submission 187429) | Marine algal microbial communities from Maine, USA - Maine_Asex2 metaG (SPAdes) (version 2) | ecosystem: Host-associated > Algae > Red algae > Unclassified | place: Maine, USA | collected 2015-01-05
GTAATATTTAGATCAAGTTCAATATAGACTTCAGAGGTTCTCTTTGATTTTGGCATGTCTTTAAATGAAATCTCAGATGACCAGTTTTTTACATATTTTATATGGGTATTTAGATGTTCTTCTAAGTATTCACATGAGACTTTTAACCAACTTGCATCTCGCTTATTTTTCCGCTTAGCAAGTTCAATGATTTCTTCAATAGCTTTTTCAACTATTTCTCCAATTAGTAAATCTTGAATCATTTGTTTAGATATTTATTTTGATTCTGCATAACAACTATATATAAACACCCTTAACCGTTTTTAACCGTTACGGGACACTTAGTAAAAAGTACGCATATGTTTTTCATAATTCGCATTTGTTATCCCGTCGTAAAGTATAAATCGTCGATATTTGTTATTTAAAGATAAGAAGCCGATCTGACTTCTGCGTCGGAATCAGAAAAATATGTTCTGCTAAAGCAACCCTTCGGTGTTTCCATTGTGACGCATTGAGGTCTATTGCTAAAAATACGTACGCGGTAGTATAATCGAGCTCAGGCATTGGTCTAAAATGCAGTTGAGTATCATGCATGAGCGAAGCAAAGCATAAAAAGCCAATTGTAACATAAGTTTCTCCAAAATTCCTCGTTTACATACTTATCTTTGTATTGCTATGAATCGTGAGCTCGCATTATTGGAAAAACTAGAAAAAGAACTGAATCTTAAGGAGCTTCAGATCAAGAGCTTATTGACGATTACCCAAGCGATTAACGAGAATGTCAAAGCAGAAGGATTGTATAATATGTATAAGTCCTTTTTGAGTTGGGAAATGGGCATTAGCAAAATGGGCTTATTCATCCCGTCGAGTGATCAATGGGAGTGTGCTGCAGAAATAAATCTCGAGCCTGCGCTGGCAGCGGAAATTGTTCCTCTACTAAAAGATTACAAGAGACTTCATACTGTAAAGGATGATGAAAATGAAGCACTCAAACAATTTGATATCGTCATTCCTGTCTTTCATAAAAAAGAGCCCATTGCTTTTTCTGTCATAGGCGGAATCAAGGACAAGGAAGATCTATATAATAAGATCCAGTTCATCACGACGATCACAAACATTATAGCAGTTGCCATTGAAAATAAAAGACTCTTCAATCAGCAGCTAGAACAAGAAAGCTTACGTAAAGAAATGGAAGTGGCCAGCAATGTCCAAAAGATGTTGATTCCAGATAGTTTACCGACTACCGATAGGTACGAATTGAGTAGTATTTATCGCCCTCATTCGAATGTAGGTGGTGACTATTTTGACTACATCAAGTTTAGTGAAGATCGCTTTGCATTTTGCATTGCGGATATCTCTGGTAAAGGTGTAGCGGCAGCTTTGTTGATGGCTAATTTTCAAGCGATCATACAGAGTTTGATTTATCAATATCGGGATCTTGAAACGTTTGTCTATGCTTTGAATCAGTCAGTCGTTAGAATTACGAAGAGTGATAAGTTTATTACATTTTTCGTAGCGGAAGTAGATCTGACTCAAAATACCTTGACATATATCAATGCAGGTCATTATCCGCCAGTTTTAAAGATTGGAAATGAACTCAAAGAATTAGATAAAGGTTGTACTGTCATTGGAGCATTTGACGAATTGCCAGAAATCGAGGAAGAAGTGATACAACTCCATGACGATGCGTTGATATTAGCTTTTACTGATGGGTTGGCAGAATTGCGAGATAAAAACGGAGAATTTTTTGAAGCAGATAAAATAAGTGATTTTGTTAATAAGAATGCGAATAAGTCAGCCAAAGAGTTCAATGATTGTTTATTAACAGAAATTAATAACTTTAAGGGTGAACAAGAGTATTCGGATGATATTGCAATTATTACTTGTAAAATATATAATTAGATAGATCAATGAATAGAAGACGCAAGAATTCATCAACATCTATTGCACCGGCTATCATATTCTTTTTGATTGCCATGTTCTCTAATACACCTGTGTTTTTTATTTTCGCAATGTTCTTTTTTGTGAGACATATCATGGCGACTCAGAAACAAAGACAACAAGAGCAAAGTCCACGACAAGATCGCAGGAGACAATCTCAACGGCCTGAACAAAGAAGACGGTCAGAACCACAGCAACGACCCCAACGCCACCACAAAGCTAGGTCAAACCCTTTCAAAAAAACAGGTATTCAAAAATATAAAGAGTTTGAGATGGAAGGTGCGATTGAAGATTTTAAGCAAGGCTTAGCAATCGATCCAAAAGACCTTGCCTTACATTTCAATATTGCTGCGGCTTATTCACTCACAGAAGATAAGGATAAAGCATTTCATCATATTAGTGAAGCGGTAAAACTTGGCTTTAAAGATTTCGAAAAGATCAATACGCACGATGATTTAGCATATGTCAGAATTCAACCAGAGTTTGATGACTTCAAGGATAATGGCTACAAACTAGTCAAGCAAACCAGACAGATACCAGTCAAAGAAGACGAGGTCACAGATGATGTTCTCCTATCGCAGCTTAACAAATTAGCTGAAATGAGAAAGAAAGGCCTATTGTCAAATGATGAATTTGTACTAGAGAAAGAAAAACTATTGAGACAATAAAACCTAATGATTGCTTCAAAACTCATATCACACATAATCGCTCCATTACGTACATCAGACACTGGTGAAGAGGCGATCTCGATGATGAACATTTACCAAGTTAAACATCTTCCTATCGTCAATAATGAATCCTTCCTAGGCATTATTTCTGAAGATGACATCCTTGACAATGATATGAATGAACCAATTGGATCTTACCGACTATCGCTCATTAATCCATTTGTCTATGAATCTGATCATCTTTTCGATGTAATGAAAAAAATTGCGCAAAGCAATTTGACCACTATCCCTGTCATAGACAATCAAGAAAACTTTTTAGGTTTAATTACTTTAGAAGATTTATTAAAGTTTTTTGCTAATGGTTTTTCATTTAATGAGCCTGGCGGAATTATCGTAATCAAAGTTCACCGAAACAATTATTCCTTAGCGGAAATTGCAAGAATTGTAGAATCTGGTAATGCTAATGTGATGAGCAGTTTTATCAGCACGCAGCAAAATACAGGAGAACTATTGATTTCTCTAAAATTAAACACAAATGAACTAGCAGCCGTCATTAGCGGATTCGAGCGATTTGACTACATCGTCCATTCATCATATACAGAATCTGAAGAGTATGATAATTTGCAAGAACGATATGATTCATTGATGAAATATCTAAGTGTGTAATGCTGCTAAATAAGCATTCTCTTTCCCTATTTGCAATATTTATTTTTCTCATCCCCACTACTTCATGTTTTGCTCAATCTGCATATTCAATTATTCAAGATGTAGAATTAATTGGAAATAAAAGAACCAACAATGAAGTCGTACTCCGAGAGTTAGATCTCATCCCTGGAGACACATTATTTTCTGCAAGTATTACTGATCGTTTTAATGAAAATGAAAAGCGAATCCTCAGTACTGGCTTGTTTACTGATGTTTCAATCAACCTAAAGAATTGGGATGAATCAAGCCAACAATCGACTATCGAAATCATCCTCCAAGAAAATTGGTATATCTATCCCAACATCATTTTCGAATTAGCTGATCGTAATTTTAATGTCTGGTGGAATGAGCAAGGTCGATCATTGGACAGAGTTAACTTTGGCTTTCGCCTAAATCATATCAATGTCACTGGAAGAAGAGATCGCTTAAAATTAGTTACTCAATTCGGATACACTAAGAAATTTGAAATAGAATATTCTTATCCCTATTTAAATAAGGCCCAAACTTTAGGAATCGCAAGTAATATTACTTACTCTGAAAATAAAGAAATTGGTTTTGTGACAATAGGAAATAAAACACAATTCCACCAAGAGGAAGACGAGCGTATTTTATTAAAAAGATTCCGCGTCAGCAGTTGGCTTAACTATAGACCAAAACTATTTGGGCACCATATTTTAAAATTTGAATTTCATAGAAATAGTATTGATGACTTTGTCGCAACAGATTTAAATCCAGATTACTTTTTAGATGAGGAAACTGTATTACATTTTTTTAAAGTAGAATACGATTATAGCTATGATCGCAGAGAATTTACCTTCTATCCAGAAGCAGGATATCAAGTAGGTTTTAATATTAAAAAAGAAGGTATCGGTATATTTAATGAATACAATAATTTACTCTTTGAAATCAGAGGAGAATATTATTGGAATTATAAGTCCAAACTGATATTTGCCAACATTGCGAAAGCAAAAACAAATATCATCAGAGACAAAATCGCCTTTGCAAATAATACTGGACTTGGTTATAATGGAAACGTCGTGAGTGGGTATGAATTATTTGTTGTGGATGGTACAGATTTTATATTAACCAAATCTTCTCTACGCTGGAAAATCATTGATAAGGTATTTAACTTAAATGAGTATATGCCTTTACGTCAATTTAAGTTGATGAATATGAAAATCTATTTTAGTTTAAATACCGATACTGGCTATGTCAATGAACCGACTTACACTGACACAAATACTTTAAATAATAAATGGATCATTGGCTACGGACCAGGCCTAGATATTTTATTATTTAATAATTACTTATTTTCTTTTGAATACAGTTTTAATCAATTGGGACAATCTGGATTATTTATTAGCAATCGTGTTTCGTTTTAATTCCTAACGCGAGACACCTTCAGGAACACCTCACGTACTTTGGAATTAGTTAGTTAATCATTTCACTTAATAGTCGGCAATGCCTCTATGATAGTAGGAGGCACAGGCGAACAATCTACCATAACTTCTACTTGATTCCGATTAATGGAATCAGCGACTCGTTGATTTTTAGATTTTATTTTGATGTCAACTGATACATTATTTGCAGCAGATCTAGATATGTCTAGCTCATTGACCAACAGTAAATCCCTTTCAACAATTTGACTTTGCACATTCGCTATATTGCATGCACAAAAGCTCAAAATGATAAATAGTTTAGGTATTATTTTCATTATTCTTAAGACTAAATTTGCCAATCAATGTTAGTTGAAACAAGCAATGATTTTTACGATATAACTTCTCAATTATTTCTATTTGAAATTCCAAAACTTCCAACTTCTGCAACGCAGGATTCTAGGGATTGTCCACATACTGCTACATTATCAAAACCTGCTCCCCAGGCAAATTCACCTTCATCATCATAGCAAAATCTGATTTGAAAATCTGAATTGCTAAAGGCTGACAAGTCAATTGTTTCATTAGTCCCAAATGCATCATTTTCTTCAATAAACACTTGAACCCATGCTGTCCCATCAAAGACTTCTACAATGAAATCCCAGGCCCCTGCAAAATCATTGTTTTGCCAATCAAAGGTCAAACTACCATTTACAAAAGAAGACATATCTATGATTGGTGTAATCACACATCCAATTCCAATTGCATCATTAGCATCTTCATTAATAATAGCTATACAACCTGAAAAATCAGGTGATGGGGTTAATGCACCTGGAACATCCACAAATCCTCCATTAAATGTAATATCTCCTATTCCTCCATCAGTCGCTGTCACTGTCCAACCTACTGGCATGACACAAGCATCGAAGGTTTCATTTAAAAGTTCTTCGAAGCCAGTCATACAAGTCGGACATGGCATACAATCCATTCCTCCACAGTCAACTCCTGTCTCGTCACTATCTTGTATTCCATTTCCACAACAATCTCCACAATCAGGACCACCACAATCTATCCCTGTCTCATTTCCATTCTGGATACCGTCATCACATGTTGGAGCCGTGCAAGAAGCTGTAAAACTCTGCGTCACCGGAGCGCCACCAACTAATTGCGCAGATGTAAACCCAAACGGATCCAATAATGTAAATCCTTCTTCATTAGGAAAACCTCCAGAAGTCTGAACAACATCAATCATAGCCCCGTTAGTTAAATTCAGAGTAAACGGACCATCAGTAGTGACAGTAGTGAATGCTCCACCAAAGACTCCAACAGACACGCCATTTTGAAATATTTCTACTGTCGCTCCATTCCAGCCATCACCGAAAGTATCAGTCAGGTTTAAAGGTGAACTCACATTCGTTAGAACAGTTTGCTCCACTCACTACATTTACTGTATAGGTCTGTGTGATCGTGGTACATCCATCTACGGCATCACAAACTTCAAGTGTAACATCTATTGTTCCAGTGGTGCCTCTAGTTATCGTCAAAGAAGGATTTTGAATATTGTCCATATTTGAACCCAATACTAGATCTCCGCTTCTTACTGCAAAAGTCCAGTTCCAACTTGTAGGACCATTCGTACTCATATCTATAAAATCTATTGTATTTCCATTATCAGTACATATTTCTATCATTGAACCATCAACTGGTCCAAATGCTGGTGTCAATCTACATGCTGAGATCATTGTCGGTGCTGCGGCTGGGACGCACACTGTTGCATCATTCACAAATCCCAAGCTATTGGCCCATCCATTCATCACTGCAGCTTGATCCATCGTAAACATCACCATGCATGCATCGTCTGTATAATCCATGTAGTTTGTAATTTGGGCAAACGTACTTGCACAATTACTTGCAGGAGTATCAGCACAGCTGCCAGTATTTGGAATTGTAGGACAGCCAAAAAATGGAGCAGATGTCGCAGGTGTATCATTGATTACACCAACTTGTCCACTAAAAGTCCCCGTATCACCATCGCCACATCCTCCTTAAAACGTATGAAACAAATCAAAGTAATGGCCTGTTTCATGTGTCAATGTTCTTCCTAAATTATATGTTCCATCTGAATTTAAAGCTGATCCACTTGAACAGTTAATACCAGGTGCTCCGAAGGCACTGGCATCTACTTGTACTCCACCACCGTTGCCTTGACTGGGTGCTGCGGCGATACCTAAGCCACCAGTGTTTGCTTCGACAAATATGTTAAAATACCCAGTAAAATTTGGAGCATCTGGGCCGCCAGACCAAGTATATTGACCTACAGTAATAGCAGCTTCACCATCTACCATGCCTTCTCCTGCTGGGTGGTTTTGTGTGGCGAGGCAAAAAGTAATACATGTCCCATCAGAAACAATGTCGAGTGGATAACCTGCAGGGCATGCTGCATTGAGTTCATTATAATAGGATATATCTGCATTTGTAGCAGAAAAATCCTCATTCATTGCTGCAATGTTGCCTAAGGCTGCATCAATCAAGCACTGCGTATTCGTGCAATCAAAACTTGCATCGTAGTGGACAGCAACCGGAATGACAATTGAATTTGCTCCATCACAGCCAATAAAATTCGCAACTTTTGAGCTTGCATTTTCTCTAATTGCTCTAATGGCGTCTTTATCTTTCGGATGAGTTATTTGTCTAATTACCGCATATTGATCTGTTTGACAGCTTTGCATTTCATCAGATCCAGGTATGAAATTATTTTCAGGGACGACAGCTCGTGGAGGTATCTGTCCATCTGCAATATATTTATCATATTTTGAAAGATCTTGACTAAAAGTTTAGCCTATACAAAATAAGACTAAGGCTACAGCAGATATGGTGCTTCTCATGTGAAGGTTGGTTTGAATACTTACGAGATTAGAATTTCAAGTAAGCTTATATAATACTATTCACGTATTGAATTGTATTATCAAAGAGATGATTTTATATGTTTTTTTTAATAATATGAAGTTCTACCACAGTTTTTTAAACGCTGTCATCCAAGCTTCTGCCATTAAGGCACTACCTGCTAATGCTGGGTTAACTTGTTTATATAAAAAAAATTATCCATTATTCTTTTTTAGAATTTTGTACGACATTCGGACCTGAAGCATCTCCAAAATTTTTTAAATCTGCTTGACAAGCACTTTCAAGTGTAAATTCTCCGATGAACAAGGACATATTGAAGCTCTTTAGTCATATTCGTTATCTAATCACGAATTATTTGCGGACTCTTTAGAGTTTAGTATAAAGCTATTTAATTTTTAAAAAGCAATTTAAATTAGAGTGATTTCATAGATCAATATTTTTAATGTCAATCCATTCTACCAAAGACTTTCAAAGGCTTTCATCCAAGCATCTGCCATTAAAGCACTGCCTGCTAATGAAGGATGAACTCCATCTGGGCACCAATGTTCGGCACCTCCGACTACTGCTGCCTTTTCAAATATGCTATGGTAAGGTAAAAATGCTGCTCCAAATTGTTCGGCAACTTCCTTGCTGGCGAATCTATATTCATCAAATGATCCATCAAAAAAATCTGTTACTGCTGTTCCGCCCTTGACAGCAAATGGTTCTCCAATGATCATTTTTAAATCAGGATTCCCTTTTAATGTTCTATCTAATAATGCTACGAGGTCATTTTTATAAACATCAATTGTTCCTTTATAATCATGAGTCAGTGTATGCCAAAAATCATTGACACCAATCATCAGGCTTAACACATCTGGCTGTAATTCTAAACAGTCTTCCTCCCATCGATCAGCTAATTGAAAAACCTTATGGCCACTAATCCCTCTATTGTAAATCTTCACTCCTTTACCAGGATATGACTTTAGCAAGTCTGCAGCTAGCATATTCACATATCCTCCGCCCATTCCCCCAGCATCATTGGCGGAGAGTCTTTCCTTTTGTCGTCCGCCATCTGTAATTGAATCACCTTGAAAAAGAATTGTCATTCCATCAGGTATTGACCTTCTTCGTAGTGTAGGTGATTCTTTAATAGTTGTGACATTATCTGTATTCGTACACGAACCTAAACCTGCGGCTGCTCCGATTAAAAAAAAATTGCGTCTAGAAATCATGATATTATTATTTCATCTAAGATAGAATAAGAATATAAGTTTAAAAAACATTGTCATTCATCAAGTCATGATTTTAAACTTTAGCCTTTTGTGCTATTTATCACCCTTGCTCTATTTATCATTCCACTTACAGCCAAAATGGAGTCTATTTTACAAAGTGTATCTTAAATAAATATATGTCACAATTTTAATGTTGAATATCATACTTCTGTTTGCATTATATGAATAAAGAGTCAATTTGGGATGAGAGTGTTAGAATAATGAAAATTGGAAGCATATTAATATGGAAATTACACCGATAATTGAGCGATCAATAATTTTTGTATACAATGCCTATAGTTAAAGTTATATGTTGCTAAATTTATTTATTTTGAATCGAAGATAACATTACAATATTAATCAAAGAGAAATTGTAATAGGCCATCCTTGAAATTGTTTACTCTCATCTTCTGTAACATCGACTTCTCTAGGCCAACATTCGAAAGTGACAGCTTGTTTTGCTTTATCGAATTTTATCAATCCGTAACCACTTCCTCCAGATGAACTTTCTGGGTTGACGTATGCCTCCATCGTTATTTTATTATTAAATCCATCAAGATATCTTCCTGTCCATGGTAATCTACCATTGGAGTTCTCTCCGGCTTTTTCATCTTCCGGCCACCACCATCGGCTATAATAATTGTTGACAATCGCGGGTACTATAAATGCATATGGCCCATCCTCGTATTCATCAATGCCATGTTGAATGAAAGTGGCTAAATGTTGGTCTCCTCCAATGTGTATGGCATTTGCTTTTTTAATCAAACGTAAGGCCTTATTTCTACCAGTTTGTGGCCATCCATTAGAATCCATATCTGCGTGCAGTCTATTTTCTTTTTGTCCATGTAAATGTGCGCCACCACAAAATCCTGTTTGTGATAAGACTGCTTTCATAGCAATCCCATCTTTTTGGTTTCCCCAATGATCTAAAAATTGTAGCTGTCGATCACCTAACAGCTTTAAGCCTTCTACATCTACAGTTCGTGGATCATAAGCTGGATTTCGAATGTGATCAGGTCTTGGTCCTTGCTGAGGAATTTTTCCAGCTGGACCAGATTTAAATTTCCGATCTTCTAAGATGGCAAAGTCTATACCTCCAATGTTTAAATTGGTATAATAGACCCCGATTCCTTGGTCTATAGGTGTTGGATCGTATGGATCTGGCAAATGCGCCGTTTGGCATCTTTCCACCATTTTTATGTATTCATGATGAAAAAAATATCCGCCATCGTTCCCAGCCATAGAGGACGCGATTTTTCCATTTTCACCCCAGATGTTACCCTGTCCGATGTCGTGATCATCTGGAATAGTGATGCATGGTCTTTCTCGAAAAACTTCTCTGAATTGCATCCCCCATTTAAGCCAAGCTGCAGTATGTTCTTTATGATCATAAGATTGATCACCAGCAAAAAACACTAGATCAGGGTCTTGTGTATTAATATTGCGTACATAATGATCTCTATTTCCTCGATCCTTGTTACTGTTACATGATAATGCAGCTAATCGAATTTCATTTTTATCGCTTGGATCTTTTCTGATTAAGCCTTCAAAACTAGCTTCATTTCCTTGTCTGAGTCTATACTTTATATCTGTAGAATTATCCCAATTGTTAACTCTAAATAGTGCAGACCATCCAATATCATTTATGATTTGAGACTGAATTTTCTTCCACTCTCCATCTTTAAACACATCTAAATAGATGTCACGACTTTCATCTGGATAAAGAGGAAACAATTGTGCAGACAACTTTAAAGTTTTACTTGAAACTGTGTATATACCAAATGCAATCACATCTTCCCTAGGCACATGTACATCGATAATCGGATTTATCGCTCTATTCCACCAGTCATTTGTGGCAATAGTATCAAGATTTTCAAAAGGAGCAAGTTCTTTTACGGTGTAATCTTTTTTGCCGTTCTCTTGAGAATCTTTACACGATAAAAAGAAAATAGAGAAAATGCTGATGAGTAGTGCTGGTATTTTCATATGAAAGTAAAATAATAAATATCTGATTAGCCCCTCTGTTTTTGTATCAGATATATGCCAAATATTAAAGAATATTAAACAGATTTACAAATCTACTGTAGTCATTCTATGAAGAGGTTTTTTCGCCCATTACATGTGGGTCATATCAAGACATATTGAGATGTCTGATTTGGAATCATATAAACATGTTGTTCTATTAAGATTAGACTTTTAGTTTGAACCTTTAAATTAATTATTGTTCATCTTCAGCAAATAACTAAATGAAACTGAAGGCATTAGTTCATATTTTACCCCAACAAACGGATTTGGGTCTAAGCTGTTTACCTGATCCACGGAACCTCCAAAGAACTCAAATTCAAATATTGTCTTCTCCATTTTGATGCCCACACCAACATTATACAATATACCTTGGTTGATCGTAATTCCTTTTCGTGAGATATTTGAAATAGCGCGTCCTGCGCCAAGAAAGACGTAATAACGATCAGATTTTGGAATATCAAAACTTAAGTTTACTCCCAACCAATTTGAGCTGATGGGGGAAATTGTTGTTGTCCCAGGTATAAAAATATACTTAGCCATTAAGCCTACATTATCTGAAATTTTATAGCCAATTTTAGTATTAAGCATAACTGCTTTGAAACCTGAGAATTCTGTAATACTGAATCCCCCAGCACCTGGGCGAGTTTCATAATAATGATCTTCAAATGTTGAGAACCCAACTCCTAAACCCAAAGATATAAACGCTCCAGGACCTTCCCTTTGTCCAAATAATATGCTACTAGTATATAGTATAGATAAACACAAAATCAATGTAAGCTTTGTCATAATTCGTTATTATAAGTTGAAGACGATTAAACCTTAACTATATAATGTGCTTACTGTAAAAATTAATATAGATAAATAGATATTCGCATTTGCTGGCTTACGAAAGACTTAATAAGGTGCGAA
>Ga0209828_1003577_pt1 | contig 11758 bp, 7 predicted proteins | sample MaitaG_FD_187429 | JGI IMG/M metagenome (GOLD analysis project Ga0209828, IMG submission 187429) | Marine algal microbial communities from Maine, USA - Maine_Asex2 metaG (SPAdes) (version 2) | ecosystem: Host-associated > Algae > Red algae > Unclassified | place: Maine, USA | collected 2015-01-05
AACGGTAGTCTGATTTCCTTCCGCAATTTGCTCGTAAACGTTTGCGTTCAAACCAGAATCACCAACAACATTGTCAAGTGCGGTTTCATTCACTGCTTGTACTACTTGTACTACTTGCACTACTTGATTAAGGTCCGCTTGATTTGCATCTGTTTTGGCCCCTGTTTCTGACTGGCCTTCTATTGAAGCTTGCGTCGGTGACAAGCTTTGGCTTGATGGATTGTTGAGATCAGTATTCGGGATGGCTAGGTCTTCTTGGGCGCCTTCAGCAGTACTATTTTCTGACTCCTCCACTTCTTTCAATGCTAGCGAATGAGCGGATTCAGATTCCGTCGCCATGTCTACTTCAGAGGGGAGTTTCGGTGTTTGATCCAATGAACCCTCAACAAAGCGTTCTTGCTGCTGCTGCTGATCGAACATGCCGGAATTAAGCGCAGTCCATCCTACTCCTAAGAATAGTAAGAACAAAGCAGCCAATGAAAGGTACTTTTTGTAGCGAGAAAAGGCGGAAGTCTGAGCGGCATCTAAATGCTCTTCCATCGAAGGCCAGTCGGTGAGTTCCATTTCTGGTTCTAGCTGACCCACTTCTTTGCGAATGCTTTGATCGAAGCTGTCGTCGAGCATAGCACCCATGCCTTCCCAATCAGAAGGCAGCATAGCTGGCTCCAAGTTTTCCAGTTCTTTGCGAATACCTTGATCGAAAGAGTCATCGAGCATCGTTCCCATGTCTCCCCAATCGGAAGCGAGCATGGCCGGCTCCAAGTTTTCCAGTTCTTCGCGAATACCTTGGTCGAAACCACCTGTATCGAGCAATTCATCCATGGCATCCCAATCTGTTGGCATCATCTCAGGTGTGTAACCCTCGAGTGCCCGTCGAACTAGACTGTCTATTATATGTTGGTCTTCTCTTAAGCTCATCTGATATCCAATTGGGCATCGCGAATCATCTTCTGGAGTTTGACTCTAGCTTTTGATAAATTCGACTTCGATGTCCCCTCACTTATACCTAACTTCTCACCAATTTCTTTGTGGGTGAAACCTTCTAACACATAAAGGCTAAAACAGGTTCGGTAGGATGGGGAAAGTTTTTGGATCAATTTCAAAATTTCCTGTGCTGCCAAGTTTGCATGCACGCTCTCTTGTTCTCCGTGATCGTAGACCACGTCTATATCGGTATGATTCTTATGCTTTTTGTTCTTTCTGTAGTGGTCGATGGCATTGTTGATCATGATCCTTCGAATCCAACTTTCGAGCGACCGCTCGGGTTTGTACTTGTGCAGGTTTGTGAAGGCTTTCAAGAAACCCTCATTCAGTAAATCTTTCGCTTCATCGCGATCTCGTGCATATCTCATACAAACAGCCATCATTTTGCCAAAAAACAACTCGTAGAGTTCTTTTTGACTCACTCGATTGCCTGCTAGGCAACCGGCTATTAGATCATCCGTTTGGAGCTTTAATTTCAAAGCAAATTCCATTCAAAACCGTTTCAATGTAGGAACGGCTCTTTTTTCACTCAGGTTGCCACGACCTAAAAAAAGTTTCGGGAGCATTTGGCGAATGCATTTTTGGTCTATAAAGATCGCTTAAACTGTTCAATCTTGACCTAAGCACTTGAAGAAATACAAAAAGGCACTCATTTTAGCCTTCTGACTATCTAAAGTACTCTTTCATGTACTGCGTTCCGATTGCTTCAAATTGAGGAACTTCTCTGTAAAGAAACTCCGTATAAGACTTCTTTCCCATCTCTGCTACTTGCCTTAAGCTTGACCTAGAGACTTCTCAATCTATTGCCCTATGATCCTAGCATTAAAAACAAATTTCTGTTTTATCATTTCTAGCCACCTTTAGATTCCTAATCACTGGTTTTTGTCTTCGGACTTGTGCATTTCAAACAAAAAATGCTCACCAATTAAGGCGAGCATTTCATCTATTTTCTCTTCTTTTCAGATAAGTGTCACTTTCGTTTTTGCATGATATAGTGATACACGTTTTGATTGCTCACTGTTAGCACATAGGCATCCTTGTATTCGTAACCATGCTTACTCATAAAATTTAAAGCATCAATCATAGAGTTAAAGCTTACACGCTTTCCGTTTTCATCAATGATATCTGTTACTTTTTTACCACTGAAAAATTTAGTCTCCTGACCAAATACTAGTCGAACATTGATCTTGGTAGACAGCAACTTAGATGTTCCCACAATTTGAATGTAATCTGCATTAAGTTCAGCAATGTCTACGCCGTTTACAGTTTGAGCATGCGTCCATGCTGAACATAAAAAAAGAATAACAATTAAAAATCTCATATTAATTTACATTTGATAACAAATGCAAGCTAATAAAATTTTATTTCGGATTAAAAGTCGCCAAGTAACTCAAAAAGTAATTTTTCGAGCTAAACCGATGGGCTCCATATCAGCAAATTCGATCTTGAAACTGATTCTGTCCCAAAAGTTGAGAGTCTGGGTTACGTAGTTATCACGCAAATCGCTCGAAAGCAGGAGCGGAAAGTAAATCTCGAGTTTCCCATCAAATACACTTAGAGCCAATCCAGCATCCAATTCCCAACCTACTTTTTCATTTACTTCAACGCCATTAACTTTTGTCTTTTCACCTGCGGTAGTGCCGATATCGGCAAAAAATTTGATCGGAAAGCTATCGAATAGGGGAAGATCGCTCATAAAATTCAGGGCAATCAACCAATCGCCAGTGCGACCAATTAAGGTCGGAAGCTTGAAACCACCCGCTCCTCCATAAATTTGCCTTCTCCAAAAACCCATTTGGTTTCGAGCTAAGTATATGTCATCATGGGCATAATCGTATTCCCCCCAATCAGTAAGCCCTTGTCGGTAACGTCTAGTGATTCTTACCGTATTGTCTTTTGTTTCATTGTTAAAAAAGGAACCTGCGAAAATGCGAAAATCTGCTGATTTGCCTCTTCCAAGTATCATGCTAAAATTGGCCTCCATTGAAGCGTACAAAAACTTGTCGGACTGTTGACCCTTGAGATCAAATCCGAAAGGGTTTATGGTTCGATCGTTTTTCCACTGGAATTTGAGTTCATTGATGAATTCAGACTCGAAGTAGTTGTTTGGTACTCGGTTTTCTTCGATTTCTGGTGTTTCAGACCATAAGCGAATGTGCTTTAGGTTGATGGCTGAAGAAATACTCGAACGTGCATTGGGCTTCTTCAAGACTAGTCGAATGGAAGGAACCAGCCTCGTATACTGGATGTCGTTTTTGTCGTTGTTTTCATCGCGGTAGAAAGCATATCCAAATTTTCGCCCTGAGACACGAATTTGTACAGAGGAAAAGGGTCCACTGGCGGGATAGTATTTGTAAGCCATCTCAGCCGCTCCCGTTAGCTCTGATGAGCCCAGCGCATACATGGGTGCGAATGTGAATTCGAAATTTCGTGAAGGAAATACATTGTTGTAGACGACTGCACCGATCATTAATTTATCGTAATAGTTGAAGCCACCAATTGGAGTCACGAAAAGGTGGCGAACTGCATTTCTTTCCACCTTAGGCAACAGCGAGACTTTGAAACCTTCCCAATGCTTTAGGAAAAATCGAGGTCGAATAACATCGTTTCTACGGTCGTACTCTGGAGCTCTGTTGTGCGCATCGATCTTCAAATAATCGTAATCAGAACTCGGAAATGCGACTTCGGTCTGGCCCTTGAATCCGTCATACTTTACTGTTTCTTTGATTTCTCCATCTTTTATTGCTGAAATGGAAAACGGGCTCGCTAAGTTGCGAGGGTGGTTTCTCACCAAAAGCGCATCGAATGAATCGTCTCCAATTTTGTTGGCGTTTTGCTTGAGCTTGTGGAGTTTGTAGTCTACTCGTTGAGTTGTGTTGATGATGCCCTCGCAAAACCAGCTCAACTCTTTGGCGGCTGAGGCTTCCAAATGGCTGCAGAAATCTTCGGGCTGTGGGTGCTTGAAAGACCAATCATCAAAGTATTGACGCATCATTTGATCGAATTTTTTTCGACCTAAATCGCTTTCCAGGTAGTCGAAAGCTACTGCGGTTTTCCCATATACCATTGTGCCGTAGTTGTTTGCAGTGAAGTGCTCTGAATGAGAACAGATGGCTTGATCGGTTCTTTTTCGTTGAGCAAACTGATTGGCGAGTTGAAATGCTTCATGATCGGACATGTTTTCCACGCCCAAAAATGAACTGACGAAGGGCGGCAAGGCAGCTGAGGTCATGGAAGTAGATCCTCCGTATTTATCTTTGAAATAGCGCAGCTCGTAGTAGGAGTTCATTCCCTCATCCATCCAAGGATGATCTCTTTCGTTGCTCGCCAAGACTCCGTAAAACCAATTGTGGCCCACCTCGTGTACGATGACTCGCTCAAGAAAGTGGGCATTGCCCGCTTCCCCAATTACAGTGATGGTTGGGTATTCCATACCAGAGCCCGCACTGAGTGCTGATTGAACTGCTGTTACATTTTGATAGGGATAAGCTCCCACCTTAGAGGAGTAGAATTGAGTGCCGTCTACAATGTATTCCAAGGCGCCCGCTAGCCAAAGCTCAGCCTCGGTGCGTGTAAACATTGCCCAAGCGGTGCAAGGTTCGTCTGAGCCAGCAATGATAAAGTCCCTTTTTCGAACATTGAAGCGTTTGTCGGCAAACCAGGCAAAGTCGTGCACATTGTCTTGCGTGTACCGAATGGTTTTGAAATCTTCTGAAGATGCTGGGAAGTCCAACGAAGAACCCAATATCTCATGGTCCTCTACTTTTGATTTTTCGTTGAGAAATTCCAACTCGCTCTCGGTTTGCAAGTTACCTGTGGCTCCTACCACATAATTCTCTGGTAGAGTAATGCTTACATCAAAACTTCCAAATTCAGCATAGAATTCGCCGATATCGAGGTACGACATAGGGTGCCAGCCGTTTTTATCGTAGACCGCAGGTTTTGGGTACCACTGAGTAATTTGGTAAGACTGACCCACCTTACCCAAGCGACTAAAACTGTCTGGAATGTCGACTCTAAAAGGCGTGCTAATTAGCACTCGATCGCCTGGCATCAATGGGTATTTCAAAGGCAGTACTGCCACATCTACTCTATCCTTCCAAGGTTTCCATTTTAGGCTGTCTTGGTCAGCAACAAATGACAGATCTCTGATTCGGCCGCGCTGGTCTTTCATTGAGCTGTAAAAACGAGTATTCCCGTCTTGCACCTTTTGCTTGGCAAATTCGGAATTCGTTTTACTGAATGCATTTGGCCAAAGGTGGATGATCAGTTCCTTCAAAGTATCGGGCGAATGATTGATGTAATCGAGCTCGAGAAACGCCTCGAGTTGGTGCTCATCATCGTCTAAAGTGACATCTATCTTGTAATGCACCTCTTGCTGCCAGTACTCTGTAGTCTGCGCCAAAAGGGCAGATGAGAAAAAAGACAAAAAAATACTTATGTAAGCTATTGACTTCAAATTATTTAACTTCAAATCGAAAAAATTAATATTTAGCAATTGAACATAAATATTAAAACTATTATCTATATCTCTTGCTGTGACTGCTCAAAATAGGAACTTGCGTGATCGAAATTCGTTAGAAAATCTAGCAAGTACAGTAAAATACGCTTGCTGTTGGGTTTTTCGTGTATTTTGGGACTATTAAAACAGGGATTTGAAACCGCAGGACAAGAAACAGGGGGATAGAGGCTTAGGCCTCTTGGTAGAGCAATGGGAAGAGATGTGTGCCGATGGTCGAGTGGAGTACTTTGAATGTACTTCTTTTGAAGATTTGAGCTCATACTATGAACAGCGCAATGAGATCGGTAAAGCTTTAGAAGTTTGCCAGATCGCTGGTGAGCAGCACCCATTCACTAGTTTTTTCTTCATCAAACAGGCTGAATTTTTTCTTGAACAAGAAGAGATTTTAAATGCCTTGGATATGTTGACAAAAGCAAGATCACTTGATTCAGAAGAAATTCGGATCATGTTGATTGAAGCAGCCATTCATATTCATCAAAAGCAATTTGCTTACGCATTGAGTTTGGTTGATGACATCAAAACATTAATTTCTGAAAAAGAACTTAATCAGTATCTACAGCATAAAATCGAAAATTTCCGACAAATGGAAAATTTGCGATTTGAATTGGTGTATTTGCAATTAAGTGCTTTGAGCAATTACGAATCATCCAATACTTTTCAAAAGTTGGCTGATTTTGTTTCGCGAAATAAATTACATGAAGAGAGTATTCGCTTTCAAAAGCAAATTCTAGATGAGCGCCCTTTTGCGCAAAATGTTTGGATCGCTCTGGGAGATGCTTTTTCGGGTATTCAATTATTTGAAAAGGCAATTGAAGCATATTCTTATGCAATCGCCATCGATGGAAATGAAGCAGAGGCCTTATTGAAAACAGGGGAAAATTTACTTCATCTCGATCAATTCAACGAAGCTGTAGAAGTTTTGGAAGAATCACTGAAAGTTGGTGGTGATGAAATTGCGATTCTCTTACTTTTAGGGAAAACGCTTTTAAAATTAGACCGTAGTGTTGAAGCAAAAAATTGCTTTCAGCGTGTTTTACAATTGGAAACAGAAAATAAGGCTGCGCTTTTTGAAGTCGCAGAGATTGATCGTTTGAATGGTGATTTCGAAAAGTCGCTAAAGCGTTTCGAACAATTGATCAAGCTAGAACCTGACAACTTAAGGTTCAAACAATTGTATGCTCAATTGAGCCACCTAACTGGTAACTATCAAAACGCCGTAGAGATCTACTTGGAAGCGATCCGAGAGAATCCTTACAACAAAGAACTCTGGCTTGAGCTTTCAAGCTGCTATTTTGACTTGGAATACTATACCGAAGCAATTGATGTAATTTTTGCCGCTTTGGATATGCTTGAAGATGATGCTGATTTAATGTACATCTGTTTCGTTTATCTAGTAAAAGCGGGAAGGAAGAGTGAAGGTTTTGAATACTTGGAAAGAGCCCTATCGATTGATTTTCAAAAGCATGAATTACTGTTTGACCTTTATCCTGAATTTGAAAATCAGACGGCTGCATCTTTGATGATTGAGCAATTCCGTCCTTGATTTTAAGCTGCAATAAATAAGCTTTAAGCGGTAATTTAAGATATGAATTGTTAGTTAGAATTAGCAAAATAAGCTCCAGCAACGATCATGATCTTCGTTCATTATTTCTTAAATAAAACAAAAATCGTAAAGACGATCCCGATAGGAAAACTTTGCTTTTTCTATTGGGATTTATTCCATATTTCCCAGGCTTTCTCTGCCTGTAATTCCAGCATTCTTTGCCCGTTCTCCACAACACAATTTCGCTTCAAGCCTTCTTGTAAAAATGCGGTTACAGCGGGATTGTAAGTCAAATCAAATAGAATGTTCTCTTCGCTTAGATGTTGATAAGGAATCGATGGTTTCGTTTCGATATTGGGATGCATTCCCAGTGGAGTAGTGTTGATGATCAGTTGATTCTTTCTTAATATTTCTCGGCTTAAATCATCGTAGGTAAGCTCACCCTTTTCCTTACTGCGGCTAACGGAGAGAAACTCGATGTTTAATTGTCTCAATACATATTGAATGGCCTTTGCCGCGCCACCGGTTCCCAATATTAATGCGCTTACTTTTCTTTCCTCCATCAAAGGTTCTAGAGTTTTCCGAAAACCATATCCATCGGTATTGTAGCCTTTTGTATTTCCCTCTTCATCAATAGTAATGGTGTTGACTGCGCCTATTTCGGCTGCCTCCTCATCTACGTCATCGAGCTGTTTCATCACTTCCTCTTTATGAGGAATCGTCACGTTTAGACCAACTAGATCCGTTTTAAGCTTTATCAATAATCCAAACTCTTCTAAAGTTTCCAATTCATAATTGTCGTAAGACCAGCCTTGCAAATCAGGATGAGAGAACTTCTCAGAAAAATACTTTTTGGAAAAAGAATGCGTGAGCGGAAAACCCAATAGTCCAAGTGCTGGCATGTTGATTCTTTTAGTTGATTCTAGTGAGTAGTTTCCTGACTCTCGCTCGGCTTACCGCTCACAGCGCTTAAAGTAAAGACGCTCAAAAATCCTAAAACCATCAAAACTAAGCAACCTATGAGATAGGGATCAGTTCCGTAAAATGGATTCTCGGCGAGTGAAGAAAAATGACCAGGCAGAACACTTTGCGTGAAAGCTGGGACGGTTTCTCCATGGCTGTTCATTCTGGTTGTGATAACTTCCTGCCATGGCCAAACCTTGTTGAGTGAACCAATCATGAAGCCCGTTAAAGCTGCCATGGTTGTATTGCGGTAGTGTTCGAAAGTGTAAGAGAGGATTCTAGAAAAAGTCATAAGGCCCACCAAACAACCGGCAACGAATATTCCTACCGTTGGTAAATGTTCGAAGGCTTGCTCACGGAGTAAGTCTTTGAGAGCGGGCAATATTTTCGTGTACATGCCCATCAATAAGAGCATAAAACTGCCCGAGAGCCCTGGTAACATCAGTGCGGAAATGGCAATTGCACCCGAGAGGAATATGAACCAAGGCGCATCTGAACCTTGAGCTGGGGCGGCAATGGTTATGTAGTAGGCGACTGCCGCCGCTGCGACAAGTGCGATTATTTGCTTGAGGCCCCAAGGCTTCACTTGCTTGCCAACATACAAGACTGAGGCACAAATGAGCCCGAAAAAGAAAGCCCATAGCATTACAGGATAATTTTCAAGTAACCAAGACACTCCAAAGACACCGACCAAAAAACCAAAAGCCATTCCGATCATCAAGAAGAGCAAAAAAGTGCCGTTGATTTTCTCCCAAACTGCCGAGAATCCGCCTTCCTTGAAATCTCCTATTAAACCAGGGCCCACGGATTTTATGCTTGCTAAAAGCTGCTCGTAGATGCCCGTAATGAAAGCGATGGTACCTCCGGAAACGCCGGGGATAACCTCTGCGATGCCCATGGCCATGCCCTTGAGGGATAGAAAGAACTTGGAACTGGCTGAATTCATGGCACAAAGGTAGGGTTTGCCGACGGTTGGAAAAAGAATGACTGAGCTACTTGAATTCCGAAGGTGGAGACAAGGCGTACTGCTCTAAACCCGACCTTGCCTTGTCTGAACAATTAACTCGTTACTCACTCAAGTTTCGGTAGTGATTTCCGCAGTAAATAGCTCTTTTTTCCGTAGTAAGCCATATTGCCCTTCAATCTTAAACTACTAATTGTCAATCAATTAAACCCACAACCAAAGTACTAAAACTTGAGTTACTGGTTTCCGGAGTGGCGCTAGTTGGGTGTGTTTTGCGAGATGAGTTCTTCCTCGATGTCGGTGCTATCTGCTTCTTGCTCAAAGGCGGCTGAAAATTGCTTGTTCGTGCGGGCTCCTAATTGCTTGATTTTTTCTGCGCGAGAAACCAAATTGCCACGACCTATGGTGAGCTTGTTGAGCGCCTTGTCATAAACCTGCTCGGTCACCTTCAAATGATGCCCAATTTTCTGTAAATCGTCCGTAAAGGCTACGAATTTATCATAGAGCTTTCCGCTTTCGCTGGCAATCTGCAAGGCGTGTTTGTTGCGCTTCTCTTGTCGCCAGATGTTTGCGATGGTACGCAAAGTGGCTAACAAAGTGGTTGGACTAACGATTATGATGTTCTGCCCAAATGCCTTGTTGAATAACTCAGGATCATTTTGTAAAGCCAAGGCAAAGGCTGGTTCAACCGGTAAAAATAGCAGCACAAAATCAAGACTGTGCAGCTCATATATGTCTTGGTAATTCTTGGAAGCCAGTCCTTGAATGTGTTTGCGCACAGCTGAGAGGTGCTTCTGAGCGGCAAGCTCTCTCTCGATCAAATCTTCAGAGGAGCAATATTGTTCATAATGTGTGAGCGTCACCTTCGCATCAATAACGATGTGCTTATGATCTGGTAAGTTCACAATAACATCTGGGCGAAGTCGGCTTTTGCCGTTGGTGTAGTTGTTTTGAATTTCGTATTCTCTTCCTTTAACCAATCCGCTTCGCTCCAGCACTTTTTCCAAAACCAACTCTCCCCAATTTCCTTGTGTGCGGTTTTCACCCTTCAAGGCCTCGGTCAGCCTTTTCGCATCCGTGCTCATTTGTTGATTCAGTGCGCTTAGCTGCACGAACTGTTGCTTCAATGAAGCCCGTTGTTTGCTTTCTTCTAAGTGAATCTTGCGAATTTCATCCTCAAAATTGCGAATCCGTTCACCCAATGGCCCCAGTAATTGACCGAGTTGCTCCTCATTCCGAACTGCGAATTTCTCGCTCTTTTCATCAAGAAGTCTATTGGAAAGGTTCTCAAATTCCAAACGAAAACGGTCTTGCAATTCCTGCAAATTTTTGCCACGTTCTTCGAGTTGCTTTTCCAGTGCTAGATTGCTTGCAGTTAATTCGGTTACCTTCGTCTTTTCCTCCGAAACTCTGTTCCTCAACACATGAATTCCCTTCTTCTGATCCTTATCTTGTTGGTTTAAAACGGTCAGTCTTTCTTCGCAAACAGCTTCATGAATCTTAGTCCGTTCAAGTTTCTCTTGTAGCTCTTCCACCTCCTCTGACGAGGGGCGATTAACATTGGTCTTTTTATAGTAAAGCCACATTCCAAACAATCCGAGCAAAAAGCCCACGATTAGATCGGCACTCTGTGAAATCCACATAGTTTATTTATTACTTTTAATGGCCTCAATAGGCACGAATACAGCATTCAAAAGGCGTAAATTTGGCGCAATACGAGTAGAATGAATACCCCAGAACAGCCACATAGCTGCGATCTGTCCTTTGAAGATACAGCAATTGCCTTTGCAGGTAAAGACAATAACGAGTTAAAGAAGTCGGTTCGCCTTTTTTCCTTGATGGGATTTCCTCCCTTGGTTGCAGTTGGAAGCCGCTTAACCCGATTGGCATTGCATTTACGCTTGCCTGTTGAAGGATTGGTGCGCGCAACAATTTTTGAACAATTTTGCGGTGGCACGTCCATTCAAGAGTGCATTCCCTCTATCAAGAAGTTGATGCAATTCGGAGTTCATACCATTCTGGATTACGGAGTTGAAGCCAAAGAAGAAGAAAGTGAGCTTGAATTAGCAGCGCAAAAACTGGTAAAGACCATTCGATACGCTCAAGACGATCCGGATACCAATATTATCAGCAGTAAAATAACTGGTCTGATTCGCTTCGACCTCTTGGTAAAAGTATCATCGGGAGAAGCACTCAGCGGGCTGGAGCAACAGGAGTACATCCGTGGGAGAAAGCGGGTGAAATTTCTCTGCAAAAACGCTTTCGAATCAGATGTTCAGGTCTATTTTGATGCTGAGGAGAGTTGGATTCAACCAGCTATAGATCGCATCGTTACGGAGATGATGAGTACCTACAACAAGAAGAAAGCGATCATCTTCAATACCGTTCAGATGTACCGTCATGATCGGCTGGTTTTTCTAAAAGAATCGGTCAAAAAAGCTCGTGATGGCAACTACTTTTACGGAGTGAAAGTCGTACGCGGTGCCTACATGGAAAAAGAACGTGCTCGAGCGAGAAAAATGGGCTACCCCTCTCCCATTCAACCCGACAAAGCCTCTACAGATCGTGACTTCAATGCTGGAATCACCTATTGTTTGGAGAATTTGGACATTGTCTCTTTTTGTAATGCTACCCACAACGAAGAGAGTTGCCTGCAGCTTTGCGCGCAATTGGAAGACCTGGAAGCTTCCAACACACATGAACACATTATGTCGGCTCAGTTGTTTGGGATGAGTGATCACATCAGTTTTAATATGGCGAAGGCCGGCTTTAATGTTGCCAA
>Ga0209828_1003579_pt1 | contig 11753 bp, 10 predicted proteins | sample MaitaG_FD_187429 | JGI IMG/M metagenome (GOLD analysis project Ga0209828, IMG submission 187429) | Marine algal microbial communities from Maine, USA - Maine_Asex2 metaG (SPAdes) (version 2) | ecosystem: Host-associated > Algae > Red algae > Unclassified | place: Maine, USA | collected 2015-01-05
AGCAAAATTGGAGAAGATCGTATCAATATCGATGAAGTAGAAGATCTGGGTCATAATGAGGTTACAATTGAGATCCCTATTTATATCGCATATCATCCGATGGGCAAAAGGTATGGTAATCCGGGATTGCAAGTAGGTCCTAGATACAGATACAATATTTCAACGGACAACAAACAATTAGGATTCAACAACCATCAGTATAGCATCGACATTGGACTATCTGTAGATATGGATTTCTCACACTTCACTTTGAGACCCATATTGTCTTATTCACGAGGAGTAAGTAATTTAGTTTCATCCAATAGCATGTTTGATTTTGGTTCCCAACTGAAGTTGCACACTTATGGGCTGACGTTGCAGTTTTTTGGTTAATATATTTGAGTAAGAAAAGGTAGATGTGTTATATAACGAGAATGCGTATTAGTGACTATGTGCATCTTTCATCAGAATATGTAAGGTTTCTGCTCATACAATTCACTACCTTAGTTTCGTATTTATCTTTAAGTTAGTAACCCAAGAAAATAATTATTGGATATAGCTATCAATACGAGATTGCTGCTTGCTCATAGAATGGAAGGCGTAGCTAGATATATCTATGAGACTACTAAGCAAATGGTGATTACACATCCAGAGGTACAGTTTCATTTTCTTTTTGACCGACCTTATAATGAGCAATTCATTTTTGCAGATAATGTATTTCCACATGTCATAGGTCCTCCTTCCAGACATCCATTATTGTGGTACTTGTGGTTTGAGAAATCCATACCTGCTTTCTTTAAGAAACACAAAATGGATGCTTTTTACTCAGGTGATATGTACATGAGTCTTAGCTCTGATGTGCCGACATTAATGGTTAGTCATGATCTTAATTATGTGCATTACCCAGAAGGATTAAAGTGGACGGTTTTTAAGTATTATCAACACTATATGCCCAAGTATCATCACGCAGCAGATCATCTTATAACGGTATCTGAGGCGACGAAGGTAGATGTCGTAGATAAGTTTAATATTGATTCTACTAAGATTACAGTCGCTCATAATGCTGTACCCGATTATTTTGCCATACTTCCAGATCAAGAAGTAGAAGCCGTTAGGACTAAGATTGCAGAAGGAAATCCATACTTTGTATACGTAGGTTCCCTGCATCCACGCAAGAATGTGGAGAGTATTCTATTAGCTTTTGATAGATACAAGTCCGATTATAGTGGTACACATCATCTCGTAATCTATGGTAGGAAGGCATGGAAGACTAATAGGATCTATAAGATCTATGATCAAATGAAGCATAAGGCACAAGTACACTTTCTATCTAATGATGATATCCATGTAGCTAAAGTGATGGGTGCTGCATCTGTCTTGTGTTACGTCTCATTGTTCGAAGGATTTGGCATTCCAATATTGGAAGCGATGGCTTGTGATGTACCCGTTATCACATCTGACGTGTCCTCTATGCCTGAAGTAGGTGGCGATGCAGTCTTATTAGTTAGTCCTAAGGATATCTCAGCGATTGCAAATAATATGTTTCGACTATCTACAGATGACAAACTTAGACATAACTTAATAGAGAAAGGAAGACTTCAGTTACAGAAGTTCTCATGGAAATCATCAGCTGATAAGATCTATGAGCAACTGCTGATATTAGCTAAGTCGTAATTGGTATTATGTACCAGTATCTTTCATGTCAGGGATGGCATACATATCCTTCCCTCCTTTGAACGATCCACCATTGTTATTTTTCATTGCGATCATACCTATCACGCCTACAATCATAAGGACAGCAGAGATAGCTTGAGACATAGACCAGTCTAATCCAAACATATCATAACGAGGATTAACCCTTATCTGCTCAACGAAGAATCTTGATAGACCAGTGAAGAATACATATAGAAAAAATAATCTACCAGGTGTTGTCCACTTTTTCCTAAGTGACCAAAGTATAAGGAAAAGAAATACTGAAACGACGATTTCATATATCGGCGTAGGGTACACTGGTGGACTTAATTCCTGGCAATAGCGACCGACACAATCCGCAATTTTTTTGCCTTCCAGTGCCACATTGCGAGGATACTCATATGCCCATGCCCAGTCAGGTAGGAAGAACCAGTCAGGCTTAGGATTCGTATTAGCAATACCCCAATCTCCATCTCCAGAGAACTGACAACCCATACGTCCAATACCATAACCAAGCATTAGAGCTGGAGCTGCAATATCTGCCATATGCTTAACAGGAATACCTACTTTCTTCGCATACAAAGCGACACAGATTCCAGCTAATATAAGTCCTCCATATATCGTCAGTCCGCTTCCAGATAGTAATTGACCTATTGGATCTGCAATGAATGAATCCCAATTTTCGAATATAGAAAGTAGTCGAGAACCTAACACACCAGTAAGTGCAGCGACGACTATTATATTCGTCGCTTTGTCCATAGGCCTTACTGTAAGAATGGTTCCTTTAGGAGGAAGTGGCTTGTTCTTAGAATCAAAGTAGAAATACATAGATAGAACGACTCCAAGTAATATACCTGTCACCCAATTCCCGTCTCCAGAAAAAATAACTGATGGTGGGTCAGCCTTAAATGCATCAAAGTTCTGATAGACATATGGTATCTTATATCCAAATGCAAAAGCTAATAAGCCATTGACAATAGCATCCGTCATAGGGTTATACTTGCTTTCTACTTCTAAGGGTGTAAGTAGACCTTCTTTCTCTTTTCTAATTAGCTCATTCTTGATAATATAATGTGCAGAGACAAAAGTGAATACAAGAAATAATCCGAATGTCTTAAATACAGAAGTCCAGTTGTCTACATCCGTACCGAAAATGTCATGGAAGAAATACGAGAGATCAGGATACATGAGTTATTGATTATACTGCAAATGTAACAATCCATTAGTAATCCTTGCTTACTGGAAGGTGCTGATAAGCTTCATTGTGACTCTATTTTCATCATCTCCTCTAATGTATATTATCTCTACGATATCTTGGGGTTTGTATTTCTCCAATGTTTCTATGAGGTCTGTGTTACTTGTGATAGCTTTATTATCTATAAATTTGATGATATCTCCAGCAATATATCGACCATTACTAGCACGGGATATGCCTTCTAATCCCGCCCGATCTGCTGGACTATTCTTCATGACCTTGCTGATCATAGCACCTTTGACATTGACATAATTTTCATTCATAAGCTCTACTCCCATGACAGGTCGATTTATACGGCCATAATTTATTAAGTCTGGTACTATCTTCTTAACGACATCTACTGGTATGGAAAATCCAATACCAGAATATGCACCAGATGGAGAGAATATCGCTGTGTTTACTCCTATTAATTTACCTGACGAATTAAGTAGTGGGCCACCTGAATTACCAGGATTTATCGCAGCATCAGTTTGTATCACATCGTATATCTTACGACCATTCTTAGCGGTGATTTCTCGTCCTAATGCACTTACAACTCCAGTCGTCAATGTCTGATCAAAGCCAAATGGATTACCAATAGCATATGCTGACTGACCTACTTTTAGATTAGAGGATTGTCCCTTAGGTAAGGTTCTAAGTTTTTCTGAGGGTGCAATTATTTTGAGCACAGCTAAGTCTTTAGAAGGAGCTACTCCTACAACCTCAGCATCTAAGGAAGAATTATCTGATAACATAACAGAGAATCGATCGCCTCCATCTAAGACATGAAAATTAGTGACAATATGCCCTTCCTCATCCCACATAAAGCCTGTTCCAGATCCTTTAGGTATCTCTGTCACATCCATAGAATAGTAAGACTGACGAAGCTTAGAAGTGGTTATAAATACGACAGAAGGTGCTGCACTCTCAAATAAATTTATGACATCTTTCTCAGCACTTGTAAGTGCAATAGGCAGATCTTCTGCCACATCTTTTTCCTCTATAGCATTATCGCTCTCATCTATATTAGGCTTAGCTTCCGAAGGCTTCTTAGGACTTATAGTGATACTATCATCGGATATCTGTGTATACGGATTGGCTTCTCTATGATCTGAGAATGTCTTACCTATATAGAGTCCTGCGGCAAGTATGAGAAAAGCGATTAAAATATTGTTGACTTTCATATGTTTAAAAATTATAATAGGTTTTCATGCAAATCAATGGTAATAACATTGACACATTAGAATGTCGCATATATTCCGATGAAACTTGCTAATCTCAGCTTTATAAATACCTACATCCATTGTAGGCAGGCAGACTCTGCGTAACTAAGTTTATATGCCTACACATCCACTATTGAGGTTCGCTATATTCGAGCACTGTCATACTCGATTTGTCTGAAACGAAATCTTTCGCTCTTGCTTTGATCTCAAAACATTTAATTCAGAATATTTATACGACATTTTAAAATGTGAATAGAATAATAAAGTTAATCATGTAAACTGATTATAACTACACGATCGATGATGCATACTTTTTGCTTCGATTATAAATAAACAAGATTTAGACGAGTTATATTTCTTTCTTAGCTTATTTTGAAATTTTATAACATATTATTGAAACAGCAATTACATAAACCTAAGCTTTTAATACCATTTAAATTTTAAGATGTCGGTTTAGATTATAGAATAGAATTTGTTAAGATTAAGGCAAAAAACACAGTCATAGCGGTAGCTATGAAGAGTATTTTTAACGCAGAGATTGGCTAATTCTATTATAATATTTCCGACATTCTCATGTTTAAATGGTATAACTGGGTCACTTTATTCAATAAAACTTAAGTTGACCCGTATTTATTAGTTCTTCTGCGGTATTATGCTAATATTTGGAGTCATATCACGTCTTATCTACCATTCTCAAGTAAAATCAGATTAACAACATATTATAAAAATAAATATATAACAAAGCATGTTTTTTGTCTTTGTTTTGGAGGTCATCTGCACTTATCTTTGAAGTATATTCTGAACTACAACACTGTTAGCTAATAAAGATTAGCATTTATTTTTTTGATAAGAATTATGGATTGTCCTTAATTTTTATCCAAAAGAGATTGAGTTTTGTATTTTTTTTTGAGTTGGTTTACCAAAAAAAAATAACAGTGTTCTTAGTTCACTAAGGATATGTTCATGGGATTATAATTTGCAGATGGTCGCTGGGGAGCGACCATTTTTTTTTGCCCATACCTGACTTACCTCGATTAGATATTTTGCTATATTCACAGAATAATCATTTCTATTCTGTCTTATATGTATCGAAGAGAATTTCTGATGACCTCAGCAGTAGCACCTGTTATACTTAATACCACCTGTGCTATTGATAATAAAAAGTCTAATACAGTGACATCTAACTTTAAGCATTCTATATGCAGATGGTGTTACAATGATACACCACTGGAAACATTAGTAGAGAAATCCATCGATATGGGTATTCATTCTATAGAATTACTAAGTTATGATGAGTGGGATACTGTTCTGTCTAAAGGCCTTGACTGTGCTGTATCCAATGGGAAGAGCATAACGATTACTGATGGATTCAATGATCCTTCCTTGCATTCACAATTTTTAGAAGATTACAAGTTCTTGATTCCAAGAGCTGCAGAGAGAGGCATTCCTAATATTATATGTTTTTCTGGCAATAGAAGATCACTGACAGATGCACAAGGTTTAGAAAATTGTGCTGCAGGATTAGATCCCGTCGTTAAGCTTGCAGAAAAGTATGGAATCACCATTATCATGGAATTGCTTAATAGTAAGTTGGATCACGTCGATTACCAATGTGATAACTCAGCTTGGGGTACAGCGCTAGTAGATAAGATCGGTTCTCCTAATTTTAGATTACTCTATGATATCTATCATATGCAAATCATGGAAGGCGATATCATCGCAACCATAAGAAAGAATAAAGATTACATAGCTCACTATCATACCGGAGGCGTGCCAGGTAGGAATGAGATAGATGATACACAAGAGCTTAATTACAAGACAATCATGCAAGCTGTAAGAGATACGGGTTATGTAGGATTTGTAGCACAGGAGTTTATACCGACGTGGAAGAATCCATTTGAAGCATTATCAGTAGCCATAGACATTTGTTCAGTATAAGAAAACTATAAAATAGATGAATTTTAATTTGCAAGGAAAAGAGGAAGTCACTTACGATGCGATCGTCGTAGGGACTGGGATCAGCGGTGGTTGGGCAGCAAAAGAATTATCTGAGAAAGGTCTCAAAGTGCTAGTCATAGACAGAGGTCGAGATGTGAAGCATGGAGAGTACCCGACAGCTAATCTGGATACGTGGGATGTACCGCGAGGTGGGGAGATTACTCATGAAGAGATGAAAAACTACAAAGTGCAGAATCGTACAGGTTATACGATCAATGAATTTCGAAAACATTGGTGGGTCAAAGATACCGATCAACCATATGAGGAGAAGCAACCATTCACATGGATAAGGGGCTATCATGTCGGTGGTAGATCTCTGCTATGGGGTCGTCAGTCCTATAGGTTAGCACCCATAGATTTTGAGGCCAATGCAATGGAGGGTATAGCTGTAGATTGGCCGATTAGATATAGTGATATAGCACCATGGTATGATTATGTAGAAACATTTGCAGGTATAAGCGGTAGAAAAGAAGGTCTATCACAGTTGCCAGATGGTAAGTTCTTACCTGCCATGGAATACAATTGCATAGAAGAGCATGTGGATAGAAAAATCAAGGAGAAATATGATGATAGAATTATGACGATAGGTCGAGTCGCTAACCTTACACAACCACACAATGGTAGGGGGGAATGTCAGACACGTAATCGTTGTATGCGAGGGTGTCCATTTGGGGCATACTTTAGTTCTAATGCGGCTACATTACCAGCTGCTTATGCAACTGGTAATATGACAATGCTAACTAATGCGATCGTCACTGAAGTCATATTTGATGATAAGACACAGAAGGCTACAGGCGTCAGAGTGAAAGATTCCAATACACTTGAGACAAAAGAATATTTCTCTAAGATTGTCTTTCTTAATGCATCATGTCTTGGTACTACGGGTATACTTATGCAATCTAAATCTGAGCGATTTCCAGATGGGATGGGTAATGATAGTGGAGAGCTTGGGCATAATATAATGGATCACCACTTCCATGTAGGCGCCGGAGGATCACTGGATGAGTGGGAAGATAAGTACTATAAGGGACGTAGACCTAACGGTATCTATGTGCCGAGATTTAGAAATATAGGAGGTAAGACCAAGATGAAAGATTTTCTCCGAGGATATGGGTATCAAGGTGGTGGAAGTAGAGAGGGCTGGGGTAGGATGGTGCCAGAGATCGCCTACGGAGCAGACTTTAAGGCAGCCTTAGCGAAACCTGGTAAGTGGTCATTTATGTTTTTTGGATTCGGAGAGACGCTTCCGTATCATGATAACAAGGTGACGCTTAATGAAGAGGTTACAGATAAGTGGGGCATGCCGACATTTGTCATGGATGCAGATATCAAAGAAAATGAAAAGGCAATGAGAAAAGATATGGTCCAGCAAGGCTTAGATATGTGTGAAGCATCAGGCCTTAAGGATATATATCCTTATGAAGGTGAATATCAAATGGGCTTAGGTATACATGAGATGGGTACTGCTCGTATGGGTCGTGATCCGAAGACGTCTGTACTCAATAAGTGGAATCAAATACATGCCGTCAAAAATGTCTTCGTCACTGATGGAGCATGTATGACATCTGCGTCATGTGTCAATCCATCTCTAACCTATATGGCACTGACTGCCAGAGCAGCTGACTATGCCGTAAAAGCACTTGATAATAATGAAATATAATTCTCTATCCAGATAATAATTGTAACCCAGCAGAAAATGTTTGTTTCTGTAGATGGTTATCAGAACTATTATATAAAAAGTAAAATATGAAGAATGAAGATACAGAATCTGCTACTTTGACAAGTAGAAGATCAGCACTCAAGACTTCGACATTATTATTAGGTTATGTGATGACTGCGGGGACTACGGCAGCTATTATGAATGGTTGTAAGGCAGATAGATCAGATGGATGGAAGCCTAATTATATGACTCAAGATCAGAACGATCTATTTGCCGAAGTCGCAGAGATGATAATACCCGCTACTGATATTCCTGGAGCAAAAGGTGCATTAGTAGAACGATGGGCAGATGAGATGCTTTCTACTTATAGTCCAGAAGATCGTGCACAGTTTATAGAAGGTATGAGAATGTTTGACATATATGCTCAAGAATTCAGTGCTAAGACATTCTTAGAGAGTAATGAGGATGAGCGTAAGTCTGTACTCGACCGCATGGTTGCTGAGAGTAAGAAGTCAGATGAGCCACATATATTTAATATTGTGAAGGAAGCCACTGTTGCAGGATATTGTACCTCAGAAGTGGGTGCTATCCAGCTACTTAATTATGATCCAGTACCTGGACCATATAAAGGTTGCGTAGATTTTAGTACTTTAGGAGCCACATCTGCATTATAATGAATATGGAAAGAAGACGATTTAATCGAGAAATATTACAATATAGCTTACTTGGATTTGCTGGGGTAGGCATGATATCTTGTATTGATACCAGTAACAAAGAGAAAGCCTCTCCCAGTAAGAAAGGAGAAATGTTTTTCAAATTATCATTGGCTCAATGGTCATTCCATAAAGCATTGCAAGCCAATGAAATGGATCATTTAGATTTTGCCGCTAAGGCGAAAAATTTAGGATTCGATGGTATAGAATATGTGAACCAATTCTTCAAAGATAAGGCTGAAGATATGACCTATCTCCATCAGATGAATGTAAAGGCAGCTTCTGCTGGAGTTAAACAACTACTCATCATGATAGATGGCGAAGGATCTCTAGCGACATTGGATAAGAAAGAACTATCACAATCTATAGACAATCATAAGAAGTGGGTGGATGCAGCAGCGATTCTTGGTTGTCATTCTATCCGAGTTAATTGTCACGGAGAAGGAGGTCGAGAAGATGTATCATCAGCTGGGATAGAAGGTCTCTCAAAATTATCAGAATACGCAGCGAAACAAAGCGTGAATATCATCGTAGAAAATCATGGTGGCTATTCTTCAGATGGTAAATGGATGGCTAATGTTATCTCTCAGGTAGGAATGGAAAATTGTGGTATGCTACCAGATTTCGGTAATTTCTGTATTGAAAGAGAAGGCGGTGTCATGTGGGGTGCCCCTTGTATCAAGGAATATGATAAGTACAAAGGGATCAAGGAACTGATGCCATATGCTAAGGCTCTTAGTGCTAAGTCATTTGATTTTGATGAGCAAGGTAAGGAGACGACAATCGATTATAAGAAGATATTGAGAATTGTCAAAGCTTCAGGGTATACTGGTTATATAGGCGTAGAGTATGAGGGAGAGAATCTATCAGAAGAAGAAGGTATAATTAAAACAAGAGATTTGCTCATCTCCACATCTAAAGAAATATAGTCTATACAATTACGACATCTATATTACTTCTTAGGTTAATAATTCGATGATTTGTTATTGGTAAGGTTTATTGATAATATGTCGACGCGATGAATTAGCTCAGCAGCAATCAAGCAAAATAATTATAGTAATATCATCTCGTTATAGGAAGCACGTAACTATAGACTAAATCTTCAAATCGATATCTTTCTATGTGCATGACATCATCATATATATGACAACTGAGGTACATGCCCTCTCTTGCTGCACCAGAAATGAATGAATGGATGTATGGTTCTTTAACATTACCGATTCCTACATTAGTCCCATCCCAAGGGAGATAGCAAGTCTCACAACTTGTGCAATTATGGGCATGTCCTGCAAATATGGCAAGTACGTTATAGTCTTTGACAAAATCCCACATTTTCTTTCTTTGTGCATCAGTCCACCATTCACCTTTATACCTTGGATTGCCTTCTTCGTCTAATGTTAGTGAGAAAGGATCAAAACCATAATGTTGGATAAGAATAATAGGGTCACTAGGATCACATAGATGTTTTGCTAAGTCTTCTTTTAGAAAATCCAGAGCAAACCATGGGTCGTGATAAGGCTTAGCAGGAGGTGGCTCATTGCCAGCAAATAAATTTAACTGTACAAAATGAATGTCACCCCAGTCCCAAGAATAATGAATATTTGGATGGATTGTATTTGTAGGTGTTGCACGTTTTCTATCTCTAATTATTTCCCATGACTCTACAGAACCATGATCCCAACCAGGCCCATCGAAATCGGAAAACTCTTTTAATCCAAAATCTATATTTTCTTGTATATCTATGAATGGGCCATCTATCTGCCGATAATCATGGTTGCCTGTACCATCATAGATGTGTTCTGCATAGCCATCTATATATTCCCTATACTTAATAATTTCGCTTGGTCTGCAATTATGAGTAAGGTCACCAGCAAGTATGACACCCTCGTGTCTTTCTGCGAATAATTTTCTTCTCATTATAGCAGACACAGAATCAGCATATAAAGTCAGCCCGACATCTGGATTGATATAACTGGTGTCATATTGTGGATCAGCTGTTGCTAAGAAATTTATAATCGGAAGTTTCTGATCTTTTTGGATTATTAGAGGATCACCTAAACAATTTATGGCGACAGGTTTTCTATCATCGATCTTACACATAGTGAAAGAAATTATCACCAAGAGAATTAGAATACTACAACAAGAGAAAGATATTACATTGCTTAGACTCATTAACTGATTTTTGGCAATATTTCCATTTTGATTAATTTCTCATGCAATAACTGAGGAGATATAAAATGTATGCCTCGGATACCTAATTCTTCAGCCATTGTAATGTTGTCCTTATTATCATCGATGAATATACATTCTGTTGGGTTAACTTGATATCTGTCTATGAGAATCTTATAAATTTCTGGCTCTGGTTTTTTACACTTTTCAATACCAGAGACAACGATGCCTTCGAACCATGATAGGAACTCATATCGTTCTATCGCAACTGGAAAAGTCTCTGCACTCCAATTAGTCAATGCAAGCATTCTGTACTTCTTAGAATCCACAAGTTGCTTTAGGATGTCTACAGTTTCTTGTATAGGTCCACCCAGCATTTCAGTCCATCGACCGTAATAAGCTAAGATGTTTTCTTTGTGCTCAGGATATTGAGATATTAGTAACTCGTTAGCCGCGGCAATAGATCTACCACCATCTTGCTCTACATTCCATTCCATGGTTGTGATATTCTGTAAGAACCAATCGACTTCTTCTTCTGTCTTAAATATTGTCCGATAGACATACTTAGGATTCCAATCAACTAAGACACCTCCGAGATCAAATATTATATTCTTTATCATACTAAATGGCTTTAGAAAACCAATATATGGTATTGTCTTGAGACTGTGTAGATATAATATTTTTTAAAGTTTGAATAATAAATGAATTACTTATAAGTTTAATTGAAAGAAGGTTACCTAACATCTTAGGCAACCTTCCATAGTAAAGCTGATTATCAGCATCTGGCCGAATCACAATTGTGGTTCGGCTTTTTTACTGACTTTCAGTAGGCATAGCTCTTTATAGTCTTAAGAAAATATGTGTTGTAATGGAGTATGGAGGAGCTGAGTAGCTCTATAAAAAATGTGAAGTGTAGGCAATAGAACGCTCTACGAGGATGATACTTCATAACTCATTTAATTTAAATATTGCTGTAAAATGTACCCCCTGTTAAGAGTACAATAAACCTGTTACCATATCCAACTGAATAATTTATTCTTTATTGCAAAGAGTGTAGAATAATATTTTAATCTATGTAATAAGAT
>Ga0209828_1003582_pt1 | contig 11736 bp, 5 predicted proteins | sample MaitaG_FD_187429 | JGI IMG/M metagenome (GOLD analysis project Ga0209828, IMG submission 187429) | Marine algal microbial communities from Maine, USA - Maine_Asex2 metaG (SPAdes) (version 2) | ecosystem: Host-associated > Algae > Red algae > Unclassified | place: Maine, USA | collected 2015-01-05
AGATTGGTCAACACCAGTTCTTCCAGGAAGTACAACTGCAGATGTTGTAGAGGCAACTTTACCTCCAGGCGTTGTTCAAACTGCAGGAACAGATCCTAACACAGTAACTGCGATAGCAGGAACTCCAGTAGATGCAGGAGACGATGGTTACCAACCATTAGGAACAGTTTCAGGTCATGCTTATTTAGATTTTAATAATGACGGAGTACAAGGAGCTGGAGAGCCAGATTTACCTGGCATTGATTATGTCATAACATCAAGTGATGGAACGATGCAAACTGTAACAACAGATGCAAACGGAGATTGGAGCACGACGGTAATACCAGGAACTACAACTTCAGATATCGATGAATCAACATTACCTCCAGGATCTACACAAACAGGTGGAACTGATCCTACAATAGTTACTGCAGTAGCTGGAGCTGATGTATTTACTGATAATGATGGATTCTACCAGCCGGCAGAAGTTTGCGGATTTATTTATGAAGATGTAAACGGAAACGGGATACAAGACGGAGGAGAGGTAGGAATACCAGGTGTAGATGTAGTAATCACAGCGAGCGATGGCTCTATGCAAACTGTTACAACGGATGTTAATGGAGAATACTGCGCTGATGTTCTTCCTGGACTTACAACTGCTGATGTAGATGACACAACTCTACCTACAGGTGTAGTACAGACAGAAGGAACAGATCCTACTCAAGTAACTGCTGTAAGTGGAATGACTGAAGATATTGGAACAGATGGTTATAATGAAGTAACAGAAATTTGTGGTCACCTTTATATTGACTCTAACGCAAATGGTACGCAAGATCCAGGGGAACCAGATATCGCAGGAGTTGATGTACTTATTACAGATAGCACAGGAGCTACTAGTACAGTGACAACAGACACAGATGGTAACTACTGTCAAGTAGTAACTCCAGGTTTAACAATCACCAATATTGATGAAACGGATCCTGATTATCCAACTGGTTATACACAAACAGAAGGAGATGATCCTACATTTACAGTATCTCAAGCTGGAGTTACGAATGATGCAGGAAATGATGGTTTTGCAGTAGCAACCGTTTTTGGTCATGTTTATTTAGATGCAAATAATAATGGAACGCAAGATCCAGGAGAAATAGATTTAGCGGGAGTTGATGTAGTTGTTACAGAATCTAATGGAACTACACAAATAGTAACTACAGATGCAAACGGAGATTGGACGGCAGAGGTTGAGCCAGGATTAACAATAGCTAATGTTGACGAAACTACATTGCCAGCAGGTGTAACTCAGACAGAAGGAGATGACCCAACAAATGCAGTTGCAGCTCTCGGAATGAATGTTGACAACGGTATTGATGGTTACTATCTTCCAGCAGAAGTATTTGGAGTTGTGTTCTTTGACACGAATGCAAATGGAACGCAAGATGCAGGAGAATTGGGAATACCAAGTGTAGATGTTGAAGTAACACAAGCGGATGGTTCAGTGATTATTGCAACTACAGATGCGAATGGAGATTGGGCAACCGATGTTCTTCCAGGAATTACTACAGCAGATGTAGACGAAACTACATTACCACCAAATTACGAGCAGTCAGCAGGAGTTGACCCGAATACAGTTACAGCTGTAGCAGGAACAGCAGTAGATGCAGGATTTGATGGTTACGCAGTAACTGAAGTTTTTGGTCACCTTTACCTTGATGACAACAACAACGGTACACAGGATGCTGGAGAACCAGATTTACCTAACATAGATGTTATTTTGTCATTAAGTGATGGTTCTACATTAGTAGTACCTTCAGACATGAATGGAGATTGGAGTGCAACTGTGCCAGCAGGTTTGACTGTTGCGAATGTTGATGAAACAGATCCGGATTTCCCGCTTGTATACACGCAAACAGAGGGAACAGATCCTACTGTAGTTACAGTACCTCTTGGTAGTTCTACGGATGCAGGAATTGATGGATACTATATTGGTGTACCAGATATAACACCAGTAATTACTTTCATTCCTACTAACGTGAATGGTGTAACGAATATGTTCTTTACATTCAAAGTGCAGGAATTATTGTTTGAAGACACGGATGGTCTGATTACATTGATTTTCCCAGTGGATTCTAGATTGACGTTTAATTACGATCCAGCATTGACAAACTTTGGACCATTTGCATTAGACAATCCAAATTGGACATATGATGGTAGTAATCCTTCATTCCACGTATGGACTTCTACAACGGTTATTCCGGGAGGCTCATCTTCAATCTTAGGATTTGAAGCTACTTATGACCCTCAGAATACAACGGGTGAAGTACCATTTACTATAACAATACTTTCAGGAAGTGGATCAGAAGTGAACAGCTTGAATAATATTGATGCAGAAACACTCGATTACTTTAGTAATTAAGAGCGTTTATATATAAGATAAAGGTCTGCTGGGGTTTCTAGCAGACCTTTTTTATTACGCCCTCCTTTGGTTTCTTATTCAAAGTATGCGTAACTTTATCAATACCTAGGATTTTTAATTAAAACTTTTATAATGAGAACATGTAAATATTTAACGATAGGGGTTTTTCTGCTCCTCTTTTTCGCGTCGGGAAACGCACAAGAAAACATTGCACTATCCAACCCCAGTGTTAATCCCTCACCTATGGGTACTGTTGAGAATAATGGATCTGGGTGTTTTGCATTTGATGTTACAAATGTGAGTTTACCAGGATATGATTCAGCAGCAACTATGATAGTTTTAGAACTAGCAAAGGTGGCACCACATAATGGTATAGAAAGTTTGACAAGTAATTTAGAAGAATTGACCAAATATGAATGGGAATACGATGTAGACTCTAATGTAATGAGAGGACAACAGATTGCACCAATTGGAGGACTCTATTCAGAAAAGTTTACCGTGTGTTGTGCAGTTATTGAGAACTCAAGTTGTGATTCTTTAGAGTCGGTTGGTTTTTCTACTGAAGCAATAGTCCTACAGGGCAATGATGGGATTGATTCTGACAATTTTTTATCTGGATATACATGCACGCTAGAATCGGTAAGTTCGGTTGATAATAGTGAAAACCTGGACCCTAACGTCCGCGTTTACCCTAATCCAACATCTGGTCAATTATTTATCGATTCAGCATTAGAAGTTTCAAGAGTTGAAATTTATAACACGTTAGGAGCGAAAATCAGGTCATCCGCCTATCGAGATGAAGGAATCCGTCTGACTGGTATAGCCAATGGTTACTATATTTGCAGAATATTAAATTCGAAAAATGAGCTTATTGGTGTTAAAGAATTTTTTGTAGCTAAATAGCTAATAATATGCTCTGATTTAGAAAAAAAGCAATATATTTGGACAAATGTGGGACATATTAACCTACAATAGCGAAGCACCCTATTATTTTCTTCTTCCAGTTTAGAAAAACGAAAAGAATATAATAAGGTGTTTTTATTTTATAAAACACCAAACTTATGAGATTACTAAAAACACTACTCCTATCAATAGTCACAATTTCCTTCAGTTTCCAGTCTAATGCGCAAGAAAACTTAAATCTTACAGCGCCAGATATAGATCCGGCACCCATGGGAAACGTTGCAAATCTTGGAGCAGGATGCTTCAAATTTAATATTTTAAATATTAACAATCCTGGGTATCCAGCAGCAGGTGCAACTCAGGTTACTATCGTTATGCAAAATCTCATGCCAGCAGATGGAATTAGTTCTCTAACTACCGATCCACAGGAAAGTGCATATGCTTGGGATTATGATGGAGCGTTTACAATAGTAGGGACTCAAATAAATCCAATTGGACAGTTTTTTGACGAAGAAGTAACTATATGTTTTACCGTTGAAGGAGATTCTCCATGTCCAGCTGAAGATAATGGCTTCACAGCTACCGGTGAAATTTTAATTGGATCGGATGGAAATACGAATGATAATGTCGCATCCTCGTTTACTTGCACGTTGGAAACAGTTTTTCCAGTTACTTATGGATCGTTCAATGCAACTAAGAAAGGCGCTACAAGCCAGTTAACTTGGACGACTGAGTCAGAAGTTAATAATGAAAGATTCGACGTGCAGAGGTCTTCTGATGGTCAATCCTTCAAAGTAATTGGACAAGTCGCTGGCGTTGGAAACTCGACACAAAGAAACAACTATGAGTTTATAGATGAGAATCCTTTAGAAGGAAAGAACTACTATCGTCTAGCACAAATTGATTTTGATAATACACAAAACCTGTCATCTATAAGAACAGTTGTCTTTGATGCTAACACCAAAATAGTCTTATATCCTAATCCAGCAATTAGTGTTGTTTATCTAGAATTAACAGATGCAGTTGAACGTGTAGAAATTTTAGATGTATCAGGGAAAAAATTAAAGTCAATCGATGCACATTCTTCCAATATGATTGATCTAAAGGATCTACACAGCGGAGTATACCTTGCGAGATTCATTGATGTTCATGGAAATGAAATTTCTAGTGAAAAACTTATAGTGAGCAAATAATAAAAAAGTAATAAAACGATATAGAGCTTGTGAGTCCAGTGGATTCACAAGCTTTTTTTATTTAAATTGAGTGTTTTTGATAATGAAATGAAATAATCTGATATGAGAATGCAACAATTTTTTAACAGCTTGACTATGATAGCCTTAGTCCTGAGCTGCACGGTAATGAGCACAGAGATGCTAAATGCCCAAATAGACCTAGATCTCTCCTCACCCTCATTTAAACCTTCAGTCCTACAATTATCTGAGAAGAATCAACCAGGCTATTTGGAATTTAGGTTGAATAAGCCAGTAAATTCAGATATTCCAGTGCATGGATTTAAATTAAAGGTTGAACTTTCTAACATTAAGCCGATAAATGGAGTAGCTTCTATAAGAGGGAATGGTGCAGAAATCTTTACATGGGAATATAATGAAAAGGAGAATTACCTAATTGGAACTCAAAAAGAACAAATAGTAGGCTTTCTTTACTCAGGAACGATAGGCCTTGATTTTATGGTAACTACCAATTCGCGTAAGAAAGAGCCAAAAAATGGTTTTACAGCTACTATTTATGATGTTTTTGATCAATATGATTTAGTAAAAAAGAATAATACCTTATCCAATTTTACTTGGACCCAATCTGATATTCGGCCATAAGGAGTGTTTATCACTAATATTACTCCTCTAATTAGTAAAATAGTAGTCATTTTGTTAATATTTACTAAAAATACTGTAGATTTATAGGGTCTTATGACTAATTTGGTGTCACAATAATGTGGACGCGATAAAAGTATCTCGTCTATAGAATGAAACAATAAAAAACCTACACCCTTATAATGAACACTTATGTTGAGTGTTTTCCTGCCTATATAATAGTTTTTAAAGGTTGGTGAGGGTGTCTTAAATTAACTAACACCTATATTAAACCTTTAAAAATGAGAATCTATAAAATTACACTTTTGCTTTTAGCGGTGTTTGCATGTGTAAATTTTGCAAATGCACAATGTTACGACTTAGGATGGGACGCAGATCCAGTATTTGATCCTGCAGATCCAATTCCAGTAGGTCCCGGAACAACAACTATGACTGTTACTTTCTGTAACTTTGGAGACGAGTTACCTCTTGACCCCAACGGTGGAGAAGCAATGAGTTTCTGCCCTTCACAAGATTACCTTATGCAAGTAGGACCAATCCAAGGAAGTGGAGCAGCATTTTTTGACTTTATTCCTTTTCTTGGTTGCGAATACGGAACGCAGAATGCAGCATTACCAACTGGATGCTATGATTTTATTATTAACTATCAGTCAATCCAAAATTCTGACCAAGGATCTAACGGTAATGATCCTTCAACAGGTCTTCACTGTATAAATATTAATAACCAGCCAGCTGGGATTCATGCAGGAAGCACATGTTTTGATCCTGCTGATGACGTTGTAGATGCTTGTACTTGGACTCTAGAAATAATTATACCAGTTGAGTTAACTAAGTTTACTGCTCAGAAAAGCGGAACAAATGTTGATCTTGATTGGGCAACAGCTTCTGAAGTTAATAACTCACACTTTGATGTTCAAAGATCAAGCAACGGTAGAAAGTTTGAAACTATTGGTAAAGTAGATGGATTTGGAACAACAAATGCAGCTCAGAACTACTATTTCGAAGATAAATTGCCTTTATCTGGAACTAACTACTATAGACTTATTCAAGTGGATAGAGATGGAACCACAACAAACACACCAGTTAGATCTGTAAGTTTTGATGCTTCTAAGAGTGTTAAAATCTACCCTAACCCAGTGGTTGACTTTGTAATGGTAGAATCTCCGCAAGAAAACTCATCTCTTAAAGTATTTAATACTGCAGGTAAATTAGTATTATCTGAAGCTATAGATGCTGGATCAGCAATTAATACAACTGGTCTTTCAACAGGAGTTTACATGTTCAATGTAGTTGATATTCACGGTGCAACTATCTCTTCTGAAAGAGTGATAGTAAGTAAGTAATATTAATTCTAAAATATATTCTAAAAAAGGTCATGTTTCATACATGACCTTTTTTTTGTTTAACTCTGAAGTATTGGACTTTGTATATTAAAATCCCTATTTTAGACAAGTTTTAAGTACCTACAAATTCAAACCTCCATATGCAAGTAAGTAAGATATGCGCATCGCTTTTTTCTCTGATTATTTTGAGCTTTTCTTTAAATGCGCAACTATTCGAGCCATTCTTGACTTCACCTCAACTGAATCCTGCTCCAATGACGAGTGCTTTAGCAGGAGGGAGTGGACAAATAGAATTTAAACTCAATCAGGTTGATGAAAATATACCACTGACCGCAGGCGACCCTATCCTAATAAATGTTCAAATGGAAAATATGAGCCCGACAGGAGGAGTAGCTGCCGTATCTGGCATGGCTGCCACTTTGTTTAATTGGACATATGATGCTACTTCAAATAAGCTTACGGGTGAACAAACGGCTACCATTGATGGAAATCTTTTTTCAGGAGATATAGTAGTGGATATCACAGTAGATAGTGATACAGACGAGGCGACAATTCTCAATGGTTTTACGGCAAAGTTAATTCCATCTGCAAGCATTGCATCAACTAACGATATCCTAAATGATGAGATCGCAGCATTCAGCTGGGCTGGCTCTGATATTTCAAAATCAGTAACGCTATTACCAACCGTAATCAATGGTATAAACACAGGTATGTTTATACAATGCAGAGTAATAGAACAAAACAACGTACCTACCGAGGGACCAATAAATATTATTCTTCCAAGAGACGCAAGATTAACTTTTGCTTATGATCCTACTCTAACTTCTGATCCATTAGGAAGTGTAAATAATATGGATTGGACCTATGATGGATCAAATTCTTCATTTCACATATGGACAATGAGTACACCATTAGCAGCTGATGGAATAAGTACTTTTTCTATTCTTGATGTAAGCTATGATCCACAAACAACATCAGGTTCAGTAGCGTATACATTTAGTATTTTGGCAGGTAGTGGATCTGAAAATGACTTTACCAATAATATTGATGTAGAAACATTAAGTTATTTCAGTAATTAACGATAAAATTCCTAAGACAAGTTAAGAGCAATTTTAAAAAGGAAATTATAAAGGGCCGTTTTCAAATTTGAAGACGGCCTTTTCTTGTGCTTAAGCTAGAAACCTCTCTGCTTGTTGCAAATCTACCAAACGCCATCAGGCGCACGTACGCGGTCACATGTAGTTTGATAAAACTTTGAAGTACTCTGTTGTAAATACGCCGCTGCGAAACACCTTGGTCTCTACAATGCAGTTAATCACTAATAAATGATTAGTTTTCTTTATATATTTCAGGGTGAAAATTATATTACAATTATTTATATGTTTATAATAACTAATGAATTCTGATATATTCTAGGGTCTTTTTGTAGCTTTTCATTTGATTTTTTGAAGGTGACTTCTAAAAATTAAAAAAAAACACCTAAGCAATGGATATTAACTCAGATGGACTGTCTAGTCTAAAGCTAATTGCATATGTGCAACTATGCTTTAAATTTCTCTTTACATTCTGCATATTTCTTTTCTCCTTAGCATTCTTGAAAGGAGAGGGAATACAACAAGCAGCACCGAGCCCCACAGATGTGGTATGGCTAAATATCGATGCGAATACATTTGGAAATTTTGCTGCATATGGCTCTTCAAATACTACAAGCGGGCTTGCTGTAGAACTTAAACCCGGTGAATGTTTATACCTAGGACTTTCGGCAGGATCAACAAGTGCAACCTTTACAAACTTTTTGGATAATTATAATTTTCAAATTGTCGATGCATTAGGAAATATTGTGCATGGTCCATTTATTGTTGACGATGGAAATCAGAATGTAGGATCTTATACGGATGCAGCAGGACCTACAGAGCTAGGTGTTGGTGGAGGATATAATGTTACAAGAGAAGAGGGAGGTGTAGATGTCTATAGATTTTGTCCACCTACGGCAGGAACGTATTGGATAGAGTTTCAAGATGATTTTGCAGGTAGTAACTTTAGAATTCCTCTTTGGGATTTTACTGTAGGTGTACCCAATGGAAATCCAGTGCCAGGTAGATTGTATTCTCAGAATTGGTCGTTTAGAACCCCAGCGGATGGATTACCTATAGGCGATTTCTGTAATGCATTCCAAAGACCTTTTAACGGTGTATTGTATAGTTACACAGCAGATGGTTTTGTTTCTAGAATAGATTTTGATGGATCTGGATTTAGAGGGCTTACATTTAATGTCGCTTTTGATTTTGACGGACCAGGCACTACAGGCACGATGGCAGACATGCGTAAATCAATTGAAGACTCAAACGAAACAGTAAATGCAGCTGAACATAAAATATTCTTGAGCCCACCAGATCCTACATGTTTTTTAGACGGGGCATGTGGTGAACTCACATTGATAGGGCTAGCGTGCACGGATGCAGGCTTTTGTATAAATCTAAACGTAACGCAACCAGGATCTATCGAAATACTTCTTGATGAAGATGGTAATGGCACGTTCGATGCTGGAACCGCCGATTTAATTTTAGTCGAATCAATCGCATTGGCTGGTGATGTATGCATTATGTGGGATGGAATACTGGGTGATGGCTCCGCGTTCATGCCTGAACAAAGTATAAATAGCATTTTTCGATTTACACAAGGGGTACAACATTATGCAGCCTATGATGTAGAATATATATCAGATGGCTTCTGTATAGAAACAGTAAGACCAGCGGGGTGTGCTACAGACAATAAATTGTATTGGGATGATACGGATATTAATTCGGTGTCGGGAACAGGCTCTCCGAATGATGGTAGGGATGGATGTATCTGTCAAACGCCCGCTTGCAGAACCTGGGATAATTTTGTTGCTTGTGAAGGTACTGGTCCAGGATACGGAAACTTCAATACAATGAATACATGGTGGTTTGCATTTATAGCTGCAGATCAAATATTAGATATAACATTAGAAGAATGTATCATTACTGGAGACGCTTCTGTTTGTATCGGGGAGGATATAGTACTTACTGTAGAAGATGTGCCTGAAGCATCGTATGCGTACACATGGTCAGGGCCTAATATGGTCACGGGAACAGGAACCACATTTACTTTACCAGCTACTACAGCAGCTGCAGCCGGAGAATACTGTGTAACCCTGAATTCACCCGGAAATTGTGGGACTATGTGTTGTTTTGAAGTTGTAGTTGGTGCATTACCAAGTTGTACTACCGCAAATACTATTAGCCCAACTTCTGCAATGTCCGCAGATGGTTCTTTTGAGCTGACTGCAACAGGAGGAATACCTGGATATACATACGATGTTTTAGATAGCGGAGGAACTTCCGCTGCTAACGGGGCAATCGCAATCGATGGAGAAATAGTAACAATCACTGGACTCGCAGCAGATACGTACATAGTGGAAATAATGGATGCCAACGGTTGTAGCAGTACCTGTTCTGTTACCATTGAACTCATTGATATTATAATAGATAAAATGATAACAACTGGTCCAGACGAAAATGGGAATCCGAATGAGTTTACCATTAGTTATGTTATTACCGTTACAAATAATGGATCTGATATAGAGCAGTATGATATTTCTGATACATTAAAGTATGGTCTTGGTGCAGTGATTAATTCAGCAACGGCTTCTTATTTAGGAGGAGAGACATTTACGGGTGTAGATAATACTTTGGCTTATGATGGTCAATCCGTTTTTCTCATTAGTAGTGATGAAATGATTGGAAGTGGAGCGGTTGAGCAATGGGGGGTTACTGTCGTATTTACGGTAATTCCCGAAATGGTAAGTATGCAAAGTGAAGACTGTACGCTGGAACTAGGTGAAGCGGGTACTGGACTTTTAAACTGTGCTGCAATTAGTGGCGATGTGCCTATGGCAGTAGCAGATGATTGCGAAACCATTCCAGTATTAATGGTAGAAATAGCTAAAGAAGTAACAAGCCCTCCAGAGCCTACTGGAAACGTAAATGAATTTACTATCAGCTATGCTATTTCAGTTGAGAATACTGGTAATGCAGTTGCAAGTTTTGATCTTTCTGACACTTTAAAATATGGAACTGGTGCTATCGTAAAATCTACAACAGTTAACTACATCGGTGGACTAGGGGAGACTCTCACAGGTATAGATAATTCCCTTGCTTTCGATGGACAAACAGATTATTTAATCGTTGAAAATGAAATGCTTGGTGTAGGAGCAACAGAAGAATGGGAGGTTGTAGTTGTATTTACGGTAGATCCAATTCAGGTGACAACACAAAGTGAAGATTGTATATTAGAGCCAGGAGAAGGTGGAACAGGACTTTTAAATTGTGCCGCAGCAAGTGGTGGAGTTCCTATGGTGGTAGCAGATGATTGCGAAACCATTCCAGTATTAATGGTAGAAATAGCTAAAGAAGTAACAAGCCCTCCAGAGCCTACTGGAAACGTAAATGAATTTACTATCAGCTATGCTATTTCAGTTGAGAATACTGGTAATGCAGTTGCAAGTTTTGATCTTTCTGACACTTTAAAATATGGAACTGGTGCTATCGTAAAATCTACAACAGTTAACTACATCGGTGGACTAGGGGAGACTCTCACAGGTATAGATAATTCCCTTGCTTTCGATGGACAAACAGATTATTTAATCGTTGAAAATGAAATGCTTGGTGTAGGAGCAACAGAAGAATGGGAGGTTGTAGTTGTATTTACGGTAGATCCAATTCAGGTGACAACACAAAGTGAAGATTGTATATTAGGGCCAGGAGAAGGTGGAACAGGGCTTTTAAATTGTGCCGCAGCAAGTGGTGGAGTTCCTATGGTGGTAGCAGATGATTGCGAGTCTATTCCAATCCTTATGGTTGAGATAGAAAAAACAATTACAGCGGGGCCTACAGAGACAGGTGAAGTAAATCAATTTAGTTTGGAATACATTATAACTGTAGAAAATACAGGAAATGCACTCGCTTATTTTGATCTGTCAGATACATTAAAGTATGGCGAAGGTGCAATTGTAGATGATGTGAGTGTTGTGTATGTGGGTGGAGCCAATGAAACGGTATCTGGTACGGACAACAGTGCCACTTATGATGGAGTGTCTGATTATAGTATAGTTTTTGAAGAAAGTATAGACCTAGGAAACACGGAAGTGTGGGCAGTTACAGTATTGTTCGCAGTAGATCCTAACATAACTACTTCGACATCCGCGGATTGTATGGTAGATGCCGGAGAAGGTGGGACTGGGTTACTA
>Ga0209828_1003588_pt1 | contig 11731 bp, 10 predicted proteins | sample MaitaG_FD_187429 | JGI IMG/M metagenome (GOLD analysis project Ga0209828, IMG submission 187429) | Marine algal microbial communities from Maine, USA - Maine_Asex2 metaG (SPAdes) (version 2) | ecosystem: Host-associated > Algae > Red algae > Unclassified | place: Maine, USA | collected 2015-01-05
AGGACTCCAGCCTTTTAGGAAGCGATGGAAATCAGCCCAAGCTACAGGATATAACGATCGCCACTCCTTCTCTAGTGCTTCAGTTGTATTTTCAAGCGCGTTATGCAAATGCGTAAAATAGGTATCTAAGATTTGCGCTTCCAAGCGTTCACATTCTTTTTCATTTAGACAGCTACCAATGAAATAGGCGATATCTTTCATACCGCAACCCCCTCCTACATACTGAAAGTCTAACCCACTCACCTGCCCATCTTTAGAGAAACAAAAGTTGGCTAGCTTGGCATCCCCGTGGACAATGGTTTTAAATTTACAGTTATTGAGTGTGTGATCAATCGCAGATGCAGCCTCTTTTAATTTTTGATCATCCATTACTGCTAACTCCTGCGGCCGGGTTTTCAAATGCCAATAGGTACCAACTTTCCAAAGTCCGTCTGGAGTTTGTCCCATGTAACTCGCATGAAATTGTGCTAACCATTCTAAACAAGAGCAAATCTCATCCCATGTGACTGCACGTTTACGCAATGGATACCCTGCTAAGTCCAAATCTTCTAGTACCATAAGCACTTCATCCTCGAGCGCCTCAATTGCTAAACTATGCGGCAACCGCGCCATGCTATTCTTACTGTACTTATCAAACCATATTCTTTCCACTTCGTATGATTTCACCTTCCGTTGATGGCCAATATCTGTATTCCATCCACGTGGGTGATATTTTGCACTTGGCGGATGAACATGTTTGATTACTACGCTCTGTACTGCAGCGTTTTCTAATCTGATGCGCATGATATTCCCGTAACCACTCCATAATTCTTGTATTTTCTCTTGGCTCACTATAGATGTTGCTCCTGTGCACTGCAATATGGTTGACTTAAAGTAATCATTCATAAGATTGCAAGGTAATAAAACGGCTTACATGTGACATACAACGTAAGCGTCAATAGGATGATAATTTTATCTTAACAAATGTGTCCGAGCATGGAGAGCTAGTTATATGTATTGGGGCTTGAAATACAACATATTACGATTATTTAACATATGTACATATTTGATTTTTAAGTATTTAATAAATAAAAATGTGAAATAAACATATTAAATATTTTTATAATATGTTTTCTCGTGTTACATTTGATCAATCATCGAAAGCGATGTAAGAAAAATTAGTTTTCTTGAGATCCTTAGTGAAAACTATATGCTATAGAGGTCATCTCAAAACCGATGCGGAGCCCCAAGCTCCATATAGAGATAATTTTAAGGTATGTAGTTTTCTTTTTTTTTGTCCAGTCCTCTTATAATACGGAGAGTACAGATCAGGATGTTTCCTTCTGATCATTATCCATTATAGCTTCTTGCCCTTTGTTAAATGATTATTTAACTTTATCGCAATGAATAAGCTCTTAACCGTAATTTTCTCTTTAAGTTTTATTCTCATTTTACCTAGCTGTTTTAATCAGAAGGATAACACGAGTATTGCATTAGGTCCTCAGGAATCTGAAGGCTTGCACATTGTATTTGCTGATACGGAGATGGCGAAGCAGTCTATTGTCCAAGATAAGGCGGAGGGGTTTTTCGAGACCATTCAACAATTAGATGTTGCGATACAGATGCAGCGGTCGAGTTCTGAATTCCAGTCGAGTACGTATGTGGCAGAGTATAAAACATTTCTTCAAGAGCATGTTTTGGAATTTACTACTGAGGACAAACAATTGTTAACGGATATTTTTGATGCGATTAAAAGCGAGCTGGGGCAGATAAAAATTGATTTAGGGCTGGAGGAAATTATTCTGATAAAAACAGATGGGGCTGGCTATGGTAATAATGCATTTTATACACGTGAAAATACGATTGTTATTCCCAATGGTCAACTTGCGAATAGCGAAGAGGAGTTGCATGCTGTTATGTTGCATGAGCTCTTTCATATCTTTTCGCGTTATAACAGAGCGCATAAAGTGGCTATATATAAGATGATAGGATTTCAGCCATTGGACGAATCTCCTGTGGTTTCAGATCCTCTTTTGCGTAGTAGGCTTTTACTGAATCCTGACGGTTTAGCTACCGATAATTTTATCACATTAACAAATAAGAATGGGGAGGAAATAAAGGCTGTTCCATTGATTTATAGCACTTATAATGACTATAAATCGGATGTTGCTGACTTTTTTACCTATCTAAAGTTTGATTTATACCGTTTAGAAGAGAAAGATGGTAAGGAAATTGTAATATCTCAAGGGGTTTCTACAGATGTCGATGCTGAGTATTTTAGCAGTTTTTTTAAGATTATTGCTGATAACACGCAGTATATCATACATCCCGATGAGATTATGGCTGATAATTTTATGTTGATGGTGAATGCCTATGCATCGAATGATTTCAGCAAATTTTCCAAAGAAGGAAAAGCACTCATAGAAAGCTTATATGCTTATCTATCAGATAAATAAAAATGAGAGGCGATAAATTTAGAGAGGCACGCAGACAAAAAATCAAAGAACTGAACTTTTCTCCACGTCGAGAAAGGCTTCATGAAATTATCTTTGAGGCTGACACCAAACTCGGTAAGTGGTTTGATGAGGCATTGCTAGTTATGATTATCATGAGTGTAGTAGTAGTGATGCTGGAAACAGTACAATCTTACGATGATCAGTATCATCAATTATTTGTTTTTCTTGAATGGGTCTTTACAATCTTCTTTACGATTGAATATATAACACGTCTTTATGTGGTATACAATCCAAAAAAGTATGCCTTGAGTTTTTATGGTATTGTAGATCTACTTTCCATATTACCTACGTACATAAGTCTGTTTTTGGTGGGGGCACAATCTCTATTGGTAATCCGCGCACTTCGTCTGCTTCGAGTCTTTCGGATTTTCAAATTGGGAAATTATCTCAAGCAGGGAAGAGTGTTAGGAGATGCATTAAAAACGAGTAAAGATAAAATCATTGTTTTCCTTTTTGCTGTTCTTATTATGGTATGCATTTTTGGTTCAATCATGTATTTAGTGGAACATAATGGTAATGATCAATTTGACAATATTCCTAGGAGTGTATATTGGGCTATTGTAACCTTAACTACTGTGGGTTATGGTGATATTTCTCCAAATACTCCTTTGGGTCAGTTTATTGCAGCCATCGTAATGGTAATGGGTTACGCTGTTATTGCTGTACCAACTGGTATAGTGGGGTCAGAGCTCATGAAAGCTGATAAAAACGAGGAGGTTTCCACTCAGGCTTGTAAGTTTTGTATGGAGGAAAGCCACGTTGTTTCGGCAATCTATTGCCATCAATGCGGTAAGCTTCTTAACGAACATAGTCCCTCAGCTCACCAAGACGAGTAATGGTATACGTTGGAGTAATTTCAGTAGCATTTTTCGTTTTATGATAATTCATCCAACAACTATCAATCCCATAATTATTTCCGCCGCGAATATCTGATCCTAAAGAGTCTCCTATTATCAAGGTCGTTTCTTTTTTAGCATTTGGAATTGTGTCAAACACGTAATCAAAAAACTCTTTATGTGGCTTAGCTACGCCTATTTCATCAGAAACAATAATGCTCTTAAAGTAGGCTTTTAGATTTTTGTTTTCAAGTCGTGGTCTTTGTACTTCTTTTAATCCATTGGTGACAATGCTCATCGTAAACTCATCTTTAAATTCCTCCAAAATATCTAGAGCATCTTTTAAATATACTGGATGCTCAATAATGCCCTGTAGATAGCGTGCATTTGCTTCTAAAGGATCCAGTTCTGGCTTTCCTATATACTCAAAGAAAAGTCTAAACCGCTTTGCACGCAATGTTTGTTGGTCAATGTCTCCTCGCTCCAGTTCTTCCCAAACTTTCTTGTTTATTTTTCGGTACACAGGATAGAAGTCTTGTTCTTCTAAAATTTCAAAATGATGCAGCGTGTCACGAAAAGCAGGTACACTACTTTTTGTGAAATCCATTATAGTATTATCTAAATCAAAAAGAAGATGTGTGTACTTCATTATTTGGGTAATCGCATTACGTGGATTAAACGGTTTACACTGTATTTCCCAGCTCCATTGGCAATAAGGATAAACAAGCCTCCACAAATCGCTAGGTTTCTCATAAAATAAATGGCATGTAATTGCTTGATGTCTTCTGGATCATTCCAAAAGCTATAGACAACCACCGTAAAAACTAACCAGTATATTAAGAGTAAAGTCGCACCGATCCGAGCTTGGTAACCTATTAAAACGGAGAAACTTCCAATGGATAATAAAAGAATGGCACCAACCAAAAGGATATCTGGTTTCCAAGACAACCCATATTCTATCATCGTTTGCTTTGTTTTATCAAAATAGACGACTGAGTCCAATACCTCATACAGGAAGATGAAGCCTATTAATACTCTGCCTATTAGATCTGCAATGTCTTTCATACTCTGGCGTGAAGATATGATTTTCTTTAGGTCTTCCTTAATTTCAATTGATTCAATTTTTTCTCCAAAAGAAAGCAGAAAACAATATGAAAATTGTAAATATTTTCAGCCATCCGACTAGTATCAAACCTATCAATACCCATTTACCTATGACAGGATTAGCAGCGAAATTATCTACAAGACCTATATCCCAATAGCTGGTCCGACATTACCCAATACGCTAGCAACGGCTCCAATAGACGTGAGAATTACTTGTTCAGAGTCCGACATGATAATTGTCATAATTGGTTAATATAATTACTTTTGCCTTGATTTAAAGTAGCAGATAAACAGAAATATTATTGACAAAGTAAGACTTGTAGGTAAAGGAATTAATCTCCTCTCTATACTTGCCCCTAAGCAAGCTGGAAAGATTATGCTCAAACTCCTGTTACGGCCAAGGCCAAAACCTATAGAAAAAAATAAGCTTGCATTTCTTGCCAAGGCGAAGAATGATACATTCAAAGCGCATGGAGAAACTTATACCTTCTATCACTGGAAGGGAACTGGCCCTTCTATCCTACTCCTCCATGGGTGGGAAAGTAATTCTTCTAGATGGCGCCCACTCATCAAACAGTTAAAAGAAAATAATTATAATATCTATGCCTTAGATGGTCCAGCACATGGCAATAGTAGCGGGAATGAATTTACGCCAATTTTATTTGCAGAGGCAGCACATCATGTTATAGAATCTAAGCAAATTGACATTATACTCGGGCACTCAGCAGGTGGCTTTGCTTCCTTGTATTATTTATCTGCGTATACTTCTATTTCATTAAAGAAAGCAGTGATCCTTGCTCCTACGTATTCCATGGAAGATGTTTTTAAGGGCATGAAAAAAATCCTGTCGTTAAGTACGCGCTCTATAGATGCATTACGTAAGCATTTTATCCAAGTATACGATGTAATACCCGAAGAATTTAATTCCGTCAATTTCATACAATCTGTGGACATACCAACTTTGCTTATTCATGACGTAGATGATCTCACACTTCCTATCATTGGTAGTGATAAAATTGCAGAAGCATGGAAAAGTTGTAGATATGAAAAAACCTCAGGCTATGGTCATCGCCTGAGGCACACGTCTGTTGATGCTATGATTATAGAATTTATTTCTGATTAAATTCTATGTGTATTTTCTAGTTTGAAAATGCAGACACTTGCATATATCGTGAATTTAATGGACCGCTTTCTCCACCATAATCTTGCGCAGTAACATTAAAGTCGAATACATAGCCTCTAGGAAAAACAGCTGTTCCTGTAATGACTAATCCTGTAAGTGGGTTTGTGGGGTCTCCCTCTAAAGTAATTACCTGTTGGACACCTACAGTGCTGATTGTTCCCGCTCCGTCTAAAGTGATATTTACTCCAGTAGGCATTGCTAGAATTGCCTTACTCACTCCTCCGGCATCTGTAGCTATAAGGGTAAAATCATAAGGTACACCACTGTTTAAATTTAAATATTGGACTCCTCCAGGACCATTCCAAACTTCTTGGGGTGGATTGTCCATCGAACTGTTTAAACCAGGTCCTTGAATTGTCAAACGGACAGCTGGTTTTTCATTATCTACTTCAGGAATATCTGTATCACAGGAAGTCACAAGTCCAGCCAATAGAAGACATAAAAATAAGTAGCTTAGGGATGAAAATTGTTTTAACGATTTCATAGTTAGTATTTTTTTTATTATAAATTAAATCAATTACATGTACTAGTGATCTCAGTTTAAAAAAGGTAAATCATTTTAAAATTTCTTTAAAAAATGGCCATGAGGTTCCAAACTATAAGATGCAAGACGCCAAAATTTAAGATGCTCGACGGGGGACGCTAAACTTTAAGACGCTAGAGGTTTGACGCTAGACGGGGGGAAACTAGACGGGGGACACAAATGTTAGATGGTGTTAAAGGAAATAAATAATTTAGGTTAAGAATCCAACCAGTCTTTGAATTTTTTGACTTTTTCTCTAGAAACGACCAGTTCTTCTTCGGTGTGAACATCAATTTCTAGTTTAAGCCGGCTATTTAAGTAGGCATGTGCTTTTTTAATACTAGAGAGTGCTACAATGTTCTTTCTATTGATTCTGAAAAATGCATTGGGGTCCAAATCTTTTTCAATAGTGTCCAAGGACTTATCAATGAGATGTCGACTCTGTTCACTATCAATACAGAAGCTTAGGCCATCATCGGAAAACACCAATTTGATGTCTTGCGTATTCAAATATGTGTATGAACTTCCTTTCTTAATCAGAAACCGTTGTTTACACTGGGATTGCGGGTTAAACATTTCTTGCGTAATATCTCTCCAATTAAAGTTTACTCGATTTTCATTGGGATATATCTCCTGATATTTCTGAATAGCCGTTTGCATGGCTATTTTTTCAATAGGCTTAAGTAAGTAATCCACACTATTTACTTTAAAAGCATTTAAGGCATAGTCATCATATGCTGTTGTAAATATAATCGGACATTTTACCTGAATCTTTTCAAAAATCTGGAAACTGAGTCCATCTGCTAACTGTATGTCACAAAAAATTAAGTTAGGTTCTACATGGCTCGCTAACCATGCTATCGAGTCTTCTACCGTATCCAAAACATCTAGGATTGTAGCATCGGGTAGCTCATCTAAAATCATCGACTTCAGTCGTTTGGAGGCATAAAATTCGTCTTCAATGATGAGTATGCGCATTTAAATCGATTTAATAATTGGTAAACTCACAATAAATTCATCCGCAGTTTCTAGAATAATAATCTCTTTGTCAGCCAAAAGATCATATCTAGATTTTATATTTGCCAGACCCATCTTTGTTGAATTATATTGTTGGTTTTTTTTCTGCAAATTGTTTTTTATATGAATGTGGGTATCATTAGAAGTCAGTTCAATTTTTAGCGGTTTAGTTTTTGAAGTTATATTGTGTTTGACTGCATTTTCTATTAAGATCTGCAAAGACAAGGGCAGGATAAAATTTTTAAATTGGCTTTCATCTATGGTATTGTAAATGTGTATTTTACCTTGAAACCGAGTCTTGAGTAAGTAAATGTATGAATCGAGTCCTTTTAATTCCTGCTCGATAGTAACTAGTTTTTCATCTCTATTTTCTAATATATTTCTATATGTTTTTGACATTTGTTGGACAAACTCAATTGCAAGTTCAGGTTCTTCGGGAATTATTGTTACAAGGGTATTTAAGCTATTAAAAAGAAAGTGGGGGTTAACTTGATTCTTAAGTGTACTTAATTTTTGTTCTGCCGTGATTTGTTCCAATTGCTTTTTTTCTAGTTCAATAACCCTTGACTTATTCAAATAATATATTCCTTCGTAAATAAAGAAGATCAACATAATGATCGTAATAGTTATGAGATTGGTTTGCACCTCCCCTTCTCGAAAATCCTGATGATTAGGAAATATATAGTCACAAAAAGAGCCAATCACAAGATTTACCGTAAAGAACATTATAAACATCCAAAACACTACGTAAATGACTCTACCTGAAGTAAATTCATAACCTATATATCTTTTATGATATTGCTTTTGTAAATACCTAAAGCTAAACCAATACGCAATTGTGAACAACAAACAAATTAAATAACATGATCCATTAGAGTTTACCAGCCCTTCTGTACCAAATATCATGAGTGTACCTACAAAAGACATAAACGGAATCCCAAACAGTAATAACCATCTGTCATCAAATCCATAAATGTCTTTAGTTTGCTCAGCGTTAAGCATTAATCTTTAATTAGTATCGTGCATCTGAATAATCTACTAGAATTCAATTTTATACATAAAGTTAGGAAAGAATCCTATTTGAAACACATCATTTACTTCGTTGGTTTGTCTGTTGTATCTTTTTGCAAAAATGTTTTCATTGTTAGTCACATTTTGAATGTCAAAATACAATGCTTGAGAGAAGCCGCGCTTTTCATTATTTAACTTTACACCAAACTTTACATCCCATCTAAAATATGCACTATGTTGCTCACTGTACGCGAGTTCTTCCTGGAACATTTGCACTCCATCTACCATAGAAGCAGGTAAGTCTACAGGCGTATAAAACCTCCCTCCAGCATTTGTAATTTTTGTATCAAACGTGATTCTGTGCTGTCCTCTTCCACCCCATTTAATTTCCTTTCCTAGCAAGGCGTTGAATACATACTGATTATTAAAAGCTGTATTCCTCTCTATTCCATCACTGCCTTTATATATAGAGTCAAAAATAGAACCTGTTAGTAATGTATAATATCCTTGATCAAAAAATTTCTCTATAGTTAATTCAATTCCCATATTGCGACCAGTTCCTTCATTCACTAAATCGTTCTTATCAATAGGAAAACCAAAATCTGCTCCGACATTTAATATTGAAAATGAACTTGACTCCCTTTCCACGGGCACATTGGATAAATCTTGATAATACAATTCTAGTTTGGATCTCCAACTTTTATTTATTCTAAAGTCATGGCCCAACACAAATTGATTTGACTTACTAAAATCTAAAGTTCTATTCGGATACGTTATTTCGGATGTTTCCTCATTAACCAAAGAAGATATTTGAATGGGAATAGGTTGTGTTTGACTATGTAATCCATAACCAAAATTGATCTTGTGTTTTTCTGCAACTTGCCATTGCAAAGCGGCTCTCGGTTCCACTGCAGTCTTTTCATTCAAATCATAATACATTCCATGGATTCCTGCATTTAGAGTTAGGTTTTCGTGGAGTCTATACGATGCCTGAATAAAGGGTTGGAAAAGCAGAGTGCTTTCATTAAAGTTATATATTTCTCTTAAGTCAAAAATTCCATCGTTATTAATATCATCTGCAAATTCTGCACTCCTAAAACTTAAACTTGCTGATACTCGCTCTACAAGAAATCCTGTGCGGCTTGTAAATCTGCTATTATGCTTAGTGTTATAATAGCTTGAGAGAGAAACTCTCGCTAATCCATCATCACCTATCACATATGGTGCTTTAACTTCCTCTGTGTCAATCTGGTAATAGCGCTGTCTATTAAAAGCAACTGAATTTCCTGATGCGGCTAACACTGTTCTTAAGTATGAATTTTGGCCAACTATTAAATTATGCTTTAAACCAATGACTCCAAATTGGGAATCAGCACCAGAGTCTTCATCGTCAGCAGCAAATAAATCTGTCTCATCAACCTCTCCTCTTAAAAATTCAATATCACTTCTTCCACCCACTCCAAACAAAATCAAATTTCCCAAACTAGATCTACCAAAATCCAATTTAAAGGATAGGTCATAATAATTGGGAACTGCATTGGTTCCTATGTCCATTCCTATAGCTTGCGCAATACCAACAAAAGAATATCTACCCGCTACCAAGAAACTCCCTCCGTTTTCTTTGGAGAGTGGGCCCTCAACCATTCCTTCAAAACCCGTGATTGCTCCCAATTGAAAACTGTACTCATTTTTATCTTTATTTCCACTTCTAAATCCAAGATCAAATACACCTGATAGTGCATTACCGTATTCTGACGGAAATGCGGAAGTAAGAAAATCTGAATTCTTTAATAGATTAGGGTTTAATGCGCTTACAGGTCCTCCAGTTGTACCTACTGTTGAGAAATGATTAGGTGAAGGAATTGGAACACCTTCTAGCCTCCATAGCAAGCCTGTAGGACTATTTCCTCTAATCACAATATCATTTCTGCTATCATCAGCTGTACTGACACCCGCAAAATTCCCTGCTAGTCTACCTACATCAGATCTACCACCTGAAAATCTATTCACTTCTTCCATGCTAAATTGCCTGGAAGAGACAGTCGCCATTTCATTGATACTTCTATCCTTGTCAATCTCAGCAGTGATGATTACCTCATTCAGAGTAAATAACGATTCCTGCATCTCAATATTTAAATAGACTTCCTTCCCTGCTGTCACTTCTATATTTGGAATAATGACAGATTCATATCCTAAATAACTTACCTCAAAAGATTGCCTACCTAAAGGAACTGAGGCGATCTGGAACTCCCCAACTATATCGGAAGTTGAACCCAGACCGCTCTCATCTGTGATAATACGTATTGTAGCTCCTATCAGAGGCATTTCTGATTGCAGGTCTTTGATTATTCCTTTAACATTCTGTCCTTGTGACTGCGCATCAAGACGATTAAATGACAGAATCAGAACCCATATGATTAGTAAGATCGGGACGATTTTATGGTTTAGTATTGTTGTTGGTATTTTATGTTGATTCGTATTAAAAGAATTCATTTTATATTGGTTTGTACCCGAATATCGATATGACTAACGAATAATGGAAGCAGTTTCCTGTGAATTGTAGAATTACATGAATGAACTGTAATGTTCTAATAGATTCTTTTGTTTATTCACTAAATGAAGGTTATCACTTGGAATTGCCAAATGGCTTTTAGGAAAAAATTTGAACAAGTTGTGGCTCTAAAACCGGACTTACGCTTTATACAAGAATACGAACATCCTGGTAAGTTAGCTACCTTATTTCCAACATCATTGTATCAAGAAATCCATTGATATGGCGATAATCCGCACAAGGGATTAGCGGTTATTAAATTCACCGCATACAAACTAAAGCTCTTAGACATTCATAATCCTGAATTTCGCTACATTCTACCTTATGCGTTAACAAACGGACATAAGACTATTCAAATTTTCCACATATGGGCAATGCCAAATCAAGAGGATCGGAAAAAAAGTTATGTAGGTCAAATATGGCATGCCCTTCAATATTATCCAATCATAAAAGATCCAGCAAATCTCATTGGAGATTTCAATAGTTATGTGCAATGGGACGACGAAAGAAAAGAAGGGAATCATAGTGCTATGTAAAATTTCTCAGCGAGAAAAACATTATAAGTGCTTATCATACGTATGAGAATATCGGTGCGGGTAAAGAAAAATAGGATACGTTCTTCTTATATAAAAACAGAGAGAAAGGATATCATATGGCCTATTGTTTTTTACCTATATCCATGTAGGCTTCTACTTTGAACGTTTCAGTAGGTAAATACGAAAATTTGATTGGGTTGAGCGATCATGTTCCCATCATAGTGGAAATAGATAAACTGTAACCAGATGCTCAAAAATACTGCAGAATGAAGCAGTAATAAACTTACTGCCTCATTCAAGCAATTAAATAAAGTAAACTAATATTTAAAAAATAACTCTGACATTATAGCTACTTCTGTTTTAACTGAGAGGATGTAAACACCCGATACTAACATATCTGTATCCAATATGAATTTTGACTCATTACATTCTTTTGAAAAGACTGACTTTCCTTCTTTCGTGAATATTTCTAAAA
>Ga0209828_1003589_pt1 | contig 11728 bp, 6 predicted proteins | sample MaitaG_FD_187429 | JGI IMG/M metagenome (GOLD analysis project Ga0209828, IMG submission 187429) | Marine algal microbial communities from Maine, USA - Maine_Asex2 metaG (SPAdes) (version 2) | ecosystem: Host-associated > Algae > Red algae > Unclassified | place: Maine, USA | collected 2015-01-05
TGACAATGCTTTATACTGATGCATTAGTTGTATCTGGACTCGCAGGAGGTCAGACTGTCAGCTTAGATGCAAATAACAATATGGATGGATTTATTGATCCTTCGACTGGACAATCATTTGTTGTAGGAGTCACTTTTGGTCCAGCTCCAGGTGATGGAACGATCACGATACCATTTCAGAGAGCCGAGGGTGCTGTTGCTGATATCATCATTGGAGGTACTGCCTTTATCAGTCCTGAAGCTTGCCCAGACAGAGCTGACTGTCTTGCTGCTGCTATACCGACAATGGGAGAGTGGGGGCTTATGATCTTAGCATTACTATTACTGATTGTATCAGTCGTCAAGATAAAGGATCAAGCTCTAATACTAGAACCAAAAAAAGTGAAGCTATAATTAATATTAAAAATACAGCTGACTTAAAAACTAAAAATCGAATGAGGCCAGGATTCTTAAAAGAGTTCTGGCCTTTTTACATGTGATAGCTAGATGATTCAGAAAGTGACATTCATTACAGAAGGTACAGGAACAAATAGCTCAACATATCCATAAGGTATAAAAAAGCGAATATTTATCAATACGTTTAGCTATAACTGCGCGCTCAGTCAGAGATAGTCAATACATATTTCTTGGAATACAATTTGTAGTTACCTATGTTTGTCCGATTTCAGCAAAACTAGCCCTTTTCTAAACTCTATCTAAAACAAAACATTAGGGTTTTCCATAATCTGATAATCAACATTGTAAATTAGTTTTACGCTTGTAATCATTGACAATTAACTTCCAGAACATTTCTATTTCAAATTATTTACTCCTCTTGGTAGGGTGGACCAATCATTACCCGTAATACCTATATCATGAATACTATGTTATGAAAAAGAAATATATAATCTATCTCTGTGTTTATTTTTTATTTATCCTTAGCGGAAATACTCTCCACGCTCAAACATCAACAATTGGTGCTGGAAATGCTGACAACGTGATCGTCACGACCTCATCATCTTCTAGCCAAACCAATGGGCAGAGTACAATCTCAAGTCAAGGATTCTTACCTAATCTCAATGCAGCTTCTCGCTTTTTATCTCAAGCATCATTTGGCGGAAGCTATGAAGACATTGATCAAGTTTCTCAAATGGGAATAGAGGATTGGATAGACCAACAATTCTCTACTTCCCGCCCTTTCAATGTCATGGATAAAGTCATTGAATACAAAGGCATTAAAAATAATGCTTTGAATAATCCAAATGATGATGGCGCGTATAACTTTTATTTTGATTTTGGATATTGGCAATATGCAATGGCTTCACCAGATGTATTGCGCCAACGAGTTGCGTTTGCACTAAGTGAAATATTTGTCATTTCAAACTTCTCCGGTTTTGGAGATAATGCATATGCATTTGGTTCATACTACGATATGCTTCTAGATAATTCTTTTGGAAATTATCGAGATCTTTTAGAAGATGTCACCTACCATTCTGCGATGGGTGAGTATTTGACCTATATGAATAATCCAAAAACAAATTCAACAAATGGTACTTTCCCAGATGAGAATTATGCACGTGAAGTCATGCAATTATTTTCTATTGGCTTATGCGAATTAAATATGGATGGCACTTGTAAAGAAGACGCAAACGGCAACCCGATCCAAACGTATAATAATGCCGATATCGCAGAATTTGCAAAAATATTTACTGGTATGACTTACTATAATTCTTATTGCACATTTGGATGTGGTCCAATGCAATATGAAGAAACATTTTTAGATAAAATGGTGATGGTAGATGATGAACATGAGCCTGGCACAAAAGATCTTTTAAATGGTTTCACTGTGCCAAATCGGAGCCCAGTTGATGGTGATGCGGATATATCTGATGCTTTAGATAATCTATTTAATCATCCTAATGTCGGTCCTTTCTTTGGGAAGTTTATGATCCAGCGTCTTGTCACCTCTAATCCGAGTCCCGGATATGTAGAAAGAGTTGCAGAAGCCTTTAATGGACAAAGCCAATATGGGACAACTCGTGGAGATATGAGAGCAATGATCAAAGCGATATTGTTAGATGAAGAAGCCAGAAGTTGTTTCGCTGCAGATGATGTGACCTATGGCATGCTAAGAGAACCATTCGTCAGATATCTCCAAGTGAGTAAAGCATTTGATTTAAATACGACGAGCGGCAATTTTAGAAATGCAATGTATACTGTTTATAATTATGTCGCACAAAAACCATTTTATTCTCCAAGTGTATTTAATTTCTTTCAGTCAGATTTCCAACCAATTGGCTTGATAGAAGATGCTGAAAAGGTCGCTCCAGAATTTCAAATAACAAATACACAATCGATCTCAGGATATTTCAATGCGATAAATGAATGGATTGTCAATGATGAACATTCTGATGAATGGGGAATTTATGGTGAAGAATATGACACCTATGCAGACGAGCATGCTAATTTTGATTTTTCAGATGAATTGATGCTTGCCAGCGATCCCGATTTAACACTACAATTATTAGATCGTATAAATATGATATTGGCACATGGTAAACTGACACAGCCAACGCTCGATGCTATAGAATCTGCACTAAGTCATTTTGACATTGATAATCGAGACTGCGTACTCGAATGTCTTCCATATTGTGCGCCCCTAGGAGAAGAAGGTCATGATCCTAATTGTGATCCGAATATACCTCGGCCAGATTGTTTAATGTATTGCGAAGATGATAAAGCCTACAGTCGATCACTAAGAGTGAGGATGGCTATTTATCTCGTCATGACTTCACCAGAATATTTAATAAACAGATAAACCACTTCATCACTTCATAATTTTAATTCAATTATTATGTCTAAAAAAAGAAATTATTCAAGAAGACAATTCCTTGGTGAAGCAAGTTGTGCTGCCATTGGTTCGACAGCTTTCCTGTCATCAGTACTTAATCTTGGAATGATAAATACAGCAGCTGCCAGACCGAATATTATCGGTGCTGCTGGAGATTATAAAGCAATCGTCTGTGTTCTACTTGCAGGCGGATCAGATTCACATAATATATTAGTGCCAACAGATCCGACTGAGTATAGTCAGTATGCTGCGTTGAGGACAGATTTAGCATTGCCGCTAGATGTAAACGGGAGCCCTTACTTCTTAGGAATAAATCCTGATAATTCTCCAAAGTCTTTTGGACTACATCCAGGAATGCCTAATGTGAAGAATTTATTTGACCAACAAAATTTATCCTTTATTGCCAATGTTGGAACCCTAGTCGAACCAGTTGAAAATGCAAATCAAGTCTACAATGATTTAAAGGAACTACCTCTAGGATTATATTCTCATGCAGATCAAATCATGCAGTGGCAGACGTCTGTACCGCAAGACCGTAGCGCAGTAGGCGTCGGAGGAAGAATGGCCGATATGCTGAAAGATATGAATACCATTAAAGAGATTTCAATGAATATTTCACTTGATGGTAAAAATAGATTTCAAGCCGGCAATACCGTTGTGGAATACGCAATAAGTAATAGTGCGAATGAAGCAGATATTGGAATTCAATCTTTAACTCCGTATTGGAGCAATTCTGGATTTTTAACTGATAAACGAAATGAAGCTATCAGTTCAATCGTAGAAGAAAGTTATTCAAATATATTCCAAAACACCTATGCTGATCTAACAAATCAAACGATAGATGCAGTTAATGTTTTTAAAAGTGGACTTGCGAAAAGACCAGGATTTCCAACCGTATTCTCTCAGTCAAATTTATCTCAAGATATGAGAATGATGGCTGATGTCATCAGTGTTCAAAATCATCTTGGAGCTAATCGACAAATCTTCTTTACCACTTTTGGAGGATGGGATCACCACGACGAGGTACTGAATAATCAAGCAGGAATGCTGCCAGTGTTGGATAATGCTTTAGGAGAGTTTTTCTCTTCAATGGAAGATATAAATATGCAAGACAATGTAACAGTTTTAACCATTTCAGATTTTGGTCGAACCCTGACCTCTAATGGAAATGGTTCTGATCACGCATGGGGTGGGAATAGCATGGTCATGGGCGGAGCTGTCAATGGAAGAAATGTATTTGGAAGCTACCCTGAACTGACATTAAATAATCCACTAAATCTTGATGAGCGTGGGCGATTTATACCAACAACATCCGTAGATGAATTGTATGGAGACTTAGCGCTTTGGTTTGGTGTATCTCCTAATGATCTAGATTATGTATTGCCAAACTTAGCTAATTTTTATTCGCATTCTAATGGCAATTCACCTCTTGGTTTATTCTCCTAATTCAAACATTAATACAATGATTCGATATATACTTTTTATTTTATTTGCTGTTTCAAGTCTTGCTTCGATTACTGGTCAATGTGTCGGACAAGCAGGCCAGGTGAGGTGGTATTATTATGGCGATCTTCCAAATTATGATATGGACGAAATGTACGCCGACCCTGGTTACCCCAATGGACCTGATGATACTAAAATCTTAAACTCTTTGGCTTCACCATTTAATTATGCAGATCATTTCGGTGCTGTCATTAAAGGTTTTATCAATGTATCGACCTCTGGTCCAGTGACATTTAATGTGACAGGAGATGACCATACCTATTTTTATTTAAGTACAAATACATCTGCAGATAATCTAATGCAACAGGCTTTCGTAGACGGTTGGACAGGTCGTGACGAACATGATAAATATCCTAGTCAAACGTCAACCACAATAAACTTAAATGCAAATCAAAATTATTATTTTGAATTACATAATAGAGAAGGCGGTGGTGGAGATCACGCACATTTATATTGGAAAAATAATTTTGTCTCTCAGACAGTTTGGACTTTAATAACATCTCAATATTTATCTGATCTGTGTAATGATCCTTGTCCAAAAAAAGGAACTCCATGTAACGATGGAACAAATTCAACAACTAATGATGTCCATGATGGAATATGTAATTGTATCGGAACACCCACAACAAATAATTCATGCATCGGTGAGCGAGGGAAAGTCCAGGTATACTTTTATGATGATATAAATAATGGAATGTTGGATGATCTATATGCAGATCCCGACTATCCACAGATGCCCGATCGACTTGTCCTTAATCCAGATGGACTTATGGCAGATTGGGGTGGTTATATTGAGAACTACGGAGCATTGATTCAAGGGTATATTATAGTGCCCGAAACTGGTAGTTACAGCTTTAATCTGACAGGTATCAGAAATGTTAAGTTTAAATTGAGCTCAGACTCTTCTCCCTCAAATATTGATACATATGTCATTGAAACTGAATATGGAACTAACCCACTGGACCATGATGATAATCCATTACAGACTGTCGGACCAATAAATTTATTAGAGAATACCTACTATTATTTTGAACTTCATCAAGCAGTAAATAATTGGGGACATAACTTTGGTGTCTATTGGAAGGGCCCACAGTTTGAAGATGATAGTTGGCATAGAATATCAGCAGACTATTTGTTTGATTATGATTGTGAAATGGCATGCCTGCCAAATGGGCTTGCTTGTAATGATGGTGATCCCAATACTGCGAATGATCAAATAACATCTTGTGATTGTACAGGCACACCTTGCGGAGAAAATACCGGAGTGGCATGCGACGATCCGTCTATTGTCTACGAAACATTCGATTATTGTGAAGCGACTTACGAATTAGATAATAGATTCGATGATTCTTGGCTTTCATGTGAGGTAAATACCAATCCATATGTCGCATCTAGATCAGGATTTCATTGGATACACTATGATCTTGGACAGGTGTATAAGATTCATTCTACCCACCTTTGGAATTACAATGTATTGGGACAAACAAACAGAGGCTTTAGAAATGTTGCTGTTGACTATTCTTTCGATGGAGACACGTGGTTTACCTTGGGTAATTACGTCTTTCCCTATGCCTCAGGTAATCCAGGATATCCAGGAATCACTGGTCCAAACTTTAATGGAGAATCTGCCAGATATGTCATGATTACTTCTCTTGACAATCCGTCGACTTGTAGAGGTTTAAGTAAGGTCACATTCGATGTAGAATCTTGTCCTGCTCGTGGTACTGAGTGTGATGATGGATTTAACTCGACCGTGCATGATCACTATACCTATGACTGCGAATGTACAGGATATACACCTCTAGAATTAAATTGTCAGATAGATACTTTGTTTATCACGGAAGCAGAAATGACCCCGGCATCATTTCATGCCGTAAAAGCTTTGATGTCTAATGGTGAGGCGCTAACTAGTTCAAATGTTAACTATAAAGCAGGTCTGGAAGTCGTCCTTAATTCAGGATTTGAAGTGTCATCAGGAGCAGAATTTTTGGCTGATATTGAAGATTGTGGGGGATCGACAATTATGCCACTTGAAAGCGAAGTAAACAAGGAGAAAAGAGTAAAAACAAAACTGCGACCTGCAGAGTCATTACATATCTATTCACTTGAAAGTATGGAGACTCAAACTGTCCATTTTTATTTACCAAAAGCCAGTGAGGTCAAACTAGAAATTCTTGATCACAAGGGAAATTTAAAATCTCTAGTCATCATTCATGATTACCAAAATTTTGGCGATCAATACAAACGGATTCAAACCAAAAACCTCGATGCTGGAATCTATCTGATTAGATTGACAACTGAATCAAATGTATTGACTGAGAAAATGACGATCTTAAAATAATGTCGAGGGCAGTCCTGTCAAAGAAGCCAATTGATAAGGATTGCCCCATTTTATCCTAATCGTCTTAACTCAAAGATAAATACACCATTGTCATGAAAAAAAGCTTTTCTGAACTTCTTTTTCTATAATCTCTGGATCACTAGAACAAGAAAAAAGTAATACACTGAATAAGAGAATGGAAATCGTTTTTATTAATTTCGTATGAGATTTATTGAGAATGAGCTTTTAAGAAAGTGTCAATCGTAAGTCCGATTGTATGTAAAATAGAATATCAGTAAGTGAATGATTTGAAAATATACTTTGTCTTGGTATTTTTAAGAATTCAGTTATTCAGACTGTTTTGTTCTGATCTATTCCTTAGTAGACTCAATTCTATTATATGGGTAAAATAAATTTAAAATTTAATTAAATTGTTGCTCAATTTCTTTGACAAGATAATGTCTAAATCGAAGGGCAAAATCTCTCATTCGTTCGAGTTGTTCTGCTGTAAATTTTGAAACACTTAACTCATAAGTCATATGATTTACCTGAAGGACACTATCTGTATGGAGACCCATTAATTCTTGATCGATATGATTCATTTCCCAAGGGTGTCTTAGGCCGAGAAAATGACCCATCTCGTGAACTAGTGTAGACTGATCTTCTAAACCTGGATATGCCATAAAAATTCTATCAAATCGAGGGCTGTTTACATCATAAAAACTTTGGCGCATACGCAGAATAGGAGTAAATCCCATCAAGGCTGATTCATGATGTTCGGATCTATACGTTTCAAATAAGAATACATTAATTGAACCTTGTTCTTCTATCGGATAAATAATTTCTCTTAACTGTCGCCCTCTCTTTTTAAAGAAATCAAGATGAAGATCGGGTAGATACGCATGGTTGCTTTCTAAGACAAGGCCATTTAACACGAATTTTACTTTGCCTTCAAATTCTTGATTTAAATATTCTACATTTTCACCAATCTTTATAGTGATAGATTCATCCACCGAATCTTTTCCCATCATATAAAAATTCAATCTAAGCACTGGAACTTCATACCAAACTTTTTTTTGTTCATTATGTAGACTCACTTCCTGAGAAACCATAAAGATCCAACTTAATGTCAATAAAATAGACAGGTAAAATTTTAAATTCTTCATAGGCTCGTAAATAATTAACTATCAAATAGTAAGTTTATTTCCTCATGGATTATATTTATTTCATTCAATATGAAAATTATATTAATAAATTTAATACCGCCAGCTTTCCACATCTGCACCTTCAGGAGCTATGTTCTCAATAGTTGATGCCCATTTTTGAATGGACATTCTATGGTAACGTAATCTGGAAATGTGATTGGGTTCACTGTGATCTCCATTCCAACAGTGCTTAGCGCGATCGCTATAATCGACCTCGCCATTGTAAAGAGCATTGGTAAACCAACAGGCAATGACATCAAAGATAAAAAGATGACATCTCCCTTAATACACGTGCTAACGAAAGTGTCTAAAGCTCATAAGCGATGGATTATGAAAATTGTCAAAAAGAATCATAATGATCCGAAAAAATAAAGGAGCTTATCAAATTTGTTCATGGTAATGGTGGCGCTCATCACGCGACTCAAGTCATGGATCAATATATAAATGATGCATTGGCGATACTTGACACTGTGCCTGATTCTGAATCAAAAACTGCACTAATTAAGCGTGTAGAATTTGTTGTTGCTCGCAAGAAATAGTACCGCTCATTTTAACCATGTTTTATAAAATATGAGTGTGTCATTAATAGTCGATCCAACTTTTAAAGTCTATTACTTTTTCTCTACTGACAATGAATTCAAAATTATGATTTGTGTTTGTTAATTGACATATAGCATTTTGGTTTGAAACATTATGTACAAGATGGAAAATAATACTTGAGACATATCATGTGTTAATTTTTGGTTCTTCTTTCTTTTAATATTTAGAAAAAATCAATTTTTGACTTTCATTATATTCCCCAATCTGTAATCGTAGAATAAAAGTACCACTTATAAGGTCTTCAGAAAAAAATTCAACTTGATGTTGACCTTTATTTAGTATCGATTTATTTAAAATTGTTTTCACTTTTTTTCCACTTAAATCAAACAATTCCAAACTAACTGGTTCCTTACTATTCGTAGATTCAATCGTAATCAATGAAACTGAAGAAAATGGATTGGGAGATATTTCCATCAAATTTAAATTCTCTATCTGAATGCTATTATCCCAATTTTCACCTCTAGTTTCTGCTACACTTTTCGATTTCTCTTCTTGTAATAAAATTGTCAACTCTATATTTTCATCACGTAGAAAATCATTAATATTAGCACAATCATCAATAAGTGCTGTAAACACACTCCCCAATTGAGCAACAAAACCAGGATTTAAATCAATATAATCGCCAGCACTCATTGTTACATTTGAATTGCTCGTAAATATTGTCTGATTACCTACATCTGGAGAAATGATATAATTAGGCGCACTAAATTCCCATGGTCCGTTGAAAGCACCTTGAACAAATCCATTTTCCATTGTACAACTTCCACTGTAAGTAAAATTAAACGCTGAAACACAAGTATTATCATTCTCGTTTGACTCTTCAATGTTTTCTGTGACATCAACTTCAATTCCAATTCCATATTCTCCTGCTGACAATCCATGTGCCGACATTTCTGTCTCAAGGTGGTAACTGGTATATAACTGTACTGATCCATTAGAGGGAATGTCAAGGACTCCATAATATGGGCCTAATGGATAGGCAACATTCGTTGTAGGATGATAGACATACACTTGGTAATTTACCAATGGCACTTGTGCATTTCCTTCATTGACAATCTCGAAACTTACGTTTATTGATTCGGATACTAATGAAACATCCACACATCCAGGACCACTTTTTAAATTAGTTGTCGAATAGGTGAAATAGTTATCTGTTACACAGAAATTATCATTTTCATCTGCTTCATTTACTTGAAAATATTCATCTAGCACCATGCCTAATTTATAGTCACCTGCCGTTAACCCTGCTCCAGACATTACATTGTCTAGATTGACAGTTTTAGAAAACACTTGCGAACTATTACCAGGAAGTGAAGAATGAGAAGTAACTAATCCGAGATTATGAGGAGTACCATTCCCAAAACGGTAAGCATAAAAGTCAAGAACAAAAGACCCACTCCATTGACTTCCAGTATTTGATATTTCGTATAATATTGTCAATTCGTTGCCATTTACTAAAGGAGTAGCACATGCTCTTGAGGTCAAATTAGGCTGCGTAGAACATGCCGGACAAGGACCTCCACAGTCAGTCTCTAATTCTCCCTGATTTTGAATATTGTCTGAACAGGTAGGAGATCCTGTTAGTTGGATTGGTCCTATTCCTGTGCATATACTATTAGTCAAGTCAACATCAGAAGTCGTATTGACAGGATCTACGACTACAATTAAATAATAAATCTGATTGGGAAAATTATTTATATCAAAAGATATTGGCGGTACAGTTATACTTTCATCACCCAGTATGCTTCCTATATTTTGAGAACCCAAAAATGTGACATTATCTGCAACTGGTGTTGGAGATAAATGGAAATTGATGACGGTAGGAATCGCATCAGCAGAACCATTATTTTTGATAACCATATTTTGTATCTTCAAATTACTACCTACCTGAAAAGCATTTACCGTATTACACATTAGTTCTAAATCAACGACGCAACCTCTACAGATGAAACTAGGAATTGGAGCATAGCCATTGGTAATACATGTCCCAGGGTAATAATGATCAATTATCCATTTATGATCTTTGCCTTGTTTACCATATTCATATCCACCAAACTGACACATACCAACACCATGTCCGTAAACCGAAAAATTTGTACAACAATCAGAATTTTCGTCAGAACAACCACTATGTAAGTTACATACGACTGACGGTAGATAGGAGATGTTATCTAAAGTACAAGATACACAACCACCACATTCAACAAATATTGCCTCAGAAAGAGCCCGAGTGCGTTGTCCATTACATCTTGAAAAAAAATATGATTTGATTAATTCGTTATTAATAGCAATTACCTTTCCTGCTGTTGTATATGCCGCTGTAAGAAATTTATTATATAAATCTGGAGTGTAATCATTGTATGTAGTTGGATCACTAGCATAGCCGGCCCCAGCAAAAGGACTTTCTCCATTTTCAATATTTTTTAGCATCCATGTTCTGACTATAATAGCATGCGCTTTTAAAAACTCAGGTGAATCATTGAATCCCCTGACTTCTGCCCATAATACCTTCGGAATTTCCTCTTCAATACCATCAAAATATGCATTAGATATTTCAGCAGTGCTATATCCACAATCTTGAGATATTAATTTATATATAGTTGAACAATTTATACTGAATATAAGCACCAGACAAACTATATCATTTTTCATTTATTAATTATTTGATTTAATATTATTTTGTAGGCTATACTGACAAATATTTTGAAAAATCATTTGTCATATATCAATACAGAAATCAATCTATCAATATCAACTTCTTTGATAAACTTTGATCACTGCTTTCTAATTTTACAATGTTAACTAAAGTCCCTTTTATAGAGTATAGAAGTATAGAAACTTGTCCTGCATTTCTTAGTTCATAAGAAATAGTTGTATTGCTTCTACCAGAATTTGGTTTAAATTGAAAATCGAGAAAAGGTCAGTTCTTGATCTAACTTCATGGATATTATCGACATACTTTTCCTTATTGATAATTGTATTAATTGTAGACTTTTCTTTCTCGTCTAAACCAATTAATTCTTCCCTTCCATCTGCCAAAAAACTATTGACATCCGTACAATCATCAATTAGTGCTGTAAAAACACTCCCCGATTGTGCAACAAAACCAGAATTCAAATCAATATGACTGCCAGCGCTCATAGTCGTATTTGAATTGCTCGTAAATATTGCCTGATTACCTACATCAAGAGAAATGATATAGTTAGGCGCACTAAATTCCTACGAACCATTGAATCCCCCTTGCACAATGTCACTATCAAAAACTACATCT
>Ga0209828_1003591_pt1 | contig 11725 bp, 8 predicted proteins | sample MaitaG_FD_187429 | JGI IMG/M metagenome (GOLD analysis project Ga0209828, IMG submission 187429) | Marine algal microbial communities from Maine, USA - Maine_Asex2 metaG (SPAdes) (version 2) | ecosystem: Host-associated > Algae > Red algae > Unclassified | place: Maine, USA | collected 2015-01-05
ATGCCAGGTTCTTATAGTTCTCATGCGATGGCGCAAACTCAACCTGGACTTGATCCCATTCAACGTCCAATTCTTCGGCCACCAATGTCGTCAGGCCAGTGCTTGTGCCTTGTCCCATTTCAAAATGCTTGACCAGCACCGTTACCTTGCCATCAGCGTCTATTTTGACAAACGGATTAAAACCGACTGATGCTGCTGTGGAAGATTCTGTAGATGCCGCTAACACGCCTGCGACATTAAACCCAACAACCATCGAGCTACCGAGCACTGCGGTGGTTTTCAAAAAACTGCGTCTGTTCATTGATGTTGTATTGGAAGTATCCATGATTAACCCTCCATAATGTCTGAAGCGCGATGAATAGCAGCGCGAATGCGATGGTAAGTAGCGCAGCGACACGCATTGCCTTGCATGTACGTATCGATGTCGTCATCACTGGGCTTAGCGTTGCTGGATAGAAGTCCAATTGCCGACATTATTTGCCCGGATTGACAATAACCACACTGGACTACATCGAGTTCTTGCCATGCAGTTTGTACAGCCTTGGCTTGTGGTGTGTCAATAACATCAATAGTGGTAACCTCACTGTCACCTATCGAACTAATAGGCATCACGCAGGAGCGTGTAGGTTGCCCATTGATGTGTACAGTGCACGCTCCACATGAAGCAACGCCGCAACCGAATTTAGTGCCTGTGAGATTAAGTTCATCACGGATAACCCACAACAAAGGCGTGTCCGCATCGGCATTTATCTCGCGAGACCCTCCATTGATTTTTAATGTAATAGCCATCTGCTAACCCCTCTTCGTATGGTGTAAAGAATGATTCGCTGCGTAACCTGGAAGGACGCTCAACCACACACAATGTAAACGTGTTGCGTGAGTGACGAATTCTTGATGGACACTATAACATCGACGTCCGACGACATGACCGGGAAGGGCGGACCGGCCTGCTATGTCGTGCTTCTAAAAACCACCGAAAAAAGTCGTGCAGACACACTTGCTGTAAAACTAGAGTATGCTTTAACGACGGATGTTTGGCGCACTAGAAAAAAACGAGTAATGCTCTTATACATTCTTAATATAGTAACTCCGGTATTCGTTTTGTTACTCGCTGGGTATGTAAGTGTCAAGGCTGGCGTGCTTAGCCTCGATGTCATCGATGGATTGATGAAATTCTGCACACATATCGCTATACCTTGTCTGTTATTTCGCGCTACCTCGACTGTTGATTTGGGCACGGCCTACGACTGGCAAACCATAATATCGTATTATGTAACGGCATCAATCTGCTTTGGTCTTGCAATAACCGTTGCCCGTAAACACTTTTTTCGCCGACCTGGTGAGGCTGTTGCAGTGGGCTTCAGCGCCTTATATTCAAACTTGTTAATGGTTGGCCTACCGATTGTCGATAGAGCATTTGGTGAACAGGCCGCATCCACAACGATTGCCGTCGTCTCTCTCAATGCGCCCGTTTGCTATCTGCTTGGCATCGTTGTTATGGAATCAGTACGAGCCGATGGCCGAAGCTATCGCGCTACTGCAGCTATTGTCGTGAAAGCCATGTTCAAAAACACACTGATGATTGGTATTGCGCTGGGATTTCTTGTGAATTTTAGCGGATTTGAACTGCCACAGTTTTTAAGCATTCCTGTTGACATGATGACGTCTGCCGCATTGCCATGTGCGTTGTTCGGTCTTGGCGGTTTGCTGGCCCGCTATGCCTTGGCAGAGCAACTTGCTGAATCTAGTGTGTTATCGGGCGTATCGTTGATACTAAGCCCGATCATAGCGTTTCTGATTTGTACGTTATTTGGTGTCCCGGAAACTAGCCGAAACGTTGTGGTGCTTCTAGCTGCAATACCTCCCGGGCTCAATGCTTATCTATTTGCCAGTTTGTATTCACGTGGACTACGTACTGCTTCAAGCAATGTGTTAATCGGTACCGTGCTTTCGGTGTTCAGTATCAGCTTCTGGTTGTGGATGTTGTTGGCACTGGGTTAGTTAGCACGATTAGCTACAGATCATCCAGAGACGCTATCCATGCTGCAGCAGAAGCATCGCTGGGCATTCGCCAATCGCCACGTGGTGACAAGCTTAGTGAACCGACTTTAGGGCCATTTGGCACATCATCACGTTTATATTGCTGTGAGAAGGCACGTTTTAGATTGACCTTCAGCCACTTCTTCAGTTCTTCTGACGTATAGTCACGCGACCAACCTTCAGCTTGATTGGCCAGGAATAGCACCTTCTCCGGACTGAATCCATATCGGGCAATATTGAACATGAAAAAGTCGTGGAGTTCATAGGGGCCAACAGTATCTTCTGTGCTCTGCGCTTCCTGCGTGCGCTCATTGACGGGCAATAGTTCCGGAGATATCTCAGTGTTCGCAATTGATAACAAGGTTTCACTAATACGGCCTTCAAATTGATTAGCCGCAACATACTCAACCAGAAATCGTACCAATGTTTTTGGTACAGAGCAATTAACGTTATACATACTCTGATGATCAGCATTGTAGGTACACCAGCCAAGCCACAGCTCTGACATGTCACCCGTGCCCAACACGAAGCCCATATTCATCAGCAGTTCGGTGCGGCGTCGAGCCTGCACATTTTCGAATACCAGGTCGTGTTGGTCAGATTCGGGTACAGCGTTAACCAGTTTCAGAAACTCATCAACACTGAGATTGCTATTCTGTTGAGACAGTAGATCTATCTGGCCAAATGGTTTGTAGTCGGTTGCTCTGGCCAGATCGTAGAACTCTTGCAGAGCCGCTTTTCTGATATCTATTTCGCTTACCTGAACATCAAGATGCTGCATAAGATCGTGAGCATTGTTCAGAGTATGGCTGGTAGTGCCAAACCCTGGCATGGTCACACCGCGAATATTTCGTCGCGGGATGCCCATAAGATCGCATGTTTTGGTTGCGACTAACAAGGCTAGCGTTGAATCCAGTCCGCCGGATATACCAATAACCATTTTAGGATCATCGCCCAGACAATCGAGGCGTTTGGCCAGCGATGAGGTTTGGATGCCAAATACTTCGCTACACCGCATAGCCAGTGTAGTCGAATCGCTGGGCACAAACGGCATGGCATTGACTGGCTGAACCATGTCTCCAACATTATTGTTCAATTCAAAGGGTATATGTCGATAGGTGCGACCGGCCAGGTATCGTTCGCTGTGAATAAATGTTGTTGTAGTTCTTCTTTCGGTTTGCAACATTTCAATATCAACATCGCTGGTAACTGAGTAAGAGTCACGTCTGGTAGGTTCCGTATCTCCAACGCGATTAGATTCAGCTAACAGATGCCCGCCTTGCGCTATCATTGCGTGCCCGCCGTAAACAAGATCAGCTGTGCTTTCAGTAGGTCCGCAACTGCTATAAGCATAAGCAGCAATACACCGACCGGACTGTCCTGTTACCAGATTACGCCGGTATCCGGCTTTGCCGATTGTTTCGGGAGAGGCAGATACATTGCAAAGTATGTTTGCTCCGGCAATGGCTGCCAGACTCGACGGCGGTATCGGCATCCAGATCGCTTCACATATTTCGGTATAGACTACAACATCTGGTTGGCCATGAATGCCCGCTTTGGTGAACAGTAGCTGCGTACCAAACGGTACATCACTATCGCCAATTCGAACACTCTCAGCAGTGGATTCATCGCCAGAGGCAAAATAACGACCTTCGTAAAATTCATTGTAGTTAGGAACAAATTGTTTTGGTGTTGCGCCTATGATTTGTCCGTTATTGATGACGACAGAACAATTGTATAACGCTGCACCACATCGAAGCGGTGCACCAACAATAATCAGCTGCTGTTTATTAGGTGCCTCACTGGCAATGCGGTGCAACTGAGTTTCGGTTGCATCCAACAGTGCTTGCTGGTGAAAGAGCTGCCCGCATGTGTACGCAGAAATACACAGCTCGGGGAACACCACAATATCCGAATCGGGCAAGCCATCGAGCATGCTCAAAATTTCAGATGTATTTGCCACCGGATCGGCAACACTAACCTTGGGGACACCAGTTGATAGACGAACAAAGCCAAATTGTGTATTCATTGGTTTAACTTACAAATGCGTCAATAGACATATTTTAGCGGATACAGGGCTTTACACGCGTGAAATCGAGGCATGGCTGAATTTGAATCTCGTCACACACTAAGTCATTCGCTTAATACACCGCTATCGGCCCGTTTGCCGGTCTATGTAACGGTGTTTAGCGATTATTGACGCTGTTTGTTGCTGTTTGTTGCTGTTTGTTGCTGTTTGTTGCTTTTTATTGCGTTTTCATTGAAATTCACGCTTTTTACGTCAAAGAAACGCTGGATAGCACATTGGATGATCAACTCATGTTGGAGCCGTGTGTTTCACGCACTTTGTATTTTTCTATCGGAAATTCGTCCAGACAGTGTACGTTTATTCCATAGTATTCTGGTGTTACTCGTTTGCGATGAAACGGATAGATACCGCAAATGCGGCAGAAATAATGACGTGCCGTTTTCGTATGAAACTGGTATTCCACTAAAAAAGCTTCGCCTTCAACCAGCGTAAACTCACTTTCATGCACCTTTAGCATAAGTGCATTCTTCTTTTTGCATATTGAGCAGTTGCAGGTTGTTAGTTCGGTGATTGTAGAATCAATCTTAAACTGCACAGCGCCGCAATGGCATTGACCGGTGCACGCAATTGATACCTTGTTACACACTTTACAATGCAACCGCTAGTCGAAACGCATCAAGCAACGCCGCATGCAATGATCTACTGGAAACAGCATCACCAATTCGGTGTAGAGAATACCCCAATTGTTTCTCTGGCTGCGGTTGCAGAGCCAGCAGCGCATCAATATCAGTGACACCCTGATTGGAAGAATCGGTTTTTAACTCGTGGTATAGCTCAACCGTTGGTATCGTACCTTGTTCGATGATCACCTGGTCAGTTAAATGCTCCACAAGTTGATCAGTCAGATCGTTTCTGAATATAGCCTTCAGCCGATTACCGACAGGTTCGACCTGTAAGAGTACCAGGTCAGTTAAGACTTGAATGTTGTTTGCATAAAGCTGTTTTCGATAAACGGGGCGCTCTGCATAGCCTAGTTCAGCAGCAGGGCGATCATCTACTGTAGCCAGCGTAACTTCAGTGCCTTTGCTGGCTATGAAGTCGATACAGGATAACGCTTCATGCCTGCCAGTACCATCGTAAACCAGAGCACTCTGTGCAAGATGCACATCACCGCCAAGCACATCCCAAGTAGTAGCGGTATGTTCAGTGCCAGCAATCGCACCTTCATTTGGTAATCCGCCAGTAGCGATGATTACAACATCTGGATTTAAACCAGCTATGTCACTGGCTCCGACATAGCAATTGAGCTTGACCATCACATTAAGCTGTTCGAGCTCAGCTATACGCCAATCCACTACAGCGATGATGTCGCGTCTCCAGGTTGCTTTGCTGGCCAATAGAAGTTGGCCGCCAAGTCTGGCAGCGGCTTCTAACAACGTTACTGTATGCCCGCGCTCCGCAGCTACGCGCGCGGCTTCAAGACCTGCTGGGCCACCGCCAACAATAACTACCTTTTTCGCTACTGCTGCGGTTTGGGATATAACATGCGGCAAGTTTGTTTCTCGGCCCGTTGACACATTATGGATGCACGACGGTTTTTTATGCATACAGTGAGATGCGCCAAAGCAGGGGCGGATGCGGTGTTCTTCACCTCGCCTAATTTTATTAACCAGTTGTGGGTCGGCTATATGGGCCCGTGTCATTGCAACCATGTCGAGCAGATCATCACGTATGGCATACCGCGCTGTTGCAATATCCACAATTCTTGCTGCGTGAAATACCGGAACCGTTGCCACCTGTTTGACTTCGCGCATGTGTTCAAGAAACGGCGCCAGTGGCTGAGTCATACCCGGCATGTTGAACTCAGCCAGGCTCAATTCAGTATCCATTCGCCCGAATAAGCAATTGAGAAAATCGATTGCACCTTCTCGTTGTAATATTTCAACGATTCTGAACGCGTCTTCTTGTGAAATGCCTCCTCTATCTTCATGCATTGACATCCGGATGCCGAGTAGAAAATTATTGCCTACCTGTTTGCGTATTTCTTCGTGCACCTGTAAGGCAAATCGTACCCGGTTTTCCAGCGAACCTCCGTATTTATCGGTACGATGGTTAGTACTGGGAGAGAAGAACTGACCAATCAGGTGCGCTCCTGCGTGAGTTTCAATTCCATCGATTCCGCCTTCATAACAACGGCGTGCTGCAAGTCCGAATGATTTTATGACTCTCTGAATATCATGTTCATCCATTTCTCGCGGAATGCTGCGATGCAGCGTTTCACGAATCACGCTCGGAGCAATCGTTGGCAGCCAGAAGTCAGCTGTTGAATCACCCCGACGTCCAAGATGCGTTATCTGACACATTAGCGCTGTGTCATGCTTATGAATCTGTTCAGAAAATTGTCGCAAGTGTGGAATGACTTTATCTGTATCCACACGCAACTGATCAAAAACGCTCGGTGAATCTGGAGCTACGTTGGATGAGCCGCCAAACATAGTGAGAGCAAGACCACCTTTGGCTTTTTCTTCATGGTATCGCTGATAGCGGATAGATGGCATTCCGTCATCATCCATGCCCGACGCATGGCTGGTACTCATGATGCGGTTTTTCAGAGTCAGGTGTCCTATTTGCAATGGTTTAAACAACGGGTCTCTTTTTACCGCTTTTTCCTCTGCCGCAAGCTGAGTATCGATTGACGTCATGGGTCACCGCGCAACCTGGCCACACAGATTGGATTAGTGGTCGAATTAAAGTGCTGCCGCAGCATGCTTAATTGCATTTTCGGTTAGCGCCAGATCGTCGTCAGTGATAGCAAGACAAGGATAGAGTTTTCCGGGTGACTTGAATATGCCATTGTCTCTGAGTGTTTGATTAAAACGGGTGTTCTTGCTTTTATCACCAGTCATCCAGGAGCGATAGTCGCGCACCTGATGGTCGGTAAATACAACATCAAAGAGAGTAGGGTCGCCAACAATCTGATGTGCATGTCCATGCTCTTTCAAACTTGAGCTAAGCATGTGTTGTAAGGTTTCGCCTGTTTGCCGAAGTTTATCGTAAGCATTGTTTCGACGAAGAATCTCCATGGTTTTTAAACCTGCAACAGCTGCCACCGGGTTTCCGGATAAAGTACCCATCTGCATTAGAAATTTGTCTTTACCAACCATGGATTGATCAAAGTGATCCATCAGCTCTTTCTTTCCGGCAATGGCGGCAAGTGGGAAGCCACCACCTATAATTTTTCCAAGCGTACAAAGGTCGGGTGTTATTCCATAGGCTTCTTGTGCACCACCGTAACTTAAGCGAAAGCCCGTGACTATTTCATCAAATATAAGAACAATGCCACGTTGCGTACATTCATCACGCAATAATTGAAGAAAGCCCGCCTCTGGTGGTATAACACGTTGCAATGGTTCGACAATAATCGCCGCAATGTCGTCGCCGTATTCATCGAGCAGGGCGCGTACAGTTTCTGCATCATTGAATGGAGCAATAACCATTTCGTCGCGAACACTAGTTGGAATGCCTGCACTGTCAGGTACAGCCTGTGGAAAGTTGGCCAGTATCTCTGGCGCCAGACTCATCTGCGCCTCACCACACATCCCGTGATAACCACCTTCAAATTTGAGGATTTTCGTACGCCCGGTAAATGCCCTTGCCAAGCGCAATGCATACATATCGGCCTCACCACCGGAGGTGAGATACCGCACTTGCTCGGCACAGGGCACGGCTGCCGTTATCGCTTCTGCCAGCTCAATGCCCGCTGCATTGTTTGCGAAGAAGGTCATACCTTTGCCAATCTGACTTTGGACAACGTCAATAACTTCGGGATGTCCGTGCCCAAGTAACATCGGACCTGAACCGATCAGGTAATCGACATACTCGTTACCATCTTCATCCCATACTCGGGAACCTTTGCCTTCACTTATTATGATGCCAGGGTCGAAATTACCAAATCCGCCTGCAGGCAGAACGGTCTTTGCTCTTTCAATCCACTTTTCTTGCTGACTCATATCTTCTCACTTACGCATACTTTAGCCGTGCCAAAACTGGTGTTTAAGGCCTTATTCTCAACTTACCATATCAGATACACGGAAGATAAATGAAGCGTCAGTTTTACAGTCTACTTATACTGACTACTTTTACAGGCTATTGATAAACAGCAATGGGATCACCCAGTATTGTTTCATCGGGTGTAACCCCAAGGCCTGGTGTATTGTCGATGGTGATATAACCATCATTACAGCGAGGTCCACTGTTGGGAGCGACATCAATTGTTAGCATATCCTGACAGGACCAACACGCACGACTAAATGCGTCCGGGATTGATTGAGCTAAGTGTGCGGCCTCGGTATCGGCCAATACAGAACCACCCGTCGCCATAACAAACATCTGAATCCCGTGTGCAATCGCTACATCGCGCATACGTCTGGCTTTGGTCAAACCACCAACTCGGTTCAGCTTGATACCAAATACATCCGCCAGACCATCACGAGCAATACGCGTAGCGTCTTGTAGCGTAACAAGCGACTCATCTATGCTAATAGGCGAGGTGGTCACTTTTCTTATTTCGCTAATATCATCGAGGGTTTCACCGGGTTGCTCGAACGTGACTCCTAGATCGGAAACCGCATTCATGACGATGCTTGCCTCTCGGCGGGTCCATGCACGGTTCACGTCATATAAAATAATTTCATTGTCGCGACGATTGGCTTCGATGTATCGAATCCGTTCAATGTCTTTGTCAGTATCACTGCCACCCACCTTCGCAGAGTGAGCGACATAACCCCTGTCTCTGTAGCTATTGATAATGTCCATCATATAGTCAGGTTCACCTGACGAGACAGAAGATGCTGCAGGCGTACCGTTGTCACGTTTTCCACCAAGCAGATCGGCAATGGGTAAGTTGAATGCTTTACCCATGATGTCCCAGCAAGCCATATCAATCGGTTGTTTTGCATAAAGGTGCCCCGGCAAACAAAGATCCATAGCCTGTTCAACCAATTCAACTTTGCGCGGGTCTTGTCCAAGAATGTCTGGTGCCATGGTTTCCATTGCGGCACGTATGCCGGGCCCATGCGCCGGCACGTAGGTATGTCCCCAAGGGGTGCCTTCTCCCCAACCGGTAATGCCAGCATCAGTTTCTATTTTGACAAAGGTGGCATCGAGCACTTCAAATTTTAATCGCCCACCGGAAAGCCAATACGGGTCTTTTAGCGGTAAATTTTTCTGATAGACAGACAGTCGCGTAATTTTCATGCGCTTAATCCATGGTGACGACGATATTGCCACTGTGCTTTTTATCAATAAATGCTTGTTGACCTTGCGCTAATTTCTCAAGAGGGTAGGTAGCAGCGAGCATAGGCTGAATTTCACCGCGCTCGATATAACCAATCAAGTCTGTGAATATATGCGGTGGTATGACGGTAGACCCGGTAAACGTCAGGTCGCGAAGATAAAGGGTACGTAAATCCAGTTCTACGCAAGGGCCAGCTATAGCGCCAGAGCAGGTGTATCGGCCACCGCGTTCTAATGCATCCACCAACATTGGAAATGCCTCGCCGCCAACAATATCGGCGAGCACTGACACGCTATCTCGGCCAATCACTTTTTTCAATGCCGCTTTTATATTCTCAGGTGCTCTGGGTAACAATGCATTTGCGCCCAGTTTGCTTAGGTCGTTGTGCTTGGCTTCAGACGCAAGACCTATTACCGTGGCTCCGCGACGTTTGGCCAACTGAATTAATGCCGAACCCACGCCTCCCGACGCACCGGTAATCAAAACCGTGTCTTCGCTGGTCACGTTAGCCCGTGCAAGCATGCCTTCTGCAGTGGTGTAAGAACAAGAAAAGGTTGCAAGCTCGGCATCGCTCATGGACGAATCGACTGTGCCAATGTTTCTATGATCGGTTTTTGTGTACTGCGCATAGCCGCCATCACATTCAGACCCGAAATACCCGGTTGAATTTTTGTTCAACGGGTCATCCCAGTCACGCAACCAGCAGTCTGTGATCACGCGCTTTCCTATAAGGGCCGAATCTACTTTATTTCCAACGCTGACAACCGTACCGCAAGCGTCTGCACCTTGTATCCGCGGAAAACTAAGTGGAGCACCACCCCAGCTTGGGTCCTCTGAATCGACCTTGTCGTAAGCAGCACCGGTTGTGGCTTCACTAACCGCTTTAGAATACCAGCCTGAACGAGTGTTAACATCGGTGTTGTTCATGCCGCAGGCACTCACCTTTATCAATACTTCCTGATCACCAACTGTTGGCACCGGCCAATCAGTCTTGAATACAAGCCTATCCATGCCACCGTGACCAGTTAGCACCATAGCCTGCATTGTTTGAGGAATATTCATATCGGTATCTCTATTCACACTGATATATGATTAATGAAGGAGGCAACAAAGGTGGCAAAGAACACGCTCAAAGCGACACATCGGTTCTTGGTAATAAACTATCCGGGTCGTAGGCAGGTTTGTCGAGTACAAGCGCTGCGCGCGCTGCACCTGAAATGATGACCTGTAGTTGAGTGCCAGGCTCTGCAGCAACTGGTTTTATATAAGCAAACGCCAGGATTCGGTTTACGGTATGACCAAAGGTAATCGAAGCCGTAGAACCCACAACCTCACCGTCTAATACCACGGCTTCACCACCATGCCCGTCTTCAATCCTGTTTGATTCTATTTCCAGGTATGCGCAAACCCAGGGTAGTGGTTTTTCCAGACTTTCAACTGTCTTTGCCTTTCCGATAAATTCTTTTTCCATTTTGACGAAGCGCATAACATCAGCCTCGGGCAATGTCACCTCATTAGTCAGTTCGCCTGCGCCTTTGAACATTTTCTCCATACGCATCGTGTTCATGGCGAACGAACCGTAGTCGACAATGTTGAATGTTTCACCAGCAGCCCACAACGCATCGTACACCGCAAGTAGATTTTTCGCGTCCGTGTGGATCTCCCAACCGAGCTCGCCTGCATAAGACAATCGAAAAGCCCAGCACGAAACGTCGGCTATTTGAATTTGTTGCGCACTAAGCCAGCGAAAATTTGCGTTGTCCAATTCAGCATCGGTGCAGGCACTTAGTGTATCTCGAGAACGCGGACCATTAATGGTTAGCGCTCCCCAATTGGTTGAGTGATTAACAATGTCAAATTGCTCTTGCTTGCGATTGAGCAGCAGTAAATCAAGTAACCGTTGTTCAAAAAAAGCGGCACATACCAGGTAATATCGTTGGTCTTCAAGACGAACTACCGTTGCTTCAAGTTCAATCCGGCCGCGTACGTTGAGAAAGTGAGTCAGCACTATGCCGCCAACTTTCTTCGGTAGATTGTTGGCAATCAGAGGGTCTAGAAACTCTCTGGCATCCGGCCCACTAACCTCTATTTTTGTAAATGCACAGATGTCCATAATGCCAACACTGGTTCGAACAGCCGAAACTTCCTTCGCCAGAACACCATGAACCAGGTTGCGTTTAAATGAATAGTGATCTTGCTGTGCGACGCCATCTAATGCAAACCATCTTGGTCGTTCATGGCCGTACACTTCTTCAAAAACAGCGCCTTTATTCTTCAGCCTTTCATAAAGCGGGGATGGCTTGACTGGACGACCAGCCAGGCGATTAAAATGCGGGTAGGGAATTTCATGTCGAAGACAA
>Ga0209828_1003592_pt1 | contig 11721 bp, 12 predicted proteins | sample MaitaG_FD_187429 | JGI IMG/M metagenome (GOLD analysis project Ga0209828, IMG submission 187429) | Marine algal microbial communities from Maine, USA - Maine_Asex2 metaG (SPAdes) (version 2) | ecosystem: Host-associated > Algae > Red algae > Unclassified | place: Maine, USA | collected 2015-01-05
AAAACATGCAATAGCCAATACTGAAAAATCCGTAATAAAGCAAGACGAAAAAGAAGTTCGCAATGCTGAAAATGTTACAGTAAAAGCGAAGTCAAAGAAAAAGTATAAAAAGAAAAAACGGAAAAAGAAAGATTAAGAAATCACATCATCCAGTAAGGAAGTAAAATTTTTCGCATGACTTTTTCTAGAATATTGCTCTATGTCAGAGGACGCTTCAGGTATATTGTGGAATACTGATGTGATGAAAGTTTTGATGCCTTCTTCATCATCGTAACTGCAAAGTTTTGTCTGATTTAATCCATTTAAGACTCTGGCAATATCACCGTCTAAAGGCCCTATAGAAAGTACGGGCTTCCCTGTTGCAATGTATTCGTACATTTTACCTGGCAGAATTCCTTTACTATTTTCTGAATTATTAATAGGGAGTAATAGCAAATCACATTTTTGTAAATATGTCATTGCTTCAGCGTGAGGAATGAAATCTTGCGAAATCGTATATTCTTCAAGATTATTTTCTCGGAGACTTTTATGTATACTCTGATCCACTGGACCTATCAAATGAATCTCTAGTTTTTCATGAAATGACTCATCTGTTTTTGCTAGTTGAGACATGGCCCTCCACAAACTTTCTGGATTCCGATCTTTATTCATCGAACCCAAATGACAGATAATAAATTTATCAGTCTTGATAGATGAGAAGGTGTCAAAATCAGCAGGATCATATCCATTTAGAATTAGATCAACATGCCGACCATCTCCTAAAGCTGAGAGTTCTGATTGCCAGTTCCAAGTAACAGTAACAACTCTATCAGCTGCAGTGAGAACACGCTTTTCCATTCGATGATGTAAGCGATCTGCGAAAGGCATTAACTTCAGCTCTTTGTAATAATCAATATTTGTCCAAGGATCACGAAAATCTGCAATCCAAGGTAATTGAGGGAAATACTTTTTAATCCCAAGCCCAATCATATGGACGGAGTGAGGCGGTCCATTAGTGATGATCGCATCGACATGATTTTCTGAAAGCCACTTTTTTAGGTATTTGATAGAGGGGCGTATCCAAAACTTTCGAGCATCTGGAATGAAAAAATTACTCCTGACAAATAGGCTAAATTTGTAAGCCAGACCCGGATCTTTGTCTTTGATGAATCCAGAATAATTAGACTTCTCTTTTTTCTGTCCTGTCAGTTTAGAGTAAATACCGTAGGGTTCTAAAATAGGAGTCCTTATCACTTCAATATCAGGATGAACTTCCGTGAGTAAAGACTTATCTTCTGCGACATAGCTGTCTGGTGCAGCAGTATAGACCACAGGTAGCCATCCTAGTTCAGGCATATATTTGGACATCTTAAGCCATCGCTGTACACCGCCACCACCCATCGGAGGCCAATAATATGATATTAATAAAAATCGCTTCAATGAATTAATGTTATACTTCTAATGACCACAAATCTATACTTAAAAGTAAATACAAATAAATAACTTTTTATGTAAGCCAATGTTAGATTTGTAGGTAAAATATTAAAATAAATGATATACTTTCGCTAGCTTATTGTAATAGATGAAACAATTCGCAATGATTGGAGCAGCTGGATATATAGCTCCAAAACATATGAAGGCTATAAAGGAAACACAGAATAGTTTAGTCGCTGCTGTTGATAAGTTTGATTCTGTGGGGATAATTGATCAGTATTTTCCACAGTCTGCATTCTTTACAGAATTTGAAAGATTTGATAGACATCTTGAAAAACTAAGACGTGATGGACAAAAGTTAGACTTTATAAGTATCTGTTCTCCTAATTATTTACACGATGCACATATTCGATTTGGTCTGCGATTTGGTGCTGATGTGATTTGTGAAAAACCATTAGTGTTGAATCCATGGAATGCAGATGCGCTCATGGAACTTGAAAAAGAGAGTCAAAATAAAGTAAATTGTATACTACAGTTACGACTTCATAAACAAGTAAAAATATTAACAGAGAAGGTAGATGAGTTAGCGCATGGTGAAAAGCACGAAGTAGAGCTAAGCTATATATCTCCAAGGGGGAATTGGTATTATACAAGTTGGAAAGGTGATGAATCAAAGTCTGGCGGAATAGTAGCAAACATTGGTATTCATTTTTTCGATTTACTGATTCTATTATACGGAGACGTTATTGAAAATATTGTTAATATAAACACTCATGATAGAGCAGCAGGGATATTAAAAATGGAAAAGGCTAATGTGAAATGGTTTTTAAGTATAAATGATTTGACATTACCTGAAGACATTAGATCTACAGATCAGCGGATATATAAATCGTTTAAACTAGGAGAACAAGAATTTGATCTCAGTACAGGTTTTGAAGATTTACACACAAAGAGTTATGAACAAATTCTTGACGGAAATGGTTACGGGATTCATGATGCTAAAAAAGCAATTGATTTAGTTTACAAAATAAGGACCTCCACAATTTCAGATATTACAGAGGAGAGTCACAAGTATGCATCTCTACCTTTGAGTAAGCATCCATTTTCAAAATGACCCAGTGATCAAATGAAATTATGTACTGTCATAGGAGCAAGGCCACAGTTCATCAAGCACGCAGCTCTTGAATTTCAATTATCTTCTGAGCCTGATATTGAACATATTGTGATTCATACAGGACAACACTTTGATGCAAATATGAGCTCATCGTTCTTTACAGAGTTTAACATAAAAGTGCCTGATTACAATCTGAATATCCATAGCAAGAAGCATGGCGAACAGACTGCTATGATGTTGGGAGGAATAGAAAAGATCTTATTAGAGATTAAGCCTGATTTTTTAATTGTGTATGGAGATACCAATTCTACATTAGCAGGAGCACTCGCTGCTAAAAAACTTTGTATTAAAGTCATTCATATTGAAGCTGGTTTAAGGAGTTTTAATATGGACATGCCTGAAGAAGTAAATCGTGTTCTAACAGATCGAATATCTAATATTCTATTTGTACCATCAAACTTGGCCATGACGAACTTAGAAAATGAAGGACTACTAAACCAATCAGTGTTGACCGGAGATATTATGAAGGATATGCACAGCTATGCCAAACTGCACAACTTGATTAGATCAAAAAATGAAGTGCCTTATTATTATGCCACGATTCATCGACCATACAATACCGATAATGTCGAGCGCTTAAATTCTATTTTTGACAGTTTAAATAATTTAGATAAACGAGTTATTTTTTCTTTGCACCCAAGAACAAAAGATCGTTCTGTAAAAATGGAAATTGAACTGTCAAGCTATTCAAATATTCAGTTTGTAGACCCTGTTCCGTATTTTCAGAATCTGAATTTTATTTATAATGCTGCGGCTCTATTGACTGATTCCGGTGGTATGCAAAAAGAAGCATATTGGCTAAAAACGAAGTGTGTGACCATCAGAAAAGAAACTGAATGGACAGAGACATTAAAGAGCGGATGGAATCATTTAGTCTTTGATAATCTTGGTGATACACAAAATATTCTAGATTTAGAACCCGGAATCCACGATGATCTTCTATATGGAAATGGAAGAACTGCCGCTCATATTATACAGTACTTAAAAGAATCTGCTACGTCTTAAAGAAATTAAAAATCGCCTGTATGACTTTGTCTTGAATGTCATGATTTAACTCAGTATGGATTGGAATAGATAATACTGATTGACATAGTTGTTCTGTCACAGGGTGATGTAGTTGTTCGTTTTTGTCAGTTTTAAAAGCCTGTTGTTTGTATAGTGGAAGAGGGTAGTATATTGCATTTCCAATATCGTTTTCTTGCAAATGTGAAGCCAATGCATCTCTTTTTCTGTCTGGTATTTGCAAAGTATATTGGTGGAAAACATGAGATGAAAGTTTTGTCATCTGAGGTGTGATGACTTCTGATAATTGATCAAGTGAGTTGGTATAATACTGAGCAGCTTCCGCTCTTGCCTTACAAAAATCATCTAAATATTTGAGCTTTACATTCAAGACCGCAGCTTGAATGGCATCTAGCCTAGAATTACACCCAATCATATCGTGATGGTATTTTTTAGCTTGTCCGTGGCTGGCGATCATTCTAATTTTTTGAGCGAGGTCCTCATCATTTGTACAGATAGCACCACCATCTCCATAACAGCCTAGATTTTTGGAAGGGAAAAAAGAAGTGCAGGAGATGTGTCCTACTGTTCCTGATTTTAGAGTATCTCCCTTTTGAATATGGAGATCAGCGCCGATTGATTGTGCATTGTCTTCTATGACAAATAAATCATGCTGCTTTGCTACTTTCATGATAGACTCTATATCAGCACTTTGTCCAAAAAGATGAACTGGCATGAGTACTTTTGTTCGAGATGTGATAGCGGCTTCTAGTAATTGAGCAGTCGTGTTAAAAGATTTTGAATCTACATCGACGAAAATAGGCGACAGTCCTAGTAAGGCGATCACTTCTGCAGTCGCGCCATAGGCGAAGCTTGGTGTAATGACTTCATCGCCTTTTCTTAGACCTAAAGACATCAATGCGATTTGTAATGCATCGGTACCATTTCCACAAGCGATCACATGATTAATCTTTAAATACTTTGCTAGATTTTCTTCAAATGATTTGACTACCGGTCCTTTGATAAAATGAGCAGAATCTAAAACCTCCTGAATAGCATCATCTATCTCAGGCTTTAGTCTCACATATTGGTCTTTCAAATTGACCATTGGAATATGCTGTGTCATCTATCTTGTATCTAAATTATGATTTCTCATGATTGCCTCAGCGACGTCCCATTCATATGGTTTATCCAATTCTATAGAACTATAGTCGGGCATTTCGTAAACAGTGATTTTTCCGCTTAGTCTATTTTTATTTTCTCTAATGTTTTTCACCTTACTAATATACAATGCGCCATTTTCTTGTAAGTTACCTTCAAAGTCTTGACGTCTTGGTCTGTTATGATAATCATAGTTGATGGCTTTACCATCTTCAGTCCAAAAGAAATGGTTTGTCTTAGCGCAAGAAAGTAAAGAGTCAGTTTTTTTATCTTTTATCAGTGTTAGAGAATCCGAAATATCCTCAGGACTAGTAAAAGGAGATGTCGCTTGTAGGAGTACGAATAAGTCATTGTCATCTAAATTATGAGCCTTGATATATTCAAGCATAACGATTTCAGTAGAAGCTTTATCTGTTGCGCTTTCTGCTGATCGCCTGAAGATTTTTAGCTTGTCTAGTTTAAAGTTTTCTGCCACTGATGCAATTTTTTCACAATCAGTCGCGAGTATAATTTCATCTATTTCCGGTGATAATTCTAAGGATTTTAGTGTCCAATAAATGAGTGGTTTCCCACAGAACATTTTGATGTTTTTGAGCGGGATTTCTTTACTGCCACATCTTGCAGGAATAAATCCAATTGATTTCATAGTTTCATACTATTTTGCCAAAGCCAATGTAGAATAAATTATTTGAATTACTTCATAGTCTTAGCTAGAACTCACACTTTATGGATCTACTGTTTGTTGGCCTGTTGAAATTGAATTTGGCTCTATTCGCACAAGTATAATCAGGGGATTTCTCTGGTTTCCCAGAGTTTGGACTAGGATTTGGATGACCTGTCTATGCTCAACCATGTAAATGCTGTAGCAGGAAGACCGTAGCGAATGTCGAATAGTACAATTGACCATACATCTAATATGGTCCTAGAAAACTGTCAATTAGAACTAAGTATTCGAATAATGCCCCATGGGGTTTAATCATATTGACTATCAGCGTATTAATTATTTCAATCGTCAATTAAATTACAAAGCAAAAGAAAACATATTACGGCTATAATTATGTGAAATGATTAGTAGATTTGCGCATAATGGCTAAAATATTATGTGTTGTAGGTGCGCGTCCCAATTTTATGAAAATTGCACCTTTAAAAAGAGCTTTTGATTTACATCCCGATATTGATGCAATCATCGTCCACACTGGGCAACATTATGATGAGAAAATGAGTGATATTTTCTTTAATCAATTAGAGATTCCTAAACCACAGTATAATCTAGGCATAGGAGGAGGTAGCCATACTCAGCAAAAGGCAAAAGTCATGTTGGCTTTTGAGCCAATTGTCGAAAAAGAGAAGCCTGACATGGTTCTTGTCGTAGGAGATGTAAACGCTACCGCAGCTTGTAGTATTGTAGCAGTCAAAATGGGTATTCCGATTTGTCATGTAGAAGCGGGCTTACGAAGTTTTGATCGCAAAATGCCAGAGGAGATAAATCGAATTATTACAGATAGTATTTCTGATTTATTATTTATCACAGAGCAGTCCGGAATTGATAATCTTGCAAAAGAAGGAGTTAATCCTGATCAAGTATTTTTTGTAGGAAATGTGATGATTGATAACTTAATTTATCTAAAAAATAAGGCTGACCAATCGACGATCCTTGAAGATCTAGGCGTAGAAAAAAATGAATTTATTTTAATGACGATGCATCGACCTCAAAATGTTGATCATCTAGACGGATTACAATCGATCATGTCTATCATTAAAAAAACAAGCCAACATAAAAAGATTGTTCTGCCACTTCATCCAAGGACTAAAAATAATCTCGAAACACATGGATTGCTTTCAGAATTAAGCGCTATGTCTAATGTCATTATTGATCAACCACTTGGGTACTTAGAGTTTTTAAAACTGATGAAAAATGCTTCTTTGATCATCACTGATTCTGGAGGTATTCAAGAAGAAACAACTTACTTGCAAGTCCCGTGTATTACATTTAGGAGTACGACTGAGAGGCCAGTTACGACCTCCTTAGGGACGAACTATTTGATGAAAGACTTAAATGTGGACAAGGTTTACAAATTGGCGAAAGATATATTGAGTGGCAATATGAAGGACGGTGTGATTCCACCTTTCTGGGATGGGAAAGCTGCTGTGAGGATTGCAAAGATATTAGCAGATTACTGTGGAGATAAAACAAAATGAAAACCGTTTCTGTCATATTGACCACTTATAATTCTGCTGAGTATATTCAGAAGACAGTAGATTCTATATTAAATCAAAAAGGTATTGGTGATGATTTTAATCTCGAGTTAATTGCAGTTGATGATTCTTCGTCTGATAACACACCAGAAATATTAAAGCAGAATAAATTAATACTTCTAAGTACAGAAACTAACAGTGGAGGACCTAATAGAGGACGAAACTTAGGAATCAAAAAATCGACAGGAGATTATATATGTATAGCTGATCATGACGACGAATGGCATGAAAATAAAATATCGGTGCTCCTACCTTATCTAGAACTATGTCCGATCGTGACATCTGGTTATACTGTAATTAATAAAGTTACGGGTAAGAAAATAATGAAGGTTTCTGACTCTAGCGAATCTCATGTGCTTTACAAGAGTAATCAAACATTTATTGGAAAATTGACTAAGTCTCTTAAAAGTCAAAATACATATCTTGGTAGTATTATTTATAATGCGACTTTAAGAGATGTGTTGTTTGAAGAGCATTTTGGTGTAGTTGATTATGATTGGGTGCTCAGACTGTTTCATGAGAACTCTTCAATTGAAGTCTGTAGCTCACTGTATAATCGATATGTTGATAACAAAAACTTATCTTTAGATGAATCATATCGAGCTAAAGACTTTTATTATTCCTTACTATTTATAGAAAGATATGAAGAATTATATCCTAGAGAAGTCAGTATTTCAAATAAACGGATACATGGTAGTCGAGCGCGATATTTTTACATGACAAATGAGATGAAGAAGGCTCGTAAATACTTCCTTAAATCTCAACTTAGCTGGAAGACTATTGCTTATTATATAACATCCTATTTTGGTTCGACTTATGTGAAAGATAATTTTGAAGTATTTGGATAATTTCTATTAATGGACTGCTGTCTTTAGATTAAAGTGAGCTGGCAATTAAATTAATTTTGCTCAAATTGTCAATTGAAAAATAATGTATCGTTTAAAAAAATCATATTTAAAGGTTTAAATGAAAAAAGCAGATTATAGAGAATCTCATACGGAGAAGGGCAAAGGGAAAGTATACCACGAATCTTTTGTGACGTATCCATATCGGAAATATATGTGGGAATGGGAACAATCTGTTTTAAGTGAGATACTTAGGAGTAAAGTTAATAGAGATTCTCCGATTCTTGACTTTGCTTGTGGAACGGGAAGAATATTAAATTTTCTTACAACAATTTCCGATAAAGTGACTGGTGTAGATGTTTCTGATTCCATGCTCGAAGTTTCTAGTGGTAATCATCCGGATTTAGAGCTCATAAAGGCAGACCTTACAAAGGATAATGTATTCTTAGGAAAAAGACAGTTTCCACTTATCATTACTTTTCGTTTTTTTTTGAATGCACAAAATTCATTGAGAATTGAAGTTCTAGATGCTCTTTATCCTTTATTAGAAGATAATGGTATTTTTATTTTCAACAATCATGGAAATGCGACTGGTATCGGCACCTTGTTGGGTAAACTTGTGGTTTCGATAAAGAACATTTTTCGAAATTCGAATAGCCAATTTACATACTACTTATTATCTCATTCAAAAATAAAGACCTTATTAAAAGATTCTGGATTTGAAATCACCGAAACACATCATAGAAGTGTAGTTCCTATCTTAAATGAAAAAACAAAATTTGATGTTTCTAAAATTGATAAAATAGAAAACTGGTTTTCATCAAAGTCATTTTTTAGGCCATTTGCTAGATCTGTAATATATGTATGCAAAAAGAAAAATCCATAACAAATAGAGTTGAATTTGACTTTCATAATAATATTTTCAGAAAATATTTAAGTAAAGAAAAGTTTATTTCTGAACTAGAAATGAGCCAATTGGCTAGTGATATAAGTTCTACTTCAAATCTTTTTGATACACCCAATTTGATTCGATCCGATCATGTTAACTCTATATTGGAATTTGAATTAATTGACAATGCGATTACGCTTAGAGAATATTTTATAGCCTTGGCAGGATGGGGTGCTACTCCAAAACAGCAAAGCGAATTATGTAACATCTTTTATAGACTTGGCCAATCTATTTTCATTATTCATAATAGAGATATAAATTCTATAAATGTTTCAATAAGAAAATTTCCATCAGCGCTTTTCTCACAAGAATTAATCGATCAGAGTGTTCTGATTCATGGTGACTTCACATTAAGCAATATTTTATTTACAAGAAAATCTGAAAGAATTGATATTATTGATTGGAGTACTTCGCCTATATTTCATTATAGCGCAAATGTTGGTCCTAGATATTGGGATCTAAGTTTTTTTATATCCTCTTTGTTTTATTTATCATATTCTACTTTCTTTTCGTACCAACTTAGAGGAAAGTTAGTAAAAGAATTCCTATCTGGCTATTTGCATGATGCAGATTTGAATTCAGCTGTATTTTTATCAGAGCTGAGTGGTTTTCTTAGACGTTATAATTATTACAAGTTGTATTATTCTGACAATAAAATGGAGATAAATAGATCTAATCAGTTCCTGATTAAAAGAACAAAGTCAAAGCTTGATGCTTTTATTTCTTTGCTTCCTACACTCTTAAATGATTAATTTATTTGGAGCTTATTCTTTTCCGCCAACAGCATTCTGTTTTAGTTTTAAAACAACGACACTTTGCTTAGCTCTTTTAATGTGCTGATGGAAGAAGTTAGAGACCACAAAACCTGAATTTTCAATAAGCTCAAAAAAGAAAGTCTTATCATATCTTACTCTATGTAATGGGCCTGAGGATTTTGCAATGTAATTCAAGGGATTCTCTTCCACATCAGGCACGTTTGGCTCGATGAAGGCAGTTAAGTAAATGATACCATCAGGTTTCAATAGTTTATGGAATTCCAAAAGATAAAATTCAATATCTTTTGTTAGCATATGTGAGAATACAGAATTGAGAAAAATTAAATCAAATTGACTCTGTTCAAGAGGGATGTGTTTCAATCCATTTGCTCGTTTATTGTATCGTGCATTATATGAGTCTAAATGAAGGAAATGAAAAATTTCTTTGCTTGTATAAGATCTTAAAAATCTATTACACCAATTTATTGAGTCTATATTAGAATCAATGCCATAATATTCTCCAATTTGTGTGTTAGAATGTATTATCCCATTTACAAATCGGCCTTGACCACAACCAAAATCTAGAATTTTATCAGTCGATTTGAGTGTTCCAAGAGACTTTAAGTGATTAATTTGTTCAACAGCTGAGTCCAGATATTTGATGTTTGTATTTAAGCCTTCATTAGATCTTCTAATTGGAAGATTAATGTTCTTATACTTTACACTTCTAAAGGAATTGATTTTTGACTTTAAGCTGTCTATCATTAAGATTTATTTTATTTTAATGAAAGAGTGAAAGGTAAACTTCTTTTTTAAAAATTAATAATCGACAAGTATATTTAAAGAAATTACTACTGTTTATCAGGAATTATTATTATCCCACATTCTATCATATCGGTTATGATAGTTATGACTATTTACGGACAAGCCGATAAAGAAGTAGTCTGAACCATTCCAGCATTTCCTATTGTCATTCTTCTACAGGATCCGTCAGGAGACTTCATGATTACACCATTATTTATAATGGCCCAGATATGCAGCGTATTTTATGTGTTGCGCCTGCGGCAAAAAAAATGTAGTCATTATCGTTTGTTAGTGTGCGTCTTGAATTTATCTCGGTTCTCTTGCAAAATCATCTAAAAAACCTTGCATTTTGTTGGATGTCTATTGTAAACACTTATGACCAATTTTACGATATGTCTTCAAGAAATATTTTATTCACATTTAGTTTGAGATCAGCATTCCGTTATGATTAAATTTTTATTTCGGTGCGCTGTATACATAGAAGGAATCTTTGTTGCCACAATAAATTCCAAAATTTCAATCGTCAAAGATTGTCTATTTTTTAACAGCAATTACTTACTACAAAGTATTTTCTATATTTGAAGATTGAATTAACTTACTAGAGTCCAACAAAATCAACGAGAAACGAAAAATTTTAAGCCTTTATTTATATCTGCTGTTTTGATGCTATTTGGATCATTTGTCTTTTGACAATTTTGTGAAGTTGAAGCGCACACACTTATGATGTGAAGTTTAGTCAAATGTGTTGTTGTTCCAATTCCCAAATCACCATCACTGTCCAAGATCATTTTCATGTTTGAAAGTGTAACTCCTCCTAAATAGAAACGAATGTTTGCATTGTCTTTTTGCCCGATGAGGTTTATTCCTCTTCCTTCTTTAGCAGAACTTCCAGACAGGATGGATACGTATCCGTTATAATCTGGAATTACAGAATAATTGTTATCCTAAGGAATGCTGCTAATATTTCTGTGTTAGCTGATCCAGAATGTTGCTCAACGCTAGTGAATCCTTTACTTCCATTATCAAAATTTTTAGCTAAAAGTAATGCTCTTTCAGGCCTGGCAGATACAATAGCTTCAACTTCTAATTGATTCTGCGAATAAATAGAAATAAAAGTAAATATGATTAATACTGTTAGTATCATTTTCATAAAGTGTTGTTTTAGAGTTCGAAAATTTTAATATATACTTTTTAAATGAATACCCATTTAACGACTCAAACCCTCTCAATCCTAATTTCATTTGTACATTTGCTATGATTTGAGCTCAGAATATCATTTACGTGATTTGTGTAAGTAATGGGAATCATCCAAAGACAAAGTATAAAAAATTCAATCGTCTCCTACGCTGGGGTGATCATCGC
>Ga0209828_1003595_pt1 | contig 11715 bp, 10 predicted proteins | sample MaitaG_FD_187429 | JGI IMG/M metagenome (GOLD analysis project Ga0209828, IMG submission 187429) | Marine algal microbial communities from Maine, USA - Maine_Asex2 metaG (SPAdes) (version 2) | ecosystem: Host-associated > Algae > Red algae > Unclassified | place: Maine, USA | collected 2015-01-05
AAGGACGCCATCAAGTCGAATGCAGTCGATAAAAAAGTCGATAGCTTGCTGAATGGGCTCGTAATTTTTCGTAAGTTGCGTAAGCCGCTTTGTCAGTTCGTCTTGGAAATGCCTGATTGGAAATGCCCAATGTTAGTAGTCATAAATCACTTTTCTCCTGATTTGTTTTATTCCAATTGGCGTCGGCTTGATCATTTGACGACCGCGTAGACCTTGGCTTTCGCATGGCAAACCTACGAGTGCTAACGGCTTTTGCGGTGATCGCTAAATTTCTGGATGTCCGTTCAAAGTCATGCTGCGCGACAAACAGGTGGATCAGGTCAATGATGAACATCTGCCCTAAACGCAGGCCGATATTTTCGGGCTTCACATAGGGGTCTGGCGCGACTGTCAAAATGCAATCGTCTGCAAGCCGCGCCAACATCGAGTCAGCAGCACCTGAGACGGCCACCGTCAAAGCACCGCTTTGTTTGGCCACGGTGAGCATTGACATGGTTTGCTCAGTATCGCCAGAATGTGAAATGCCGATAGCAACGCATTCAGAATCAAGCAAGGCGCCGCTAATCAGACCCGCATGGCATTCCACATGAATATGCGCGTTGATTCCGATCCGAAAAAGCTGCGCCTGAAGTTCTCGCCCCACCAGTGCGCTGCCCCCTACACCGTAGATGTCAAGCTGCCGCGACTTGGCAATGGCGGTGGCCACCCGCTCGATCCGCGCAATATCCAGACTGCTTGATGTCAATTGCATCCTGCGCATATGCGCGCTAAGAACGGCGTTCAGAATTTGATCGGGTGTCTCATCGGGACCGAAGTTGCGCCCGATTTCGGTATCCCAAATATCGCCTTTATCATGCCAGCCAATACTCACGGCAAGCGCTACGCGAAAAGACACGTAGCCAGTAAAGCCGACTTGTTTGCAAAACCGTGTGACTGTTGCAGGAGAGGTTGCAGTGAATTCTGCAAGCTGAGAGATCGACATGGATAACACAGCTTGCGGGTCCTGCTGCACGAGCTCGGAAATGCGCAGCATCGCCGAAGGCATGGAAGGCGAAATTGACCGTACCCTCTCCACGACGTTATTTGTGAGTGATGAGCTCATCTTGCAGAATTCACTGTGTGATAATTTTTTTCATTGAGAGAGATCATGCTATGAAAATTTATATCATGTAAAGTATTTTCATCAATAGGGGGAAATGATTTGGTTGATCAACTTATCGCTGTGGATGCAGGCGGAACATCAACGCGCGCGCTTATCTTTGATACAACAGGGCTCGGGTTGGGCTTTGGACGGGCAGATGGCGCCAATCCTGTTACCGTAGGTCAATCTGGTGCCACCGCAGCCATTGTCGAGGCAGTACAGGCCGCGCGAGCAAGTCAGCCAGAAACGCAATCGAGATACATCCGCGCGACAATTGCGATGGCGGGATCGAGTCTTTACTCACAGAGTGATGATTTACGTTGCGAGTTGGAGTCATTTGGTTTAAGCGGCCCGCTTGAGTTTTGTTCGGACCTTGCAGCGACTTATTGGTCTGGTGCCATCGAATCTCAAGGGTACGCTGTTGTTGCTGGAACGGGAGCAGGCGCAATTGCGATCAGCGGTAGCCAAGTTCGTCGCGTCGTTGACGGTATGGGCTGGCTCTTAGGGGATAAAGGGTCCGGTATCTGGTGTGGTCAAAGGGTCATACAGGCAGTCGCCGCAAGCATTGATGGCGCTGGGCCGCCGACTTTGATGACGGAGAAAGTTCTAGAAATTGCAGACGTTACTATTGGCTCACCTTATCTGCGTGAGGACTTAATCAAGTCTATCTATGCGATGCCCCCACTCATGATTGCGCAGTTTGCACCCGTGCTTTTTTCAACCTCCGATGACGTCGTCGCTCGACAAATAATTGCCGATGCGTCGTCAGAACTGCTTCATACGGTATCCATCACTCTGGACGCTGAATTTCCCGGGCCTATCGTTTTAGGAGGCGGAATCATGATCCGGATGGCCAAACTTCACGAGCAGATAGCGTCCCTTCAGCAGGACATATGGGGCGCGCCGCCGGATGTAAGGCTGGTACAAGATGGTATTGTCGGTGCAGCCGTTTGCGCTTTGCGAAGTCATTATGCAGAATCTGATTTGCCTGATTCGGGAAAAAATATAGATGTGATTTTCAATAGACTTCGCCGGTACTGTCAGACCGGCTCGAACCAGATCAAGGCGTGATTATCACCGCTGTTCTGAACAGTAAGTTGAGGCCAGAACGCTTCCAGTTGCCGACAAATCAGTTGTTGATGAAGGTGACCGTTTCTTTAAAAAATCGGCAATTATCAGACGGGGGGAGAAATTTTTTGTAGCAGTATCAATAGTGAAATTTAGCTTGATGTAATTATTAACGAATAAGAATTTTATAATCACAAAGTGCCTCACGGTCTATCAACACCGATTCTATCGAAATCTCTCTTTGCGATGTGAACTCGAAAACTTCAGCCATGAATTTCTCGGTGGCTGATTTGCTTTCTCTTAACTCAACCCGAAGTCCGGCATGAATGCAGTAAGATCGATGTGCTAAAACTTCACTGCCACTGAGTTCCGGGTAAAGCTGTAGGTCTGACCGTCTGACTGTAATATAAGCGTGATCTCTGTTTTCGACATCGAAAGCACAAGACTCGACGGTATGCTAAATCGGATGTCACTGACGCAAACTCAAATGCCTTGGAAGTCATTTCTGACAAGAACGAGAATGACAGACTTTTTTGTAGCCAAACTATTCTAACCCATTTATCACCTTTAAATTTTCATGATATGATCGAATTTACCGCTTTGGCTGGCCTCTACCTCGCGCCGGAAAATTACGAGAAATTTAAAGCAGTTTTTACGGACAGGTCAGAGTCGTATACATAGATCTCTATCTATGTTGAATTATGTCAACCATTGTTATCTTTCCCACTTAATGGATGTGTGAGTTATGAAATTTAATCAACTGCTGCCATTTGCGCTGAGCGCCTCACTTGCTATGCCAGTTATAGCGGCGGGCACATCACCTGACGGCGAACCACTTGCCGAAGATCAAACGTTTACCTATCGCCTGCTGGACGATATCAAATCCTTCGACCCGCAGATCAACACGGATGTTGAGGGCTCAAGGATCATGCGCGATTTATTCGAAGGCCTGATGAATGAAGACGCCACAGGCGAGTTGATACCGGGTGCGGCGACTGGCTACACCGTCAGTGATGACAAACTCACCTACACCTTCTCACTGCGTGACGCCAAATGGTCCAATGGCGATCCCGTTACCGCCAACGACTTTGTTTTCGCCTGGCGCCGCCTGGTTGATCCAGCCCTCGCCTCAGAATACGCCTGGTACATGGAATTAATGGGTGTTAAAAACGCATCCGCCGTGGTCAAAGGGGACGCGCCACTTGAAGATCTTGGTGTGCGTGCCATTGATGATAAGACCTTCGAAGTCACCATCGACAATGCGCTACCCTACTTCGCGTCCATGACTGTGCACGCCTCGGTCTTTCCCGTCAACGCAGCAGTAATTGAGAAACACGGAAAGGACTGGACCAAGCCCGGTAATCTAGTGGGTAATGGCGCATATGTTCTGACTGAATATCGCTCTGGTGAGAAAGTGGTCAGAGAGCGCAATCCTCTTTACTGGAACAACGACAAAACCATCATCGACGAAGCTGTTGCGTTGGTGATCAATGACGAAAACCAGGCCCTGACCCGCTACTTGGCCGGCGAGCTCGACAAAACTGCAATACCTGCTGGACAGTACCCCAGACTCAAAGAGGAGTATCCGGACCAGGCCTATTCATTCCCACAGTCCTGTTCGTACATCTACTGGTTCAACATGACCGATAAGGGCCCTGAAGCATTGAAAGACGTTCGCGTTCGCAAAGCGTTATCCTACGCTATAAATCGTGAAGTCATCACCGACAGAATTTTGCAGGGCGGACAGTATCAGTCGTACAATTTTACCCATCAAAAAACCGCCGGGTTCGAGCTCAATGAGCCTGACTATGCTACCTGGAGCCAATCCGAGCGTGACGCCAAGGCGGTCGAGCTCTTGAAAGAGGCTGGCTACGGTCCGGAAAACCCACTCAAACTCACACTCAATTACAACACTGACGAGGCGCACAAGAAAATCGCAATTGGGGTGTCACAATTCTGGAAGAAAACACTGGGTGTAGAGATTGAGTTGGCCAATACCGAATGGAAAATTCACACAACCAATCTGCAAAATGGCGACTATGAAATTGGTCGTTACGCCTGGTGTGGCGATTATAACGAAGCCTCGACTTATCTCGATTTACTGACCTCCTACTCTGGTCACAATGTCGCTGGTTTTAATAACGCCGAGTACGACAAACTGATGGCAGACTCCAAAACCATGGAAGACCCCAACCCCAACTATACTGCCGCCGAAACGATGTTGGCCGAGAACATGCCATTTGCTCCGGTCTATCAGTACACCAAAGTTGTCATGCTCTCTCCGCAGTTGCGCAACTATCCGGTCGACAATCTGATGCAAAACGTCTACACACGCGACCTTTACATAAGCGCCAAGTAGACGTTGCCGTAAGGGGCAGTCTGTTCTAGCTGCCCCTTTATTTGTTCGACATCGGAACCCCCATGTTTAATTTCGTCTTGAAAAGGTTGGCAATAGTCATCCCCACCATGCTGGTGCTGATCGTCATATCTTTTATCTTGATGCACTCAGCGCCGGGCGGACCATTTACCTCAGAGCGCGAGTTGCCTCCTGAGATCCTGGCCAATGTGGAAGCCAAGTACGGACTGGACCAACCACTGATTTCGCAAATCGTTGTTTATGTAAAGAATGTGGTATTCCATTTTGACTTCGGACCATCATTCACATACAAAGATCGCAGCGTCAACGAGATCATCGCACAAGGCTTCCCGATTACCCTTATTTACGGCTCTATCTCTTTTCTTGTAGCCGTTTTGGTGGGTGTGTCGCTTGGTGTGGCTGCTGCCATTCGTCATAATTCCTGGCTCGACTATCTCGCTGTTGGCATTTCCATCGGTGCGCAAGTCTTACCTAATTTTGTGATGGCCCCTATACTGGTATTGGTCTTTACACTATGGCTGGGCTGGTTACCCGGTGGCGGTTGGGAGTACAACAACCCAAGTTATATCATCATGCCGGTCATCGCGCTCTCCACCAGTTTTATGGCTTCCATTGCACGCATAACTCGCTCCTCGATGCTTGAAGTGCTCAACGCCAACCACATTCGCACCGCGCGAGCCAAAGGACTACCGACCCGACACATCATCTTGCACCACGCACTAAAGCCAGCGTTGCTGCCGGTCATCTCCTATCTCGGGCCTGCCTTTGTCAGCATGATAACGGGCTCCGTGGTGATCGATATGTATTTTTCCACGGGTGGCATCGGCTTGTTTTTTGTCAATGCCGCGCTTAATAGAGACTACTCTGTAATGATGGGCATTACGATCCTGATTGGATTATTGACTATTTTTTTCAACCTTTTGGTCGACATTATTTACGCCTGGATCGATCCAAAAATTCGTTACTAGTGCTCCTGCAATGGAAACAACAGCCAGTGAAAGATTCACATGATTAAGCAGCCCATTAGTCAAATCCTATTGTTTTTTGCAAGTATTTGGAGTCGATGGGCCTACGGATGTACTCATGTTTCGATCACGCTAGTTTGTTTGCCACAGAGAGTAACCGCCGTTTTTAAAAGCCCAAGCCTTACTCAAGCGCAACAGGAAAACGCTGCATCCGCGATTTCCACGCTACCGGGGCACCGCCACGCATGATGATCGAACAAGACAAAATACAAGATCTCGCCGATGCCTTGACGGCCACCGAAATCAAAGGTCGAAGCCCTTGGGCTGATGCGCGCAAGCGCTTTATTAACAACAAAGCAGCCGTTTCCGGCTTACTCGTATTGTTGCTGGTTGCCGCCTTTGCCTTTTTCGGCGAACGATTCGCTAAGTTTCCGAACGACGAAATCGATTTTATGGTGATTGGTCAAATCGCCGAACTAGGCGGCCCTTCCCTCGAGAACGGACACTACTTCGGCACAGATAGTCTGGGGCGAGATTTATTTGCGCGGGTGGTACAAGGCACACAGATATCATTGATGGTCGGTGTTGTTGGTGCAGCTATCGCCGTGATTGCCGGCACTCTCTACGGCGCTATCGCCGGTTACATCGGAGGGCGTATTGACAACATGATGATGCGTCTGGTCGATATATTGATGGCCATCCCTTACATGTTCGTATTGATTTTACTGTTGGTGATGTTTGGTCGATCCATCACCATGCTGTTCGTCGGCATCGGCCTATTGTCCTGGCTTGAGATGGCACGCCTGGTCCGCGGCCAAACCCTGAGCCTGAAAAACCGAGAGTTCATTGAAGCCGCCCAAGCCACTGGCGTCTCAAGCAGCAAAATAATCCTGCGCCATATCGTTCCCAATTTGATGGGTGTGGTCGCCGTTTACGCTACCCTGCTGGTGCCACTTATGATTCTCACCGAGAGTTTTATCTCGTTTTTGGGACTAGGCGTACAAGAGCCGAATACCTCTTGGGGTGCGTTAATCTTCGAAGGTGCGGGTACCATGCAATACGGCACCCTGTGGCAACTACTGATTCCCCTGCTCTTTTTCGTGATCACCTTGTTCGCATTTTATTTTGTCGGCGACGGACTTCGCGACGCACTTGATCCCAAGGACCGGTGACATGCCGCTTTTAGAAGTCAGCGAATTATCGGTTGAGTTCACCACCAATGACGGTTTGGTACGTGCGGTCAATGACGTCAGCTTTTCGGTAGATGCCGACAACACACTTGCCATCGTCGGTGAGAGCGGTTCTGGTAAAAGCCAGACAGCCTTTTCGATTTTAGGATTGTTAGCCAAAAACGGTAAAGCCACAGGCTCGGTTAAATTCAATGATCGTGAAATTCTTAACCTGTCCCTGGCAGAACTTAATCGAATACGCGCGGCGGAGATTGCCATAATCTTCCAGGATCCGATGACCTCTCTCAATCCCTACATGCGTGTGTCCAGCCAGATGACAGAGGTGTTGATCCATCACCAAGGGATGAGCGAAGCCGATGCGCTACGCGAATCTGTTGCCATGCTCGATGCGGTCAAAATTCCAGACGCTAAATCGCGCATCCGCCTGTACCCGCATGAGTTCTCCGGCGGCATGCGTCAGCGAGTGATGGTTGCCATGTCGCTGCTGTGTCGTCCCAAGCTGCTGATAGCCGATGAACCTACCACCGCGCTCGACGTAACGGTGCAAGCTCAAACCATGTCGTTGCTGCGCGAGATTCAAAATGACTTCGGCATGGGCGTCATCTTGATCACCCACGACCTTGGTGTGGTGGCTGGCTTCTGTCAGGAGGTGTTGGTACTTTACGGTGGGCGAATTATGGAGCAAGGGCCCGTAGACGCCATTTTTGAAGCACCTAGCCACCCCTACACGCTGGGTTTACTAAAGGCAATACCGCGCGTCGATCAACTTAACGATACCTTGGCGATGATCCCGGGTTCCCCACCCGATATGATGAATGCTCCCTCCGGTTGCCCTTTTGAGCCGCGCTGCCAATACGCCATCGACACATGCAAAACTGAACTAAGCCCCCTGCACTCGTTTGATAATGACCGTCACCGTGCCTGCCATCGTGCGGTGGAGGAGCTGCAATGAGCGCCCCACTGCTGACTGTCGAAGACCTGCGCGTCACGTTTAAAGTGCGCTCCGAAGGCGATATGCCATGGACCAGACCCAAGTTGTTACACGCTGTAAACGGGGTCAACTTTACTCTGAAACAAGGCGAAACACTGGGTATTGTGGGCGAGTCAGGGTGTGGAAAGTCAACTCTGGCACGAGCGATCATTCGAATGGTGCCAAGCGAAGGCCACGTCTTGTGGATGGGCAAGGACGACATCCTCGGCCTCAGTGCCTCCGACATGATGCGCTACCGATCAGAGATACAAATGGTGTTCCAGGACCCGCTTGCCTCGCTGGATCCGCGTATGACGGTAGGCGAGATCATCGCTGAGCCGCTGCGCACACATCATCCTGAACTGAGCAAACAAGAGGTTAAAGATCGGGTCAAAGAGATTATGGCCAAGGTTAGTCTGCTACCTAATCAGATAAACCGCTACCCACACGAGTTTTCCGGCGGACAGTGCCAACGCATCGGTATCGCCCGTGCGTTAATTGTCAAACCCAAACTGATTATCTGCGATGAACCTGTATCGGCCCTGGACGTATCCATACAAGCCCAGGTGATCAATCTGCTGATGGAGCTTCAACAAGAGATGGGGTTGTCGTTGATCTTTATCGCACACGATCTCAGTGTCGTCAAACATATTTCTACGCGCGTGATGGTTTTGTACCTAGGTAAGGTGATGGAAATTGCCAAACGCGACTACCTCTATCAGAATGCCGCGCACCCCTACACGCAAGCTTTGATTTCAGCAGTGCCCATACCCGATCCTAAAGCTGAGCGAGCCAAGACAACCATTTTGCTCGACGGCGACCTGCCCAGCCCGCTGGCACCACCATCAGGCTGCGTATTTCGAACGCGCTGCGGTAAGGCGCAAGCTAAATGCGCAGAGCAGGAACCTACTCTACAGACCCATGGAGAGCAAGGCGATCACCACATTGCTTGCCATTTCCCGTAAAGGACTGTCCGTAACGGCCTGCATATAATAAGTGAATCAGGATACCCGCTTGATTAGCCCTCAAAAGGGATCTTTACGTTTGAAAAACCCTTTTCGTCTCGATCCGTTTGAGGTACATAAAATAGCTGCTGTAGAAGTAAGATAAGTCAAATCCCTCTGAGCAAAGCACATGTCCTTGTTTACAATCCCTGATCTCGAGCAGGCCACTTCTATCGTCCGTACTTTGATGCCGGCAACTCCCGCCTATTCGTGGCCTCTGTTATCACGCCGGGCGGGTATGCAAGTTGTAGTCAAGCATGAAAATCATACGCCTACTGGATCATTCAAAGCCCGTGGTGGCCTGGTGTACATTGATGCGCTGCAGAGCTCAGGAAATGTTCCAAAAGGCTTTGTTACTGCAACCCGTGGAAACCATGGCCAGTCCATTGCAATTGGTGCTGCCCGATGCAACATACCAGCATTGATTGTTGTCCCGGAGGGTAATTCTGCAGAAAAAAATGCATCGATGGAGGCTTTCGGCGGCGAGCTGATCATTTCTGGTAAAGACTTCGATGAAAGTCGAAAGATTGCTGCGCAGATTGAACGCGATCGAGGATATCATTTTATACCGTCGTTCCATCCAAAGCTTGTTCTTGGTGTAGCAACATATGCGTATGAGCTATTCCTCAGTCATGGCGATCTTGATGTTGTTTATGTTCCGATTGGCATGGGTTCAGGAATATCCGCCCTGATATCAGTACGTGATCTACTAGGGCTGAAAACCGAGATAGTGGGCGTTGTCGCCGAACACGCACCAGCGTTCGCGCTATCTTTCGATGCAGGACGATCAATATCTACCGACACGGCAAATACCTTCGCGGATGGTATGGCTTGTCGTCAGCCACCTGCAGAATCACTTGAAATCGTACTTGGAGGCGCCGCCAGAATTATACGTGTAAGCGAGGACGAAATTGCCTCGGCAATAAGATATCTCTACACCGATACACACAATCTGGCCGAAGGCGCCGGTGCTGCATCATTGGCGGCTTTGCTCAAGGATTCTCATACAGTTGATTACAGAAAAGCTGGTGTCGTACTGTGCGGTGGAAATATCGATATGACGCTCTTTGCGGAAATCTTGAGTGGTAAAACGCCGGTAGTTTGATCGTACTTTTATGGCCGCTACCTATACTTACTGAGAGAGATACAGCAATTGTTTTTCAAAGGGCTATATCTTTTGCCACTATTAGTCAGATATGCTGAAAACTAGCGTTATATTCCGCTTATAGCAACGATTGTTCAGCTATTGGCGAGCACTAGCTTGTCTGAGAATACATGCTCATGCAGATATAGTGAGTGGTTCGCCAATCACCCCGAAAATATTCTGAAAGGACAATATGTAATGGCTAAGTGGCCCGACAGTGTTTCGATTGAAGGTAGTCACGTATGTCTGGAGCTGCTTGATTCGAGTCATGAAAACGATTTACGCGAAGCCGCTGCTGACGGTGAATTGCATCGCCTTTGGTATACGAGTATCCCTAAGCCCGATCAGGTGACTGCCGAGATAAAGCGGCGATTGGCATTGCGTGATAGTGGCTCGATGCTTCCCTTTGCGGTACTTGACAAGACAGATGGCAAGGCTGTGGGTATGACCACGTACATGAATATTGATTCTGCCAACCGACGCCTGGAAATCGGATCTACCTGGTATCGTCAGTCAGTACAAAAAACGCCGTTGAATACTGAGTGCAAGTTGTTATTGTTGGGCCGTGCGTTCACGCAGCTCGATTGCATTGCCGTGGAATTCAGAACCCATTTTTTCAATGCGCAAAGCAGGCGCGCAATTGAACGCCTGGGTGCTAAATTTGATGGTGTTCTGCGTTCTCATATGATAATGGCTAATGGCACTACAAGAGACACTGCAGTTTATTCAATCATTGCACAAGAGTGGCCAACGGTTGAAGCGCATTTGAGCTGGCAATTGGAAAAACCAAGGCCTTAGGGCTGCGGATAATCTTTCGATTACTTTAAAGATCGCGGATATGGATGATGAAGGTGAGCTTGTTCTTCTGTGATAACCTGGCTCGACAGTCCGTGCTCTCTGTTTTCGAGGCTCCCTGCAGCTACGGCGCATTTATCAACCCGATAGTGTGCGCGAATTTTGAAGGCGTGCGTGGGTCAAGCAAATCGTGCTGGACTCTGGTGCATGTCTAAAACTCTCGCGCCGTCGGACAAAATCCACCCTGATTTACAAAGGAATAAAAAACCTCAAAGTGGTACAAAATACCCGTCAAGAAAGGTAGCAGATTGTAAGTTAAGGCCCCTTGCATGGCCTGAATATGCTCGCTAAGATGAAGACCTTTCCTATTCCCGGGATGTGTCCAACGCAGACATTCACTTCAGTGTAGGAATATTGAAGATGACATCATAAACAGATAGTCAGGCAGTACTATTTTCGCCTTTATAGACGGCAATACAGGACTCAGCAACTATCGCAGTCAGGTCCGCGCATTCGTCACATTTTCTTGACCAATTTTAGGGCAGAAAATTCTGCGTCGCCTTCGGAACTGCCGTTCGTGAAGCACGCAATGGTAATTGGATTAACAAGCTCAGAGTAGTGATAAACAGCGCTTACGCTGAACGGTCCAACTCCGATGTGCCCAATCGTCGTTCCCACATCCTTCATCTTTACGACAGCTATTCCCAGGCCATAACCAACGTCTTCCCAAGGCCGTGCGGGGATCGGTCCACCAAGAGGTCGCGTCGACAGCATTTGATCGAGAGTGTCAGCTGACAAGATTTCACCGCTCAAGAGACCTCGCAGCAGGCGTGAAGCGTCTGGCGCAGTTCCGACAAGGCATCCGTGGTAGACCCATCCTGGATCATAGCTTTTGGCACTATCCCAGTGCAGCTTGGAAAACTGAACGCGGGTTTCGGACAGTTCTATGCTGGTCAACCCCAAGGGTTTGGCAATCAACTCGGCAATGACTTCACCGAGGGACATTTCTGTTGCGTCCTTAATCAATTGGCGAACAAACATATATCCAATGTTGGAATAGG
>Ga0209828_1003596_pt1 | contig 11715 bp, 7 predicted proteins | sample MaitaG_FD_187429 | JGI IMG/M metagenome (GOLD analysis project Ga0209828, IMG submission 187429) | Marine algal microbial communities from Maine, USA - Maine_Asex2 metaG (SPAdes) (version 2) | ecosystem: Host-associated > Algae > Red algae > Unclassified | place: Maine, USA | collected 2015-01-05
AATTAGTAAATGGCTGAGTGTAAAATAGGCATTTGTCCTTTCGAACTTCTGCTTGGGTTTTAGTTGATGAGAATTTGTGAATAAAAAAAGCCGGATAAAAAACGAAACAGTTTGTTCTTCCACTTTTCATCCGGCTCAATCAGTTTAAAATTTTGATCAGCAATTGAATTACTTCAGCAATTAGTTTTTAATGAATCGCATTACTGCATTGTTTTCACCATTCCTGATTTCAGAGATACCAGAATTCCCAAAGGACACAAGGTATTCGTAAATTCGATGGGAGACAGAAATGGCTTGTCTCTAAAGTTTTACGAATGGAATAATGGCTTGTTGATCGTTTTGAATTAATCGAACCAAATAATTTCCATGAGGTAATTCCTGAACCACAATTTCCAACCGTCCGTTGTTGGAAGTAATTTCCTGAGAAGAAATGATCTGACCTTGTAGGTTGATAATTTGGGCTTGCCATTTTCCATCCAAGGTGATCATCAAAACATCAACTGCAGGATTAGGGTAAACTTGTATTTCCTCAGCAGCGATGGTTTCTATTCCAGAAGCTTCGTCGCCACTGACTGACCAATTTTCAACTTCCATTGTCTCAGAGTACATGATAAAATTGAAATTCCAGGTCGAACTCTCATCAGAAATAGTAATTAGTATTGGCTGGTTATTCGCACCCAATGCATCAACATGCAACCAATACTCACCAGTTGGCAAAGCATCGATCATAAAATAACCTTCTTCGCTGAGCCAGCTAAAATCGATGGCATTTCCATCCATGTCTGTCAAGTACACGAGAATTTCTCCGATCTCTTCGCCCACTTTTCCTGGGCCAGGTTCTACCATTCCGTCAACCGTTCCGTTTCCAGGAGCTTGGTCAACATTTGGAATCAAAGTAATGTCGAGGTTCGTAATGGATCCACCACCCACAGAAATCAGGGGAGAGTCTTCCCATGATAAAACATCGCCCAAATAAGTTGGGAAGTAATCTTCGAAGTGTGGCGAGTTACTTTTTAAATCGGCCTTAATGATGTATTGACCATCTGATTCAATGACAAAACAATAATCTCCATCACCCGTACCCCAAAACAGGGTTTGAACTACGCTCAAGCTTCCGTCTTCTGGGTTCAGTTCCACCAAGAAAACTCGGCCACTCACTTCCTGATCATGATCTGCGTTTCCAGTGGTAAGGGTTCCACAAAGTGTCAGTTCTGGTTCTGGTTCCGGTTCTGGCTCACATTCCGTAGAGACGGAACCGACATTACCAGTTTCAATGGTAGCTGTAATGATGTTCCCATCGTCAGCAATCAATAAAAGAACCGCTCCATGCCATCCATCTCCAAAGGAATCATACATATTAAGCGTAAAGCATTCCGTTGGCAAACAAAGCTCTTGGAGATAAGAACCATACGATGAATAGCTATCTCCTGTCGCTAAAATGTTTCCTTCTTCGTCAACAATGTCCCATGAATTTTCTTGACCAAATTGCGCAGTTTCAAAAGTCAAAGTATAAAAGAATTCATTGCACTCATAATCTAGGTAAATAGAATCACCCACTGGAGGTGGTGGAGGGGGAGCCTCGTTGACGGTAACTTCTTGGCATTCGGTATTCACGCAACCATCCAATCCGTAAACCGTTTGACAAACCGTATAAACACCAGGCTCATCGTAAGCATGCGATGGGCTTTCTTCCGTACTAGTATTGCCGTCACCAAAATCCCACTCGTATGAAATGATGGTTCCAATCGAGCAATCTAAAAAATTACCAGAAAAGCCGCTACTAAATCCACTAGCCAACCAATGAGATTCACAGTCTGGCTCCTCACTAACAGTCACATCGTTACACTCGGTACTAATACAACCAACAGCACTATAAACCGTTAAGCAAACCGTATAAACCCCTGGCTCTTCATATACATGAGATGGATCCTCTTCCGTACTCGTATTGCCATCACCAAAATCCCACTCATAGGAAACGATGGTTCCAACAGAACAATCGATGAAATTTCCTGACTGACTATTCCAAAATCCGGAGGCGATCCAATGCGATTCACAAGCTTCAGGATATTCGCAAGTACCGTCGTCGGTCTCGGCATCGGCGTTGTAGTTCAGCGCAGCAGGATTTGTACAACCCAAGATTCCGCAATCACTTTCACCAACAACAAAACTGAAGACTCCCGCACTACCAGATTCGATGGTAGCACTATAGGCTTCTCCGTTTACCGCAATGTTAAAAACAGCACCATTCCAGCCATCGCCAAAAGAGTCATCCATCAATAAAGTGTAGCATCCATCTTCCAAACACAAATCTTGAAAGTATGTCAAATTACTCATGTAGTCTTCACCTTGTGCAACCAGATCGGCCGAGTTCGAAGAGAGCAACTCCCAGCTCACTTCATTTCCGAAAGAGCCTATTTCCATGGTAATACTTGCTGTCGAAGCTTCGCAATCCTCGACAGGCTCACCCTCAATGACGATGTCAACGCACCCATAAGCAGTCTGGCAAATCGGCTCGTCCAATGCAGCTGAGGCACAAACGGTATAGACTCCACTTTCAAAAGTGAAACTGATTTGATTTCCATTGTCTTGATAAACTTCATTTTCGAAAATCCAATCCAAAGAAATAATAGGGCTAGATACAGAAGTGAAGATGCTTACCACAGCAGGGTCGCTCCCTTCAACCACAAAGTCTAGAGGCAAATCGCAACTCTCCACTACTATAAGAGCATAAGAACTGTGAGTCAGCAAGATCGCAAAAAGGGCTAATAGAATTTTTTTCATGATATTCTAGGGTTAACATTGAGAGACATTATAGAGAACCGCCACATGTAAGATAAACCAATTAGTCATTTCGCTGCCTAGTTCTTCTTATATATAGAAAAAAAGAGATTCAAAATGACAGTTTACACACTACCGGTTCGCGATTGTAGAAGGAAGATAAAATCATATCACAGAAAAGTTTCTGACAAAATAACTCCTTTATATCCACACCGAAAGGAACAGGAACGAGATAAATGAATGTCTATCAACTAATTGAGTTAGATTACAAGCCCATATATCACCCAACCAATCTCGAAGTAGAACAATAGATCAGGTAATTTTCAAGCTGCCAGCTTAAATCGTTTCAAGCAAACACATCACCACAGCAACCAGATTCGCCTATTATTGAGCTTCATTGGCAGCTATTGTTTCTATGCCTCAAAGTCATCGATTGAAACTTACCATCATCGACTCCCAAAGTTTCGGAGCAGGACAGATTTCCTTCAATAGCATTTGCTATGTATAAATTTTCAATCTATCTTTCCTTTATGATCTTAAGAGAAGACATGATGTGTTGCTGTTGTATGTGTAAAGAAATTTACGCAAAGCGCACATCTGTATAAAACAAAATCACGTTAAAATACTGAGAGCCTTTGCAAATGCAAGGGCTCTTTTTTTTTGTCCAAAATTCCAAAAATCAGACTGATCAATTGAGAACTAATACTGTAAATATCATTTGTTGTTGTTGTCATTCTATGGAAATGATGATGGCCCAACTATGGTATTACCCAGAATAAGATAATTCGAAATAAAAATTTGAAACATCCTTTTGGTAATACAACACCGAAGGGATTTTTTTTTGAACATACACCACCTTTAAAAAATAAAAACGATGAGCAAACTAACTCAAAAGACAAATGCCCTGCACGCAGGACACGACACAAAATTGAATGGAGGAACCAGAGCAGTTCCGATCTATCAAACTTCTTCTTACGTTTTCAATGACACCGAACACGCTGCAAACTTGTTTGGCTTGAAGGAATTTGGATTTATTTATACTCGATTGAACAATCCAACGAACGACATTCTCGAAAAGAGATTGGCAGCTGTTGAAGGTGGAGTGGGAGCCGCTGTTTTCAGCTCAGGCACTGCCGCAATTTCATCTACTCTTTTAACACTACTAAAAGCGGGTGATCACATTGTTTCTTCCAGCAGCTTGTACGGCGGAACTTACAATTTACTAAATGTAACCTTGCCCCGTTTCAACATCAAAACCAGCTTCGTAAATGCAGATCAAGTAGAGAGTTTTCAGTCTGCCATTCAAGAGAATACGAAAGCGATCTACATCGAATCTTTGGGAAATCCGAAATTAGATGTTCTGGATATTGAAGCGATCGCCAAAATTGCCAAGGCAAATGGTATTCCTCTAATCGTAGATAATACGGTTGCCAGCCCAGCTCTCCTTAATCCTATTAAGTACGGAGCAAACATCGTCATCCACTCTCTCACCAAGTTCATTGGCGGTCAAGGAACTTCTTTAGGAGGAGCTGTAATTGATGCCGGAACTTTCGATTGGACCAATGGTAAATTTCCTGAGTTCACCGAACCATCAAAGGGCTACCACGGACTGAAGTACTCAGAAGCACTTGGCGAGATTGCCTTTATTGTCAAGCTGAGATTGGAAGGCTTGCGAGATTTCGGAGGAGCACTGAGTCCTTACAACGCTTTTCAACTTATTCAAGGATTAGAAACATTGGATGTAAGAATTACTCAACATTCAAAAAATGCCCTTGAGTTGGCTCAATGGCTACAAACCGAAGAGGAGGTTGCATGGGTTAACTATCCTGGATTATCTGACAGCAAGTACAAGGCGTTGAGCGATAAATACTTGCCAAAAGGACAAAGCGGGGTAGTCACCTTCGGATTAAAAGGCGGTTTTGAGGCGGCGAAAAAAATTACTGATGCCACGAAAGTATTCTCCCTCTTGGCCAATATTGGAGATACCAAATCTCTCATTATCCATCCTTCAAGTACGACTCACCAACAGCTCAGCGAAGCCGATCAATTATCTGCAGGTGTGAGTGCCGATTTAATTCGACTATCAGTTGGATTGGAAGACATCAATGATTTAAAAGATGACTTGCGCCAAGCATTTTCGGTGGTAAGTCAAGGCGAGTCAATTGCAAGTGAAGTTGTTACTCCACACTCTAGCTAATCAAACTTAGAATCAGGAATAAATGAATGCGGTAAAAGAAACGAGCGCACTTCGGAGGCAGACTCTTTACGATTACAAAACATTTAGGGGTGTTCAGTATCAAACACTGAACACCTCTTATCAAGTTTTTGGCCAAACTTTGCATACAGCACCCATTGTATTGGTGAATCATGCCTTGACTGGAAACTCTGACGTAATTGGTGAAGAAAAGGGCTGGTGGCGCGAAATAGTGGGAGAGGAAAAACTTATTGACACTTTAAGGTATACGATCATTGCCATTAATATTCCGGGAAACGGCTATGACGATTTTTTGATTGATAATTACCGGGACTTTACGGCCAAAGACATTGCCCGTATTTATCACTTGGTCCTGCAATCATTGAAGGTTGATCAATTACATGCCATCATTGGCGGCTCGCTGGGCGGAGGAATTGCCTGGGAAATGGCAGCGCTTTATCCCAACCTAGCAAAGTACCTGATTCCAATTGCTTCCGATTGGAAATCAACCGACTGGATTATTGGTCATAATTCCATCCAAGAAAGCATCTTACTAAATTCAAAGAAGCCACTTCAAGATGCACGAAAAATGGCCATGCTTTTCTATCGTTCTCCTGCATCTTTTTCTCAACGATTTAATCGCACTCAAGTATCGAGTAAGAAAATGTTCAATGTTGAATCTTGGTTGAATCACCATGGTCGCAAATTGGAAGATCGCTTTAGTTTGAAAGCATACTTAATGATGAATCATCTATTAACCACCATTGATATTTCCAAAGAGGATGAGCCCATTGAAAAAACCTTACGATCCATTCAATCCAAGATTATTCAAATAGCAGTGAACAGCGATTTATTTTTTGTAAAAGATGAGAACATTGAAACCAAAAAAATGCTCGATGCGAATAATGTAGCCAATGAATACCACGAAATAAAGTCCATTGAAGGACATGATGCATTTTTGATCGAGAACGATCAAATAGCTCGCTTTTTATCGCCCGTTTTTAAATAAATAGAAAGGGGCTGCCATCTATGTGAAAGAGCTGTGATTTAAATCGCAGCTCTTTTTTTATGATAAGCAATCAACTTGAATTGAATTTGTGTGAACTTTTGAAAAACACGAAAATCAGAAGTAGACGCTTACAGTTGAAGGATGCTATGGCAGGACTGTCTCAATTCTTTTCTACGAAGGCGCACAGCTCTTTCCTAATGGTTAATGCAAAATTCATTTTAATACATTTTCACATAGTGTTATCATTTTCTACCTTATTTTTATATTCATTTCAAAAGATTGAATCAATTCACAAATTTCAATTGATAGCTTTTCAAAATCCGATTTAAAGTTTGAAATTTTTTGTTTGTTGAATTTTGTTTTCGATTTAAAATGAGGCCAAATTGAATTATCATAGTAGCACTCCCACACTAACTCTATTTCCTTTTTATTTGATAGAGCTAAAATGTTTTCATTTTGCAACTGACTTCCGTAGTCTCTGTATAGGTTGATAAAATTAGTGATTTCAGAAAGCCATTCATCAGTGATTTCCCTCTCAACTATACCTTGTTTAATTAGAGTTATTTCACACGAACAAAAGGGCTGAATCTCCATTTCAAGACTTCTACTAAGCCATCCCTCAGTCTTTTCTAAATCCAGCAATTGCAATTTAACGTCACCTATATTTTTTATAAGCTGACTTGGGTTAGTTGAAGCAAATATTTTGTCATTTTTATCTAGAATAAATTTGTCCGTATCGTTATCCGTAGAGTCTGTAAACCAAACCATATATAGAGGAAAATCAAAAGAAAATGAATTATATTCAATTATCCAAGATTCAAGCTCTTGGCATAAATTATAAAACTCTCCATCATTTTCAATCAACTCCATATTGTTAGTTATTAACTATAGCAGTAAAAATATGAATTACTTCAATTCCGAGAATCTACAACTCAAGCATTCTAACTAAGGCTCCTCTTCATGCTCGCCTTAAATTTCTCGTTGTCGATTTTTTTGATCCTGCCACTATTTTTGCCAATGACAAGAGCCTTGTTTATCGAATCAATTTTTGCCCTTTCTCTTCGAGCAATCGAAGTGCTGATCGAATCACTTCACTTGCTGAAGCGTATCAGCCATTCTTTAATTCCGACTTGATGAATTGATCAAAATGATCACCTAAGCTTATAGACGTATTCTTTGCCATAATACCAAGATATTATATTCTGGTATAATCCTCAAGAATAGTAAATTTCCACAAACCAATAGTGATTCTAGAATCAAAGCAACAAAAAAGGCGAGAGCCCATTGCTGGCTCGTCGAAAATGAAGAAGTCACGATACTAAATGGTAGACTCTTTCAAAACACTCTGTGCGAAAGAAAGCAGCTCTGCCTCAGCCCATTTAGCACACATCAACTGTGCACCAAAAGGCATTCCATTACTGTGTTGAAATAAGGGAAGACTAATGGCCGGGATACCGCAGAGGTTGGCTTGCACTGTGAATATATCCGCGAGGTACATAGTCGTAGGATCCTGATCTTTCGCTTCGCCCAATTTAAAAGCCGTAGTCGGCGCTGTGGGTGTTAAGATGAAATCGTAATCAGCCAAAAGTACTTCAGTGGCCTGTTGAACTTTCCGTCGAACCCTTTGCGCTTTGTTGTAGTACGCATCGTAATAACCTGAGCTCAAAACAAAGGTTCCCAACATAATCCGGCGCTTCACTTCGGTACCGAAACCATTCGATCGACTCAATTTGTAAGTGCTTTCCAAGTCTGTAGCTTCCGGATCACGGTATCCATAATGGATGCCATCGTAGCGCGACAAGTTGGAACTCGCCTCAGCGCAAGTCATCACATAATAGGCCGGAACCAGTGCATCCATTTCGGGCATGGAAACCGCATCCACTTGGTGGCCAGCAGCTTTCAGTTTTTCAATGAAGTCGAGATGGGCTTGACGAATTTCGTCGTCCAAGCCTTCTGCCTGAAGTGCTTCTTCAGGGTAAGCGATCTTTCGTTTTTGCGGACTCTTTGTGTCGCTTGTGCCGCTCTCGTCTAATAGAGTTGAAAAGCTCGGCACTTCTTTAGAGGAGCAGGTGCTATCAAAGCGATCCTTTCCGCTCATAATTTCCAAGGTCAAAGCCGCGTCTTCGATCGAGTGAGAAAACATACCAATTTGGTCGAAAGACGAAGCATAAGCCACCAAACCATAGCGAGAAATTCTCCCATAGGTAGGTTTCATGCCGATGACCCCACAAAAGGAAGCGGGTTGGCGAACAGATCCGCCAGTATCAGAGCCCAAAGCCAGCAAGCATTGATCCGTTTGAACCGCAACGGCCGATCCACCCGATGAACCACCTGGAACACGAGTTGGATCAGCTCCGTTTTTAACCGGTCCGAAAGCCGAGTGTTCGTTGGTTGAACCCATCGCAAATTCGTCGCAATTCAGTCGACCAATAACGATGGCATCTTCGGCCAAGAGCCGTTCCAAGCAAGTCGCCGAAAAGAGCGACTCAAAGTCATCCAATATCTTGGACCCGCAAGTCAATTTATGATCCTTGTAGCAAATCACATCTTTAATTCCTATCACCAATCCATGCAATCGACCAGCTGTACCAGCGGCTCGTTTTTCGTCCACTTCCGCGGCTTTTTGGAGCGCAGCAGCATCGAACACCTCTAAAAAGGCATTCAAATCGGCATGTTTACGTGTTTGTTCGAGGTAATGCTCTACCAGTTGAAGGCAAGAGATTTTTCCAGCGGCAAGGTCTGCCTGCAGGGCATACAAATTTGTGTAGAGTGACAAACTCAGTTCTTAAAGGCGAGAGAGATAAAGTGAGATCAATTCAGAAAGGTATTACTGACTAAGAAGAAGTTTCTTTCTTCTTTTCATCAATACCTTGCTCAATCTCTTCTTTGATGGTGGCTTTTGCAGCATTGAATTCGCGAATTCCTTTGCCCATACCACGCATCAACTCGGGAATCTTCTTCCCTCCGAATAACAGAAGAACGGCACCAAAAATCAGCAACCATTCATATCCACCCATACTACCCATAGGAGTCGTGTTTCGTTTCTAATATATACGTTATACCATACAACGTTGTTTGACAAAAGTAAGTGTTTTATAATGGACAAGTTGCCAGCTAATGTACCTTAACAAACCTTATGAATGGCAATTCAGACAGCGTCGGACAGCGATCAGCTCTCAAAATAGATGTGCTTACTGGGGTGAAGTCGTACCTTGGCAGCGATGTCTGAGAAGGAGAAGATCATACTGCCGCAAAAGTACTACCTCGACTACTACCGCTACATCATCGACTTTGTACTGGAGCGTTACGAGGGCCTCATGAGTGAAAAAGAGCTGGAGTACATCGATGACTTCCAGAGCTTGAGTGAAGAGGCTCAATGTCTGTACCTACGTATGACTACTCGACGTGGATTTTTCTTTCGCGAAAACAAGCTGAACTACGAAGAAGTACCCAATACGGCCGAAACCCTAGAGGAACTAGCTGAATCGGGCTTTGTGAAGATGCTTTCGAGAGATCATGTCGATTATGCAGCCGAACTCTATCCCATTCTCAGCAAACCCGAGCTCATACAACTCATTAAGTCCCAAGATGCTTATGAGTCTTACCTGGCGAAGTTTAGAAAAGAGGAGCTCTGTGGTTGGATACTAGAAGAGTTGTCATTCGATCGCTTGGTTGATGAGATCACGAAGAATCAGATCATTGTTGAAGAGGGCAAGCTGGAAGAAGAGGAGTTCGTTCGATTTCTTTTCTTCGGAAATTTGTACGGCAGCATTACTGATTTTGTAGTGCGAGACGTTGGTCATCGCAAGTACGAGCAATTCGATGAGAAGGCTTTCAGCTCTTACTTCCGAAGTCGGGCTGAGATAGACGACAAGCTCTTTGTTGCCCGCACCTCTCGTGAGATGTCGATTCTATTAGACCACATAGATGGTCTTACAGTGTACCATTGGTTCGTTGATAAGACGAGCCACATTGAGGAGCTTACTGAGCGGGCCTTACGCGGTTGGGATCGGCAATGCATCAAACTGGGCCGCCAGTTGGAGCGGGAAAAGGAGTTCGAAAAGGCGCTGGAAATATACCGCAAGGCCGAAGAGCATCCTTCTCGACAGCGTCAATTGATGGTCTTGAAGAAAATGGGGAAAATGGAGGAGGCGCTTGCCCTTTGCGAGGTCATCCGCGACAAACCTTACAATGCCGACGAGTACTATTACTCCATCGACTTCATCAACCGAGAAGAGAAGAAAGGCAAACGGAGCAGCAACAGCACCACGAGCAAACTGAAAGAATCCGACGGTATTGAAATATCGAAAGACTGGCAATACAAAGTAGAAGAAGGAGCACTTAACTACTTTCTCGATCGAAAGTGGAAGGGGCATTTTGCGGAGAACCACCTTTGGAAGAGCTTGTTTGGTTTGGTGCTTTGGCCCGTTTTGTTTGATGGCGACAGCGCAGCCATTCATCAACCCTTGCAAAGCCTGCCTTCTGACCTTCGTTCGAAGAATTTCCTAGAAAAGAGAAGAAATGCAATTGAAGAACGTTTGAAGCTTTTAGATAAGAGTCGGACTTTCAAAAAAGAAATAGAAAGACTTTTTGAAGAAAAAAAAGGAATCAATACTACTTTGGTTTATTGGGATGAAAATTTATTGAAAATGATCTTCGCATTGAGGAGAAAAGCGGGAGCCGAAGCATTAAAAGCAGTGATTCGAAAAATGGCAGAAAATTTCCGTTCCAATTCAAAAGGATTTCCTGATTTATTTATTTACAATCGAAAAGACTTTGCTTTTTTGGAAGTAAAATCGCCCAATGATTCTCTTTCCGCACAACAATTGTTTTGGATTGATTTTTTGGAGCAACAGAATATTCCCGCACGGGTTTTAAAGGTAGCGTGGATTGAAACTGAGTCGTAGTCAGTTTGCAGGGGCAGATTGCAGAGACAGGGGCAGTTTGCAGATTGCAGAGACAGGGGCAGTTTGCAGGGGCAGTAAGAGAATATTCGTAAGAAGGAATAGTTAATAGAAAAAGCGAAAATAAATTTGCTGGAAATTTTACGCGATAAATCCCGCGAGCTTTTAATGGCTTGCATTCTCATCATTTTGGTGGGGCTGTTGTTTGGCAGTCGCGCGCTAATTTCCATTGGTACCGTCGGAATAATTTTGACGGCATTATTCACCAGCGATTTAAAGGTTGGTCTTCGAAATTTCTTCTCCAACAAAGCCGCCCTTTTATTGTCGTCATTGTTTTTCCTCACCCTGTTTTCCGGGTTGGTTTCCGACAACAGTACCACTTGGTTGGAGTATTTACGAATCAAAATTTCCGTCTTACTGCTACCAATTGCCTTTCTGAGCATTCCGCGACTACACAAAAAGCAATTTCACTCCATCATTTACTTCTTCGTCTTACTCACCAGCTTAAGTTTCGCTTATGTTTTGGGTGATTACTTACTGCATTTCGATGAGATCAATAAGCGAATCGGGCAGGGGAGGAGTTTGAATACGCCCGTGATTTACGTGCGCTACAGTTTGTTCATCGCCTTCGCTTGCCTTTCCGCCTTCTATCTTTTCCTACAAGGTTTTCGTTGGAAGTATCACTGGGAAAAACACTTACTCGGTTTTCTAGGGCTGTTCTTGTTTGCGGCGGTGCATCTTTTGGCGGTTCGCTCTGGCATTTTGGGCTTGTACGTGGCACTTGCCGTTTCCGCGGTCTACTTCATCTTGAAAAAAAGAAAGTATCTCTT